>Ga0105096_10000546_pt1 | contig 13420 bp, 13 predicted proteins | sample PPLLak3cmMay2015_FD_87036 | JGI IMG/M metagenome (GOLD analysis project Ga0105096, IMG submission 87036) | Freshwater sediment microbial communities from Prairie Pothole Lake near Jamestown, North Dakota, USA - PPLs Lake P7 Core (1) Depth... | ecosystem: Environmental > Aquatic > Freshwater >... | reverse complement strand
TGCTGAAAGCCATGGCGCTCGACGACGCGCAGGTGGCGGCGTTCACGCCGATCTACGACGCGTACCAGGCTGATCGCAAGAAGATCATGGAGCGCGGGGTCGACCTGATCAACGCCTACGCGTCCAACTACGATTCCATGACGGACGACGCGGCCAAGAAGCTGCTCAAGGACTGGTTCAAGCTGCTGGAAGACGAGGAAGCGCTGGTCAAGAAGTACGTCAAGCGCATGGACCAGGAGCTGCCGACCACCAAGGTGCTGCGCTTCGTGCAGGTCGAGAACAAGCTCAACACGCTGCTGCGGCTGCCGAGCGTCCAGGCCGTTCCGCTCGCGCAGTAAGCGCCCGCCGCCATTGCCGAGGTAATTCACATGCCAACCCTTCACCGGAATCACTTGCGGTTCGTCGCGGCACTGGTCGCAGCCGCAGCGCTCACGGGCTGCGCCAGCGGCCCGGATGTCCGCGGCGATTACGATCGCAGCGCGGACTTCAGCAAGTACAAGACCTACAACTTCCTTGCGGAAAAAAGCGCCGACGGGGCCGAGTTCAAGTCGATCGCACAGCAGATGATCCAGGACGCAGCGGCGCGTGAAATGGAAGCGCGTGGCTACGTCAAGGCGCAGGACCCGGACCTGCTGCTGAACTTCAAGGGCAAGCTCGAGGAGAAGACCGACATCCAGTCGACTCCCGCGCCTTACTACGGGCCGTCCTTCGGGTACCGCGGCTGGCACGGCGCGCCTTACGGCGCGTACGGCTATGGCGCCACCGAAGTCTCGACGCGCCGTTACAACGTGGGCACGCTCGTGATGGACGTGATCGACCGCGAGAAGCGTCAGGCCGTGTTCCAGGGCGGGCTCGAGGACGTGGTGACGTCCAAGATGATGCAGGACAAGCAGGGCACGCTCACCAATGCGGTTGCTGCGATCTTCTCGCAGTATCCGTTCGTGGCGGGCCAGGCTGCTCCGGTCACACCGGCCGAGAAGAAGTAGCAGCGCGACCCACCCCTTGCGGCGCCAATGAAAAGGCCGGGCAGCGATGCCCGGCTTTTTCCTGTCAGCTGCGCGCCACCGGCAACCACAGCGTCACCGTGGTGCCCCTGTTCAGCTCGCTGGTCACTTCGGTCTGCCCGCCCATCGCCTCGACGAGGCTGTTGACCAGCGTCATGCCGAGACCGGTGCCCGGGATGTCGCCCGCCGGGTCGGCCCGGTAGAAGCGCTCGAAGATGCGGCTCACCTGCTCGGGCGTCATGCCGATGCCTTCGTCGGAGACTCGAATTCCGACCTCGGTCACGCCACGCCTTCGCCGTTGCGGCAGCCAGACGCGGATGCTGCCGCTCCCGCGCGAGTACTTGAACGCGTTGGCGAGCACGTTGGTCAGGGCCTGCCGCAGCTTGCCGCTGTCGACATGCACCAGCAGGCGTTCGGCATCGCTTGGAATCAGTTCTGCGCGCCGGTCATCGCCTGGCACGAGCATCGAGTCGACGACGTCGCGTACGATCGGCTCGAGCCGCTCGGAGGTCATGACGAAGTCCAGGCCGCGTCCCGCTTCGATACGCGCGAGGTCGAGCAACTCGTTCACCATCTGCACCAGCAGCGACGACTGCCGATGGATGGTGCGGGCGATCGTGCGGGACGTCTCGGCATCGAAATCCCTCGAGATGAGCAGTTCGGCGAACCCGTGCACGCTCGACATCGGCGTGCGCAACTCGTGCGCTGCATGCGACAGGAACTCGCTCTTCATCCGGTCGACTTCCGCCTCGCGCGTGACGTCGCGCAGGTAGTACGCGCGCCATTGCGTCGCGGCCTCCGGGTCTTTCACGATGCGCACCGTACGGGCCAGGATCGCGGGACTCGGGCGCGCGATCCGGACCATGTCGACGTCACCCTCGCCCAGTTCGAGGAAGCCCGCAGGCTCATGGTCACCATGACAAAGCGCGGCGAGCTTCCGATCGAGATCGGATGCCGTCATGGAACTCAGTTCCTGCCGGCTGCAGCCGAACATCGCCTCGAATGCGGCATTGGAATAGGCCACCACGCTGTCCTCGTTCAGCGCCACGACGCCGCCCGGGATCACGCCGAGGATCGCCTCGAGTTCCTTGCCGACCTTGTCCAGCCGCTGCTCATACAGCTTGGTCGCGTTGATGTCGGTGCCGACGACGATGAAGCCGGAGATCCTGCCCGTCTTGTCGCGCAGCGTCTGGACTTCCGCGGACACCCATATGATCGTGCCGTCGGCGCGTCGCAAACGCGTGTCAGCGCGAAACTCGGCGCCGGCCCGCATGGCCTCGTTCGAAGCCGCCGCCACCGCCGGGTCGAGACTTTCGATGTCGAGCACGTCCCTGACCATCCGTCCGATCAGATCCTGCTTGCCAAAGCCGGTCAGGCGCGACAGCGCGTCGTTGCACCAGATGGCGCGCCGCTCGGCGTCGAGGAGGATGACTGCGCTCGAGGTTCGCGCGGCGACGATGGCCAGACGGCGGGCTTCCTCCTCGCTGGCCCGCAAGCGCTCCTCGCCCTCCTTGCGCAGCGTGATGTCGAACAGGATCCCGATCGCACCGGACGGGCGGCCGTCGGCATCCTTCACCAGCACCGACGAGTCGCTGAACCAGCGCGTCTTGCCGTCGCCGCGCACGAACTCGTAGTCAGAGCGGCGGCGCAGGGTCGAATCCCCAGAGCGCAGGATGTTGGTCTGGCCCGCCAGCTCGGAACTCTCCTGCGCGCGTTCGAGCCTGCGCAACTGCGAAGGAGGCAGCTGGCCAGGTGCAAACCGAGTCAGGTCCTCGAAGTCTTCACCCACGTACACGAAGGTGTCGTCGTCGAAGCTCTCCTGGTAGGCCACTCCGTACGACGCGGCGATCGCCGAACGATAGAGCGATTCGGTGCGGCGCAGCGTTTCACGCTGCAAGCTCAGCTGCGCGTTCAACTGCGAGAGGTTGGCGATCGCAATCTGCTGCGTCTGCGAAACCAGCAGCAACTCTGCGATGGAGTCCTGGGCGGCGAAATCGGCAAGTGATAGCCCCGCTGCCTCGAGCTCTTCCGCCGTCGTGAACCAGGGCGAGCCGAGGAACACCCAGCCTGCGCCCTGCGCGGTGACGAACTGTCCGCGAAACAGCACTTTGGACCGACGATGTTCGAGCAACATCAGCGAACCCAGCCTTGCTTCGATCTCGGCTGCAGTGAGTTCGCGATTCGGCCGCGCCAGGTCGAACGAATCGACCAGGCGCGCACCCGGCAGCACTTCCGGAGCGATGCGATCCAGCGATTGCCCGGCCTGCACGACGCGCAGGTCCCTGTTGCACGCGAAATGAAATGGGAATGCGCGCGCGAAATCGTCGGGGGCAAGCGAGACGGCGGGCGTCCATCCCGGCGCGCCGGGCGGCAGGCTCAGGTGGGGCATCGCTCGCCCCAGGCTACGTGAAAAATGCTGTGCGACGAGTCGACGTCACGCTGCGCATGCAGTCGCACGGTGACCGGAGTGTCGAACATGCGTCCGATCCCATGCACGAGGCCTTCGACGAAGGGCTCCAGCCCCGTGGGACGCTGCGTGCGATAGTGCAGCAGCAGTGAATCGCCCTGCACGTCGCTGCAGGAAAACTCCGGCGGGCGCAGCTCCGGGAACACCATGTGAATGCGGTCGTGCAGGTGCGGCAGCTTCTGCAGGAACTCCGGCACGTCGCGCCCGACCGAGCGCATCAGCGGCCCGTAAGACCGCAACGCCGTATGCAGCACCCAGAACTCGCCGAAGGCCCGCAGCACATCGACCTCTGGCGCACCCAGGACCGTGCTTGCCCCGGCGACCAGGCGATAGGTCACATCGTCGCCATACGGCGCGTTGGCCACGAACACATCGGTGTCGACGCCGGATTCCTGCTTTACGCGTTGCCAGGCCGCTTCGCCGTGGTCGCGCGTGACCATCTCGCGGATCGCCTGGTTGACCAGTCCGTACATCAGGCATCACCCGCACAGGTCGGTGAGCTTGCCCCCGGCGACGACGCTGGGCTATGGTCCGTGCGGCTCGAAGACAGCGACGCGACAAAGGATGAGACGCGATGCAGAGCATGCTTATCGTGGACGACCAGCCGGACCTGCGCATGCTGCTGCGGTTCACGTTCATCGATTCCGGGTTCGACGTGCGCGAAGCCGCGGACGGCGAGGCGGCGCTTGCCGCATGCAAGACGGCCATGCCCGACATCGTCCTGCTCGACGTCATGATGCCGGGCATCGACGGCTACGAAGTCTGCCGGCAGCTCAAGGCTGACCCCCTGGCTCGCAACACGATCGTCGTACTGATGACGGCAGGCCACCAGGCGACGGAGCGGGTGCGCGCGCAGGCTGCCGGCGCCGACTTGTATTTCGCCAAGCCGTTCAGCCCCAACGAGCTGCTGAAAGTCGTGCAGGCGTTTGCTCAAGGCGAGCTCCATACCGACTGACTGCCGGCGGCCACCTGGCCGCCACCAGCCACCTGATTGGCGCCGGCCCATGATTGCCGTTTGCGGTAGATCGTCGACGGACTGATCTCGAGCGCAGCCGCGGCACGCGGCACGTTGCCGTCGAATGACGCGATCGCCGCCTCGATGGCGTCGCGCTCCACCTGCCATAGCGGAATGACTTCGGCTCGCCGTGGCGACAGCACCGGAGCGAGCGCCGGCGTTTGCTCGGGTGCTGCTGGTGCTGGTGCTGGTACCGAAACCAGCGTCGGGGCCGGCTCGCTGGGCGCCGTTGCGCCGGACCAGATTGCCGTGCCAACTGGCAGCGGATCGATCCGCGGTGCCGGAGCCTCCCTAAGCTCGACCGGCAAGGCCGGCGCGAGACGAGTCGACTGTTCCTGCAGCAGGGTCGGCGGCAGCATCGAGAGGGTAACGAACTGAGCATCGTGCAGGACGACGATGTTGCGCACCACGTTCTCGAGTTCGCGCACGTTGCCCTGCCAGCGATGACCTGCGAGCAGCTGCTCGCATTCAGGCGTGAAGCCTTCGAATCGTTTGTCTTCCTCGCGCGCGTAACGGACAAGGAAGCTGCGGGCGATCGACAGCACGTCGTCGCCGCGCTCACGCAGGGGCGGCAGCTGCACGGGAACGACGTGCAGCCGGTAATAGAGATCTTCACGGAACCGGCCGACCCGCACCATTTCCAGCGGATCGCGGTTGGTGGCGCACACGATGCGCACGTCGACCGTGATGGTCTCGCCGCTGCCCACGCGCTGGAACTGCCCGGTCTGCACGAAACGCAACAGCTTGGACTGCAGTTCCAGGTCCATTTCGCCGATTTCGTCGAGGAACAGCGTGCCGCCGTCGGCAAGTGACGCCGCGCCGTCGCGTTGACGATGGGCCCCTGTAAACGCACCTTTCACGTGACCGAAGATCTCGCTCTCCATCAGGTCGCGCGGCAGCGCGGCACAATTGACGGCGACGAACGGACCATCGGACCTGCGACTGGATGCATGGATTGCAGCTGCACACAGTTCCTTGCCGGTGCCGCTCTCCCCCGTGATGAAGACGGTCGCCTTGCTCGGCGCAGCGCTTTCGATGATCCGGTACAGCGACTGCATCGCGAGGGAACTGCCGATGAAGCCGTGGAAGCGGTCGCGAGTGAACTTGTCACGATAGGTCGCCACCATGGCCGCAAGTTCACGCTGGCGGATGGCATTGCCCACGGTCACGCCGAGGCGGCTGCGCCCGAAGGGCTTGGTGACGAAGTCGGTCGCACCGAGCTGCATGGCTTCGACGACGTTGTCGGTCGAGCCGTTGTCGCTGATGACGACCACGGGCACCGTGCAGCCCAACGCCTTGAGACGGTTCATGACGTCGAGGCCCTGGATGCCCGGCAGCTGCAGGTCGAGCAGCATTGCGGCTGGCAAGTGCCGCTGCAGGTACTCGAGCGCTGCCTCGCCGGTCTCGACCGCGTGCACACGGTGGCCGTCTGCCTCGAGATAGGAACGATACACGGCCGCCTGTGCCGTGCTGTCTTCTACGAGGAGCACTTCCTGGTTCATCGCGCTTCACCTTCCATTTGAGCAGCATGTCTTGCGTCGAGCGCCGCGATCAGCGACGCGATGGCCGCAGACGTTTCCGGTCCGCGTGTCAGCATGTCCGCGCTTGCCTCGAGCAAGGCGCGGTCATCGCCGTGGCGGAACGCCTCATTGGCTTCTCGCGCCGCTGCTGCCAGGGCGGGAGCGCCGAAAGTCAGCGCGCTGCCCTTCAGCGAGTGCGACTCACGCCCCAGCACCTGCAGGTCACGCTCCGCGATGGCCTTGCGGACGAGCGGGATGCGGCGCCCGAGTTCGGCGACGAAGGCGCCCAACACCTCGGGCAATCGCTGCATGCCGACGTCGCGCGTCAACTGCTGCACGATCGCCGAATCGACCAGCGCCATGCCGTTGCCCGCGAGCGGCGGCGGAGATTTGGGTTGGACGACTTTCAATCGCGCGCTCTCTCGTTCTGCAACAACCGGCGGTGCGTGATGCGAATTGCAAAACGCAGGCCAGTCAATTTGCGTGAGCTTAGTGACCTGCCGCGGCGTCTGCCGGACAACTCGGTGCAGAATGGGAGTATTACTTTGCATAATGCATCCCCGGCTGCGCCCACCCCGCGCAGGCGCAGCTGAACCGGCGTTGGCATCGAAGTTGCAAATCGTCTCCCGAACTCGGGAGTCCAGATGCTTACGCTCGCCAACACGCATTGTTCGATCACCTCTACCCGGCGGCCGGTTGCGCTGGCCGTCGAGGACGACACCTTCGAGCGCATGCGACTTGCGGCGCTGCTGGAGCGGCAGGGTTTCGAGGTTGTGTGTGCGGCCGACGGCGCGGAGGCGATGGCGGCACTGGCTCACTGTGAGCCCGACGTGGTGGTGACCGACTGGCAGCTGCCCGCCCTTTCGGGACTGGATCTATGCCGGTCCATCAGTGCGTCCGACCCGGCCCGGCGTCCTTATATGGTGCTGGTCACGGCGCGGGACGAGGTAGCCGACCTCGTGGCCGGCTTCGACGCGGGCGCCGACGATTTCCTGACCAAGCCATTCCGGGCCGAGGAGCTCGCGGCACGCCTGCGCTCCGGCCAGCGACTGCTGGAACTGCGTCGCACGCTGCTGCATCGCACCGGCATGCTTGAGACTGCCCTGCGCCACCAGGGCATGCAGCGCAGTGAGCTCGACGCCGATCTCATTGCGGCCGCGCGGTTGCAGCACCAGTTGCTCGAACGCGCCATGACTCCGGTCGCCGGCCTGCAGGTTGCTCACCTGTTCCGGCCCGCACGCAAGATCGGTGGCGACGTTTTCGGCGTCACCGCGCTGGCCGGAGGACGCGCGAGCTTCTTTCATATCGACGCCACCGGCCACGGCATTGCAGCCGCGTTGCATGGTTTCGCCTTTGCTACGGCACTGATGGGCCTCGGCAGCCAGGCCGCCAGCTTCGACGATCCGGCAGCCTGGGTCGCCTCGTTCAACGCGCGGGCGCTCGACATCGGCGCCGAACTCGGCTGCAGCCTCGTCGTCGGCTGGCTCGACTGCGAGTCGGGACGCGGCCGGCTGTGCCAGGCGGGCCATCCCTTTCCGCTCATCGTCGAACCTGCGGGAGGCACGCGTCGCCTCGGTGTCGGCGGGCTACCCGTGGGTGCCCTCGACGGCGCGCGCTACGTGACCACGGAGTTCTGTCTTGCCGCCGGCGAACGACTGGTGATCTGTTCGGACGGCGTCACCGACTGCGTCGATGCCCACGGCGCCCCGTTCGGCAACGAACGTCTCGAGGCGGCCCTGTCGCGCGGCGCGCACGGCACTCACGCTGACGCCTTGCGCGCGGTCAGCCTCGCTCTCGACGCCTGGCGCGGCACCGCGCCGCATGACGACGACGTGTCGCTGCTGATGCTTGAACCGGAGCTGCGTCGATGACCCGCCGCCGCGAACTGATCCTGTTCAAGGCGGTGCCTGGGGTGGCGCTGGAGGCAGTGCGCTGGGTCGAGGCCGGTTGCGCTCGCGCAGGACTCGACGCGCAGCGTGCCATCGAGCTTTCCGCCGCCGTGATCGAGGCGGTCAACAACTCATTGGAACACGGTTACACGCTCACGCCCGGTGAGGTCTGTCTCGTACTCGATGCGGAGCCCGATCGGGTCGTGGTCACCGTCACCGACCGCGGGTCAGGATTGCCGCCGCTACCGGCCGGCGCAATCGCACCGGCGCCGCTCGCCGAGCGGGGCCGCGGCAGCTGGATCATGCGCCGTTCCTGTGACGACGTGCGCCACGTTCTTGCCGATGGCCAGCAGAGCGTCGTGCTCGTGAAGCTGCGCCAAACCGCGCCACAACAATTGCTTGGAGAGACTGCATGACCATTTCTTTCGACAACCGCGGCGATACCGATATCGCGCGCCTGCCTGCCACCCTCGTCCTGGCCAACTCGCCGGCGATTCGCGCCGCGCTGCTGGACCGCATCGCCACGGGACCGGCGCGGCTCGTGCTGGACCTGAGCAGCGTCGAGTTCGCCGATTCCAGTGGCTTGAGCGCGCTGCTCGCCTGCGTCACGGCGGCGCGACGCCGCGGCGGTGACGTAGCCATGGTGTCGCCCATGCCGCGCGTGCGGGCGCTCATCGAACTGACCCGGCTGGACGACGTCGTGGCGGTCGTCGGCGACGAGCAGTCCGCCATCGAGCGCGTGCACGGACGGGCCGCCGCGTGAGCGTCACCGCACCTGGATGCAAGCGCAACGATCGTATCGACATCTTTGCGTTCGTGGATGCGCTGGGCTGGGAAGTCCTGCGCAACCGGCCCTTCCTCGAGGACGAACTGCCGCATCGCCAGGCGGTGCGCTCGGTGCTCGGGTATTCGTCCGCCTGCGTGCCTTCGATCCTGACGGGTCGCCAGCCGCGTGATCACGGGCACTGGTCGTTCTTCTACTGCTCGCCGGAAACCTCGCCGTTCCGGGCGTTGCGTCCGCTGCGCCTGTTGCCGCGCTCGCTGACGGGACGCGCGCGGGTGCGCAACCTGTTGTCGAAGGCGGTGGCGAAGCAGAATGGATTCACTGGCTACTTCCAGCTGTATCAGCTCCCGTTCGAACATGCGCACGAGTTCGACTACTGCGAACGGCACGACCTGTTCAGCGAAGGGGGCGTCACCGGCGCGCCGACGATATTCGACAAACTGCGTGCAGCCGGAACGCCCTTCCACCTCTCGGACTGGCGCGCGAGCGAGGAGACGAACCTCGCCTCGATGCATGCAGCGCTAGCCCAGGGCGCCGCACGCTTCGCCTTCCTGTACCTGGCTGATCTTGACGGCGCGCTGCACATGGTCGGCAAGGACGACGCGTCGATCACCGCACGGGTCGCGAGTTATGAGTCGCGCCTGCGCGAAGTACTGCGCGAGGCACGCAAGCACTATGGCGAAGTCCGGCTCAGCGTGATTTCCGACCACGGTATGGCGCACGTCACCCGCACGTTCGACCTGCAAGCGGTCATCGCGCAGTTGCCGCTGCAGTTCGGGCGGGACTACGTCGCGGCGCTCGACTCCACGATGGCGCGCTTCTGGGTGCGTTCGGAGGCGGCGGCCCGGCTGCTGCCGGAGGTTCTCGCCGCAGCCCCAGGCGGCCGCCTGTTGAGCGAGGAGGAACTCGTCGCGCTTGGGTGTGATTTTCCGGGCCAGCGTTACGGCCAGCTGATCTTCCTGATGGATCCGGGACACCTGATCGTGCCGAGTCACATGGGCCTCAAACCGATCCGCGGCATGCACGGGTATCACCCGGATCATCCCGACTCGGACGCCGCTTTGCTCTCGACGCATGCGCCGGCGCGGACGACCCGGACGATCTGCGATTTCCACGAACTGATGACGCTCGCGGTCGCGGCCTGAGCAGCACGATGCATCCCGCACTCACCGTCGCGAGCAATTATGGACGCTTCGTTGCCGGCATGGCCGCGGTGGCGGTGGTCACGCCGCAAGCCATTGCGGTCCTCGGATTCGACCGCTTCGGCCTCTGGGCGCTGGCCACTGCAACTTGCGGCTTCATCGCCCTGCTCGAGCTTGGCATCGCGACGACGTCGATGCGGTTCGCGGCGGAGGCCGAGGGCGCCGGCCGGCCGGACCAGCGGGATGCGCGGCTCTCGACCCTGCTGGTGGCGCAGATGCCGCTGGCAATATTGATGTTGCTGCTCGGCTGGTTCGGCGCGCGGCCGATTGCATTACTGCTCGGTTTCGACGCAGCCGCGGCAACCGAATTCGTCGCGGTGGTACGGCTCGGCTCCGTCGCTGCGGCTTTTGCGCTGCCAGTCGCGCTCTGGCGCGCCGCACTGGCTGCGCGTGGTCACCTGCACGTGAGCAACCTCATCGATGCGCTGGCGGTGATCCTTGGGGCCGCCGTGTCGCTGGCAGGATTGGCTGGCGGCCTGGGCGTCATGGGACTGGCGCTGGGAGCGGCGGTGACGGTGTTGTCTCCTGCGCCCGCGCTGTTCGTCGCAGTGCGCAAGCGCGTGCCCGACCTGCTGCTGCAATGGCGCAAGGCGAGCCGCAGCGAGTGGCGCGAGATGCGCAGCTTTGCCTCGGCAGCCGTCTCCGCCAACACCGCGAACCTCGCAGCGCAGCGAGTGGAACCTGCATTCGTCAACGCCTTCCTGCCGCTCGGTGCAGTGGGTCAGTACTCCGTGGCGGCGCGCATCGCAGAGTACGCGCTGCTGCTGGGCCGCCAGCTTTCGAGCGCGCTGACGCCTTTGGTGGCACGTGCCCACGGTGCCGGCGACGTTGGTGCCGTGCGGACGACGCTGCTCATGGGGACGCGGTTCCAGGCCGCGCTGATGTTGCCGTTCGCACTGTTGCTCGGCTGGCACGCCCCTGCCCTGCTTGATGCATGGCTCGGCACGGCAGCTAGCGCCGCTGCGCTGCCCCTGCAACTGCTGTGTGTCGCCTTGGCGCTTGCTGCCGTGGCGATGAACCCGGCGATCTGCCTCGGCATGACGGGCCAGCACCGGCTCGTCGCGCGCGCAGCGCTGGGTGGCGCCGCGTTGCGGCTGACGGCTGGCGCAATCCTGCTGGGCCCGTTCGGACTCGCTGGAGCGGGCCTGGCGGCGATCTTCAGCGCGCTCGTCGTCGACGTCGGCGTCATCGTCGTCCGCGCCTGCCGCCATACAGGCGTGCCTTTGCGCACGTTCTTTGCGCAGGCAGTCGCACCCGCCCTGCCCGGCCTGCTCGCCGCGGGTGCCACGGCAGCAATTCTCGAGCACTGGCAAGCCCCGGCCTCGATCGTGGCGATCCTGGCGCAGAGCGCGGCCGCTGGCCTCGTTTTCATTGCCCTCTTCATTCCGTTCGGCCTGCGCGACGTGCTCGCGGCGCGCCGCCGCACCGTCATCGCCCGCCGCCAGGAAGTGCCCGCCTGATGTACCAGCAGATTGCCTCGCTATGGCGGTGGACCCGCGCATTGCCCTCACGCCTGCGCCTGCTGCGAGTCGGCAAGACCGGCCGTGGCATCCACCTCGACACGAACGTGCTGCTCTCGTACCCGGGCCGCATCCACCTGGGCCACGGCGCGCGCCTCGCGCGCAACGTCGCGCTGCGGGCCAACTCGGCGCTCGAGCCGGGCATTGCCATCGGCGACCAGTGCCACGTGCAGGACGGCGCGCTGCTCAATGCCAGCGAAGGTTTCGTGCACCTGGGCGACCGGAGCTGGGTCGGGCCGTTCTGCGTGATCTATGGCAACGGCGGCGTGCGCATCGGCCGTGACGTCATGATCGCGGCCCATACATGCATCACCAGCGTGGGCCACCGGCACGACCTGATGCACGTGCCGATGATGGCGCAGGGGATCGAAGTCGGCCCGGTTACGATCGAAGACGACGTATGGATCGGCATGAACTGCACCCTGCTGCCGGGCGTGACGATCGGTCGTGGCGCGATCGTCGCAGCCGGCGCGGTAGTCCGCGGCGACGTGGCTCCTTACACGATCGTGGGCGGCGTGCCTGCCCGGGTGATCGCCCGTCGGCAGCCCAGCATGGTGAGGTCCGCGTGATGCGTGTACTGCATGTTCACGAACGCTCGGCGTTCCAGGGTGGCGTCGAGCAGATCCTCCACGACCTGGCACAGGGCCTCAAGGCGCGGCAGTGGCCCCAGGCCCTGCTGTGCCCCCAGCGCGCTGGCGACGCGAAGTTCGGCGCTCCGTTCGACTGCATCGTCACGTCCTTCGACGAGGCGACGCAGTTCCGCCCGGACATCGTAGTGCTGCACAAGTGGAGCGATGAGCGGCTCGTCGCAGCGCTGCAGCGTCGCTACCCGACCGCACAGGTCGTGCACGACCACGACCACTATTGCCCGCGGCGGCACAAGTACTTCCCCCTCAACCAGCAGCAGTGCAGCGAACGGGCCGGCGCGGCGTGCGTGAAGAACCTGTGCCTGCTCGAGCGCCGCGACGGCGTGATCCCCATCGGACTGACGTCGCTGCCGGCCTTCAAGCGACGCATGGCGGTGGCGCAGCAAGCGCGCGTCTACGTTGCCGGCAGTCGCTACAGTGCGTCGGAACTGTCGCGCAACGGCTTTGCCAGCAACCGCATCGAGATCATTGCGCCTGTGCCTGCGGCCATCGGCCAGGTGCGATCAGCGCGGGACGGGGAAGCCGGCCGCATGCTGTTCGTCGGCCAGGTCATCCGTGGCAAGGGGCTCGATTTGCTGCTGAGCGCTGCCAGCAAATTGCGCGGCGAATGGACGCTGGACGTCGTGGGCGAGGGTCGTCAGATCGCGGAGTGCCGGCTGCAGGCCGAGCAGCTGGGAATCGCCGGGCGCGTGAACTTTGCGGGCTGGGTGCCGCATGAACGACTCGATGAGTGGTACCAGCGTGCATCGTTCACGGTGGTCCCGTCACGCTGGCCCGAACCGTTCGGCATGATCGGCCTGGAGGCGATGTCACGCAGCCGGCCCGTGATCGCCTTCGACTCCGGCGGCATTCGCGACTGGCTGGCGCACGACCAGGTGGGCTTCATGGTGCCGCAGGGCGACGTGGCCGCGCTGACGCGCGCGCTGCAGCAGGCAATCGAGACGCCGCGATTGATGAAGCGGCTTGGGTACTACGCGGCCCGCCACTGCCAGCGGCGCTTCAGCCACGCCAGTTACCTCGACCGGATGCAATCTGCACTGGTGCGGACCGCGGCCAGCGCCGAGACGCAACGCGCCACGGGCTGAGCGCAATCTGCGTTGCAATCTGCATCGGCAGCCTCGACTGGGCCGCCTTTACAGCGTAAATGCGCTGATTTGCTGATCGGTGGGAACTGGCATCGGTCTTGCAACTCCGGGGCATGACCCGCCAGCTCACCGCTCGTCCTCTCACGCCCCCTGCCGGGGATTCCGACGCCGTACGGCTCCGCCTGGGTGTGGCCTGCTTCGCCAGCGACGGCGGGCGTTCTGGCATCGGCCAGTACCTCGTCAACGTGGTGCACCGCCTGCCGCAGCTCGCCCCGGAGGACGAATTC
>Ga0105096_10000542_pt1 | contig 13447 bp, 12 predicted proteins | sample PPLLak3cmMay2015_FD_87036 | JGI IMG/M metagenome (GOLD analysis project Ga0105096, IMG submission 87036) | Freshwater sediment microbial communities from Prairie Pothole Lake near Jamestown, North Dakota, USA - PPLs Lake P7 Core (1) Depth... | ecosystem: Environmental > Aquatic > Freshwater >... | reverse complement strand
CATTCTGATGATTTTATATAAATTGCCCTCTTTTACAGCGGTTAGTCCGTTGGCTTCAAGGATTTGAAAAAATACGGGAAAAAGATCATCCCTGCTTAACCGACCTGCCGTATTTATGGTCACACGCCCTCTGACATTAGGATCTACGATGTAGTTTAACTGTAAAATTTCTCCTATTGTTCGAATGACTTCATAAAGATCCGCATTATCAAAATTTAAAACAATATCTCCTTTATTTGAAGAAGACTCATTTTTTTCGGGATCATTATTTTCAAAGTCTTCGGAAGGCTCTTTTTGCTCAATTGTTTGGGGGGCTATTGGGTTTGAAAAGACCGGATTTGCTTGAGCATAGGTTGTTTTTTCATTAATGTTCCACTGGGGCTGCATTTTCACAGGCTTTTCGAAATCGGGTGTTTCAGTATGCCTGGGTGCAGATAATTCCGTAGGTGCTTCGGCGTTGTTTTTGATGGGAATGTTTCCAAACGGTGAGGATATTAAATTTTCCTCTACGGATAGCTCCGAAGATTCCGCGGATTTTTTTTCAAGGACTTTATCGGGCTCCGGCTCAACCAATCCTTTTGTGCCTTCAACTTGGACAATGGTTTTTTCGGCTGCGCATCCGAAATGTATGAAGAATAAAAAAAACAACAGGGAAAGACAAATAGATTTTTGAAGTGTGCGTCTATGGTTCATCGGCGTTAATTTATCCTCCGCTTGATCTCACCAAATGGAGTATTAATGATTTCGAATTGAGGTTCTTCATCCTCTTCATTATTCGATTCCGGGTCCATGGTTTCTGGAGCCTCGCTTTTTTGAGGTCGGGGAGGCCTTTTTCGTGAGGCCGCCCTGGGTGTTTCACTGGGTGTTTCACTGGGAGCTATCACCTCCGGGGCTTCATCCATTTTGATCATCTCTCTTTTCCTGGATTTTTCTTTGTCATAAAGAAGAATTTCATACTTAGAGGCTTCATCCCTGACTAAAATACGATCATTTAAAATCTCATCCACCTTTAATGCGGCAACTCCATCCCGTTTTTTTATTTCTAAAAGGGTATCACCTTTCTGAACCCAGATATCCTGAGGCTCACCGCTTTTTTTGTCGGGATTTGTAATTAATGCCTTCTTGATATCGTTCCATATCAATACCCCATACAAAGTGACACTTTTTCCAAAACCGTCAAAAGGTTTTATTTCACCCTCATGCTCCAAATTCGAGTCGAGTTCCGGGTCAGGTGTCGGCGGAAGGTATTCTTTTCTGTCTTCTGAAAAAAGATTTTTATCCGCAATGGTTCGGTAAGCCGACTCCGGAGGTAAATTACGTTTTGCAAACTGTTTTTCCGGTTGAATCTCTTGCCTTGTGGAAGAAATCGGCTCCGGGTATTGTTTTTGCTGTTTAAACCATACATCAAACGTTTTAACGGCAAAAAAGATGACCCCCACCACCAATACAATATTAAGAAACCATAATTTTGAGAACATGTGCTATCACCATCAGTCATATTTTTTCATAAAACCCTGGACAGTTAGTGTTGCCTGCACCTGGTCTTCCACTCTGCCACGTACCACTCTGACTCTGCAATCACTGACCCTTAACAACCTGGAAGAAGATTCAATTTGGTATATAAATTCTTTTAGCCGGCGAACCGAGGATCGGATGGTAATTTGCACCGGAATAATCATATAGATATCTTCTTCCTTATTCTCCGGCTTCATCACCCGCATGGTCAGGACTTCCATATCACTTTTGTCGGTAATCTCTTTTAATATATTTTGTACATCCACCGCTGAAAGCGCCGGAGTTTTTCCCTCTAATAAGCCACTTTCGGCATTTTCAATTATCCGGTTCAATGAATCCAATTTGGCTTCCAGATTATTTCTTTCCCGTACCATCTGACGATACTTGATTAAATTTTTCTCCTTCAGGGAAATTTCATCATCCAAGGATTCGATATTTTCGAAAAAAGGAAAAAATCGATAAAGAACGGCGATAAAAACAACAACAGCGCCGATAATTATTAAAGCTTTTTTTTGTTTGTCCAACTTAATTGAAAAAGGTGCCATATTATCTATTAATATTTCTTTAAGAATTAATTTTAAAGCCTATTCGAAACCTTTCTTTACCATCCTGCCCTCTGGTTATAGTTGCCAAAAAAACCACATCACTAAAAAGAGGAGAGGCTTCCAAAAGCGAGATCAACTCAGAGGCGGAATCCGCGTAACCATAAAGTTGAACGCCTTTTTCATCATAATTCAAATCCTGAAGCCATGCTGTTTCGGGTATTCTTTCGGTGACTTCCTTAAAAACTTCAATAAGCGGAACACGCCCCCGCCAAAGCCTGTCCAGGTATTCAATTCGAGTTTCCAGATCTTTAATATTGTTCCTGATGCCATCGATATCTTTAATTTCAGCCGTCAAACGTTCGGTTTCGGCATCTAACTGGCTAAGAACGAGGCTTTGGCGCATGATTTTGCTGCCTCCCCAGGTCAGCCCTGAAATAAAAAACAGGCCGATCAAAGCAAACATTATGTAAAATACTTTTCGGCTGGGTCTTTTGCGCAAAGGTGCAGGAAGAAGATTGATCCGCATCGGGACTTTTTTGACACCTTCCAATGCCAGACCCATGGCAGGTATCATTGATGGATTAGCAATTTCGGTCAAGGACGGATCAGGAATCTGGAGTTGAAACTCCTCATGGGCCTCCAGGTGTGGTAAAAACAGATTCTCATTGCCATCGGACATGTAAAAAAGTTTAGTAGTATCCGGTTTATTAACAAAAAATTCTTTTACAGGCTTTAATTCCTTTGAAAGAACCGTGCTGATATCGTTTTCTCCGGAAATAGACACCGAACGTGAATATTGCAGCACTTTATTGAGAACCACACCTAAATGAAGCTTTGGGCCGTTTTTCCCAGCGGTTTCATAAATAAACACATAATTGAACTCTTGCGATGTGTCCGGATGATAAGCCAAAAAATTAACATATGCGGTGGAGTCGATGCTGATTCCGCTAAGTCCGATATCCACTCGATCTTTAAACCTGAAATAGGTATTCAGGACATCCTTTTGTACGGCCATCAATAATATTTTCAGACTATTGTGCTGCTTGTCTTCTTCGATGATTTGGTAATCAAAGTATATATTTTCAACTTTCAGGGGTATATAGTTTTCAATTTTATACTCCAAAGTGGATCTCAAGTTTTCCTTTACGGCGATTGGAAACTCGACATCTTTTAAAATGACCGATTCTCGAGGTATTCCAAGAAATATATCCGATGATTCCACATTGTTTGATTTGATAAAATCATGGATCAAATCAGCACAAATAAGGATTCTTTCCTTGAAAGGCTTATTGGAATCCAGGGAATAATCGGCCTGATTTTCTACCTTAGTGGTTTTGAATGAACTTTTCAAATAAACAATTGAAAGGCCATTCTCATGAATATAAATTCCTAAACCGGATTGAAAAAGCAATGTTGTTAAAACCTCCGTACTCAAATGTAAACTGCAAGTTTTTTAATCACGGTTGCCTTCCTGGATTCCAACCCTCGCAGGAATGCTGTATAAGGTACATTTTCACAAAAAGTCATCCCAGATCGGTCCATTTTAAGATCCTGTATTTTTTTTCAGAACGGAGATCTATCCTTAATATGACCTCAATGTGATGGGTTACTGTGCCTCCTTGTTGGGATTTACCCTCCGAAACAATCGTGAAAAAAGGCGATTTTGAATCCCTGGAAGTAGTGATATATGGAGCCATTTCAGTATATGGTCCAGCGCCGACAATTTCGAGAACATCCGGCATGGTCAAATCTTTTTCTTTTCTGAAATTTATTATTTCCCGGACAAGTTCTTCGGTCATCTGGGGAAGAACCCGGAGCATGGCCTGAGAGGCATAGTTGATATTGATTTTATTATATGAAAAAGAGCCCCTGCTTCCGGCTGACCTTTGTCTTCGAGTGCGGACAGGTGTACCACCATCCTTTTCCGCATAAACCGTAACAATATCCTTGAGCCCGCCATAAAATATTTCCGGGGTGACCCCCTTTACCAGTAACAACTCTTCCAAGGATTCAAAATCATCGTTTTTAGTATGATAAGGCTCGGGAAGAGATTGATAATATTCGTCCTCTGCTCCATGCATACGACGAAGATCGTCTTTATCGCGCCAATCCAAAATGGAATCCACAATGATATCTTTTTCGTTGTCGTCAAGTTCAAAGCTGTTTAATATCATTTTCAGCAGATTTTGGTCGGCTCCGTTTATATTGACTTTTCCAGCTTCGTTTTCGATCTTTACTGAAAAAGTACCCGTTCCGAAAGGAATATCCTGTATTGGAATATTGATTCTCCAGTCAATTTTTTCTTCATCATCCTCTGGTTGGGCTTCTTCAACACTTACTATTACAGGAGGGGTGGTTTCAATCCTGATTAATTCGGCAACCGCTTGCATAAGACCGGCCCTACCGATATAATATGCTTCCGTCTTTTCTTTAAAATTTCGGGTAATGTTGACCTCGGTGCGCATGGCATGGCAAAACTCCCCGACAATTACAGACAAAAGTGCCAGAACCCAAATGGTTAATAACAACGCAACGCCGTGTTCATTGGAATACCCCCTTTGAATGGTGGAAGAAAGGGGGGAATTTCCGAGACAACTTTGGCCTCTTGATATCTTAAAGTATTTCAGGATTATTCCTCCTGCTGATAAAAAGGCGCTATAACCACAAACGGTGTGGCTTCGGGCTCATCAACCACCATCAATTTGACTGCCAGCGGCAAGCCCTGATCATTTTCAGGATCCCATTTGTCCTGCCATTTAGGCTCTTCTTCCAAACCCGGTTCCGGAGGTTTCAAGTACTCGAATGAAATGCCTTGCGCATTGGGAATTAATTCAAAAAATGCGTCCGGGTCAATATCACTAAATTTAAAATCCTTATCAAATAAGACCATGTTTTTTTCATAAGCTAAAAGTCTCTCATTTGAATTTTCACCTTCGACCACCGTATATTTAACATAAACAATCCCGAATCTATTTTCGGGTTTCAGGGATACATGGGATGTAAACTCAAATGATTTGGTGTCTCCCTTCAGGATAAGCCGGTCTTGATCATCTATTATTGCTTTTTTATAGGTGATGGATGTTAACTGTCGCTGAATAAGATCCAAAACTATTCGGTAGCGCTGCTGTTTATCAATATCCTTTTCACCCTTTTCCCATGCCCGGATACCGATTCTGAAAGCCCCAAAAATAATGACCAATATCACCGCGATAATGGTCAGGGATATTATCAACTCAAGCAATGTAAAAGCTTGTCGGTTTTTCAACATTAAAAATATTTTTCCATTTTAGTTCGCCTGCCGGTCGAATCCGCTTCCCCGTGTCTCCCCTTCCCCGGTGAACTGTTCCGCTGAAAAATATACTAGCACCTTACACATTTTTAAAAACCATATCAAGCTATCAATGATTTTCTTCGGTCGCCAGGATTTTAATCAACATTTCGATAAATATTTTCCATTCAGCCATAGATCCACTGCGAGTCGCTCCCTCAGAATGACAGACAAAAGATGACCCCCACCCTGCCCCACCCCCGGTGGAAGAAGGAAAAATGGACTTTTCGTTCAAACACTTTCCGGAAAGTCCGGATAGTGGTTCCATAGCGGAATAAACCGGAATTCCGGTTTTTGCCGAAATGACATTTTAAACCCGCCATCTTTCTAACCGGCATCATCAGGCTTTTTTTTCGCTATTTGTAATGTACTGATCTGTAAATTTTTTTCCTGTCCGCCCACCGGCCAGAAAACCAAAACATCCACATGATAAAGATCCACCAGGGAATTTTTTTCTTCATCTTCATCTTCATCTTCTGTTTCCACCAATTTTATATCCACACGCCAACTGTAATTTTCATCGAATGTTCCTTCAAAAGTGCCCTCTTCAAAATCATCTATCAAAAGGAACTCTTCCATTTTATCCCTGGCATGAAACACGGCGCGTGCATAATCGTCGGCGATTTTGCCTGATTTTAAGCCGCCGGAAAAAAGCTGAAGAATCACCACAAGTGATATGGCCAGCAACATCATTGCCACAAGGGTTTCCATCAGCGTAAAGCCATTGGTTGGTCCTAGCCGGTGAAAAAAATTTATTTTCATGCAAAAGTTTTTATTCATCAGGTTCCGTAAGGCTGACAATTCCGGTGATAAAATCCACGCTGATTTGAAATCGGCGTTCTTTTTCATCGATCAGAATCACACTCCCTCCACTGCTGTTTCCCGCCGGATAAAATACGATATCGAACAAACCGGAATCTATCTCATCATTGGCGGTCACTGCTTTTTCAATCTTAACATCTTCGGGAAGCAAGTAAGATTCAGTCCTGTTTTCCCCGGCTTTTGTGTTATCTGTTTCTGCGGATTCAAGTTCAGCCTTTAAATAAGCATCTTCATCATCTTGGGGTTTTTCGGCTTCGATAAACAAACCATTTTTCTCAAAATCAAAAACAGCATGATATATGATTTGTTGGGAAACAGCTTGACTTCGAGCGTATCTAAGCGATGAGCTTATTTTCTGAGCCGATGTTTTCAGGTTCAGCTTGGTCAATGAGCCTATCAGCCGAGGAGTGACCAGTGCCATCATCAGGCCGATTATGAATAGAACCACCATGAGTTCAAGAAGAGTAAACCCCCTTGAACCGATGGTGTCCGGTTTTAAAACATGGTTGTATTTAATTAGCGACAGGCTACCAACTGACAATATCCTCATCCTCTCCTTCGCCACCCATAGCGCCATCAGCCCCCATCGAAAACAAATCATAATCTCCGTATTCACCAGGAGATCTGTATTGATAAGGATTTCCCCAAGGATCCAAAGGAACATCCTTGGGCAAATAAGGGCCATCCCATTTTGTCACATCATTGGGCTGCACTCTGAGAGCTTCCAGTCCCTGGTCGGTTGCCGGATATTTGCCGATGTCAAGACGATAAGTATCCAAAGCTGTTCCTATTAATGAAATCTGTGCTTGTGCCGCTTTTTGCTTTGATGCTCCAACCTTACCGAACATTCGCGGTCCGACAAGAGACGCTAAAAGCCCAAGAATAACCATGACGATTAAAACTTCGATGAGGGTAAACCCTCCTTGCTTTCGATCCATATTACTCCCTCTGCTAAAAAGGTATTTCATTAATGCTAAAAATGGCCATGAGCATGGAAATGACAATAAAACCAACCAGAAGTCCCATAAACAGAATCATGGCAGGTTCCAGTAAACCAATAAAACGCTTGACCATTGATCTGACAATCTTTTCATAGTTTTCGGCCACCTTGAGCAGCATTTCGTCCAATCGGCCGGTTTCCTCCCCCACGGTAATCATCTGAATAGCCAAAGAAGGAAAATAACCGCTGCTGCTTAATGGTTTTGACAGCCGGTCACCCTTTTGGACCTTTTCCCGAATATCATCCATTGATGCTGCAATGACACGATTGCCTATAATATCTTTGACCAGGGCAAGCGCCTGAAGAATCGGAACACCACTTCGAATCAAGGTACCTAAGGTTCTGGAAAACCTTGCGACTTCAACTTTAATGATCAAGTCTCCAAGAATGGGCAGCCGAATTTTTTGTTTGTCGATATTCAGCTTACCTTCCGGCGTTCGGCTGTACCTCCAAAAAAAATAATACAAGAGAACTATTGAAGCTACCATGGCCCACCAGTAGCCCCGAATAAAACTGCTCAGTCCTAAAAGAATACGGGTGGAAAGCGGAATTGCGGCGCCTAAATCCGAAAAAATAAGCGAAAACTTGGGTATGACAAATGTCAACAATACAACAATGGAAGCTCCACCCACAAGAACAAGAAAAATGGGATATACCATTGCTGAAATTATATAATCTTTTAAATCCTGGGATGTCTCAAGAAACATGCCCAATCGAACAAGAACCGGCTCCAGGACACCTCCGGCTTCTCCAGCTCTAACCATGTTAACATAAAATTTAGAAAAAATCCGGGGATATTTGCTTAGGGCATCCGACAAATAACTTCCACCCTGAACCGTTTTCAAAATATCCTTGATGATTTCCTTGAACTTGTCTTTTTCGGTGACTTCGGTCAAAATTAATAATGATCTGTCCAAAGGAAGTCCGGCCTCCAATAATGTAGCCAAATCCTGAGTAAAGAGCATTACATCCTTGCCCGATATCCTCTTGAAAATATTTGAGAATACATCGGAAACATCCAGTTGATATTTGCGCTTTTCTTTTCCCGCCGGATTGATTCGAATAGGAATGTACCCCATTGAATCCAGCTTGGCGACTACGCCTTTATCATCGTCGGCTTCCAAAAAACCTTTAACAATTTTGCCGTTATAATCTGCAGCTTTATATGAAAAAATCGCCATATTATTCTTCGAGTGTAACTCTGAGTACTTCTGATATTGTTGTCCGTCCCAGCTTTACTTTTTCCCATCCATCTTGCCTTAACGTGAACAATCCGTTTTTCAAGGCTATCTTTTTAATGATTTCCGTACTGGACCGGTTGATAATTTCCTTACGAATTTCTTCATCGATCTGAAGGAATTCAAAAATGGCAATCCTGCCTCTAAACCCGGTTTGCCGACATTCTTCACAACCTTTGCCATGGTAAAATGTTATTCGGGCCGCTTCTTGCTCGTCAATACCCATGGACTTAATCAGTCTTTCTTCGGGTAGAGTCCGTTCCTTGCAAAAAGGGCAAATTACCCTTACCAAGCGCTGAGCCAATACCCCAAGAAGTGTGGAACTCAATAGAAAGTTTTCCACACCCATATCTAAAAGTCGTGTGATGGCTCCGCAAGAATCGTTGGTGTGAAGGGTGCTGAAAAGCAAATGTCCAGTCAAGGCCGACTGAATGGAAATATCAGCGGTTTCCTTATCACGAATTTCTCCCACGAGAATAATGTCCGGGTCCTGGCGCACAATTGCACGCAATCCACTGGCGAATTTCAAACCGATCTTAGGGCTCACCTGAATTTGATTGATCCCATTCAACTGATATTCAACCGGATCTTCCAATGTGACAATTTTAACCTCCGGCGAATTGATCTTGGCAAGGGTTGTATAAAGAGTCGATGTTTTGCCGCTTCCCGTAGGACCAGTGACAAGAATCATTCCGTAAGGCTGAGTGATTAACTCATTATACCTTTTTAGAATTTTTTCCGGAAACCCTAATTTTTCCAGATTAAGAACCAGGGTGTCCCGATCCAGTATTCTCATGACAAGGCTTTCACCAAAAACAGTGGGAACCGTTGATACCCGAAAATCGATTTCTTTATCCGCAATTTTAAGTTTGATTCTTCCATCTTGCGGAAGTCGCCTTTCAGCTATATCGAGTTTGGCCATAATTTTGACTCTCGATATTATGGCGGCATGAAGCCGATGGGGAGGCGAATCCACTTCATGCAAAACACCGTCAATGCGGTATCTGACAACAAATTCATTTTCAAAAGGCTCAAAATGAATATCACTTGCACGAATCTCGACCGCGTTCAAGATTAACCGATTGACCAGACGAATGATGGGGGCCTCAGAGGCAAGATCCCTTAAATGATCGACATCTTCACTGCCTGTAATGTCGATTTCATAAATATCCTTTCCGGCCTCTTCAATAATGGTTTCCAAAGACTGGCTTCCGGCACCGTAAAGTCGTTCAATGGTTTCAAAGATATCCTCACCGGAACCTTCATAAGCCTTGATTTCCATGCCATAAGCCAGCTTTAACGCATCGATGGTATTAAAATCATCAGGATCGACCATGGCAATCTTTAGTGTGTTATCCACAAGTTCCAATGGAACGAATCGGGATTGCTTCATGAATTTTATGCTTAAATTGTCGATCACCACAGGTTCTTTTGGATAATCTTGGTATGTTAACTTGGCCGTTTTTTTCATGAAATTCTTATATTAATCAATAAATGGTTCCTGCACAAAAAGTCCTTTATTTCTTTGTCCAGCCCCTCCCAACCAGTAGGAAAGTTTTCATTCAGGCACTAGATAATAAAATTGTATAATAACATCATTGATTACTATCGCGCAATCCCAACTTTTTTCTGTTTTGTATTCGGGTGACAGTGGAAGCATTCCATTTTCTCTTCATGAGAGGGAATGAGAGGGTAGGATTTTACATATCTGCTTACTTTTCCTCTTTGGTAATCACTGCCATATCGCCTTTTTTTCTTAACACATAGAGTTCGCTTAAATGAAAAACCTGATTATCAAGTTTCAGGCTCATCGCTGTCAGGGTCTTAGATAGGAACTTGCTTTTTGTCAAGAAAAATCTACAGGACAAAAAGATACTTTTTCTCTGGGCCCCTCGGCCTCTTTTACCACCCTTGTCTTCACCTCCTTCAAGGGTCTCACCTACCTCTACAATGCCATGAAGCTTGTCACGTCCAGGCCGGATCATCGCCCTTCGCTTTTTAAAAATTTTAGTCCACCCCGATCTATGGGATACCCCAAACTTTTTTCCTAAATTTCGTTATTCATTTCCGGTTTTCGCCGAACAGGTTTCAAGATTCAGTCGTTTTTCTATATTAAATTTCTTTTGGCATTGCCTCCCGGTCCCCCTCTGCCACAACATGTTGAATATTGTTGTTGACAAAAAGCAAGTTCCTATCTTAATTAGTGCCTGAATGAAAAGTCCATTATTCCCTCTCCCAGCGGGGGAGGTTTAGGGTGGGGGTTAATATTATCAGTGGGTTATCCCTCCCCCAACCCCTCCCAATGGGAGGGGAGTTTTCGTTCAGGCACTAGTTAAGGAGGCAATAATGACACGCGATGAAAAAGCAGGTTCTTATCACCCGTGAAAGTGTTGGGTGAATTATCGGGAATGAAATTCATGAAAAGAATTACCCAGTCCATCGGTGGGCGTTTATCCATCAAACTTCGAACATTTGTCCAACAGTGTGTTGTTTTGATGCTGCATCTGTTTTTTTTTGTGGCGCTGATCCCCGCATCCCCGGTTTTCGGCCAGGGGATCCGGGTCGACCCGGACGGCCAAGTGGTGGAGAGCACCCTCAGCCTTCCCTACGCCTTTTATAACGAGAATTTCGGCTATGCGGTGGGGTATGTGTATGGGGTGGTCGGGCGGCCTCAAAAGCAGGCTACCTTGCTGGCGTCCGCAATCGCCGGTTTCAAAGGCTCGGCTATGGGGTTTCTCGTGGGCCGGGATCTGCAAATGCCCTATGTCGATCGGCTTTTCATGGATCCGATTATCTCGGTGGGGTATTTCAATGATGCCGAGGCGTTTATCGACGGCAACCCCAAGTTCCCCAACGAACGTGCCGGCGGCAACGACTCGGACCCGGATAATTTCATCCAAGGCGACGGCTGGGATAATTTCTTTCGGTTGCGATTCAAATACCTTTTGCCGATTGGTCACGGCCGCGATCAGATCATCGGCGCTTTCCATCTTCAAGATGGGCTCCTCGTGTCGGGCGCCACCGGTGGATACTCCCTGAATCCGTTGGAGAGCGGGAGGACTTACCTGGAACTGAGGCCCTTCTACCGCTGGCAACAGATCGATGGGGGGGACCTGGAGAGGGACCTCAAGACCAACGGCCTGGATTTCTCGATCTTCTGGGACAACCGCGACTTCTACGCCAACCCCTCGCGAGGCTTTGGGTTGCGTGCCCGGTACTCACGCGATTTTGACTGGTTCGACAGCTCCAATTCCTGGACCAACCTCGAAACCGAACTGGACCTCTATTTTCCTCTTCAGCTTGGCAAACGGTTTCGCCAAGGAGTACTTGCGCTCAGCTCTTGGACCTCCTATTCTCCAACCTGGGATGAAAAAGCCGACGGCTCCATCACTAATAATCCTCCGGCCTACACCGGCTCAACCCTGGGAGGGCTGTGGCGGATGCGCGGCTACCCGACCCAGCGTTTCAACGATAAAGCCGCTATCTATTACGCAGCCGAGCTGCGGATGATCCCCGAATGGAACCCCTTTAAACGCTGGGCCTGGCTCCAGCAGCATGTCGGGATTCAGTGGCTCCAATTCGTGCCGTTTGTCGAGGTTGGACGGGTGGCTCCAGCGTGGAATGCGGCGGATCTCCACTCGGACATGAAGTGGAGCGCCGGACTGGGCGTTCGGGCCTGGGCCAAAGGAATCGTGGCCCGTATTGACACCGCCTTTTCCGAGGAAGAGGTCGGCATCCAGATGATGATTTCCCATCCGTTCCAGTTTTAGCCGATTCGTGTGCTTTGATTCAACTCAACAAACCGGAAACTCCCGGGATCCCAGCGCCTGGCAGGAATTTCGGGCTCCAACACTTTTGAAAGGTATCCTATGAGAACGACCAAATGCTCTAAGTTCGGCAACGCTCGCCACCTCATCTATGTCGGCATCGGTATTGTCCTGCTCCTGACGGGCGCCTGCGGCCGACAGGAGGCTTCGGCCCCGCCGCCTGCTCCCCCTGTCGTTGTGGTGTCTCCCGTACCGGCTATCACTGTCCCGCTTTACCGTGAATATGTGGCCCGGACAGAGGCGCGTGAAACCGTGGAGATACGCTCCCGGGTGGATGGGTACCTGAAAAAGGTGCTCTTCACCGAGGGCAGCCAGGTCAAGGCCGGGCAACTTCTGTTCGTGATCGACCAGCGGCCCTTTCGAGCGGCCCTGCAGGAGGTGCGCGGCAGCCTGGCCCAGGCCCAGGCCTCGCTCAACAAGGCCAAGCGGGATGTGGCCCGCCTCCAGCCCCTGGTTGCCGAGTCAGCCGCCCCGGAAGTGGATTTGGACAACGCCGAGTCGGCGGTCGAATTCAGCGAGGCTTCGATTGAGCGGGCCAAGGCCGCGGTTGCCATCGCCGAGCTCAATTTGAAGTTCAGCGAGATTTACGCCCCTATTAGCGGCGTCATCGGCAAGCAGGAAATTACGGTGGGAAACCTCGTCTCCCGGGACCAGACCCTTCTGACCTCGATCTCATCCTGGGACCCCATGCGGACGGTCTTCAGCATCAACGAGGTGGACTACCTGCGCCTGGGACAGCAGACCCGCGACGACAACCCCTTTATCCCGCGCAAGAACGAGGCGCCCTTTGAATTGATCATGGCCGACGGTTCCATCTACCCGCATCACGGAAGCCTAAGCTTCCTGGACCGGACCCTGGATCTCACCACCGGCACCCTGAGTGTCTATGTCAGCTACCCCAACCCCGACCGGGTGCTCAGGCCCGGGCTCTTCGGCCGTGTCCGGGTTGTGGTGGAGGCGAAGCCCGACACCGTGCTGGTGCCCCAGAGATCGGTGCAAGTGGTTCAAGGTGTGAGCAGCGTCCTCGTGGTGGACAAAGAAGACGCTGTTGCGCTGCGCGTCGTGACCCTGGGGGAGCGATTTCGGGATTTCTTCATCGTCACGCAAGGGCTTGAACCCGGCGAGCGGGTGGTGGTCGAAGGCATGCAGAAAGCCATTCCGGGCAGGAAGGT
>Ga0105096_10000541_pt1 | contig 13449 bp, 15 predicted proteins | sample PPLLak3cmMay2015_FD_87036 | JGI IMG/M metagenome (GOLD analysis project Ga0105096, IMG submission 87036) | Freshwater sediment microbial communities from Prairie Pothole Lake near Jamestown, North Dakota, USA - PPLs Lake P7 Core (1) Depth... | ecosystem: Environmental > Aquatic > Freshwater >... | reverse complement strand
CATCTACAATATCAGCCTTAACAAAGGTGTAATTTGGCGAGGCCTGAATGTCTTTTAAGTTTTCGAGGTTGCCCGCGTAGGTTAGCGCATCTAAGTTTACAATGCGGTAATTCGGGTATTTATTTACAAAGAGGCGAACTACGTGGCTGCCGATAAATCCGGCTCCACCGGTAATAAGAATCGTTTTTGTGAAGTTCATGCTACTTTGTTTCGTTAAGTTTCAACTCCCAACGCCACGCATCGCGCATGGCATCTTCTAAATTGAGTTTGGCTTGCCAGCCCAAAACGCTGTTTGCTTTTGTGGTATCTGCATAGGCTTGCACCACATCGCCAGGCCTGCGGGGCGCAAATTGCCAATTTAGTTTTTGGCCCGTGGCTTTTTCAAACGCGGTTATGGCTTCTAAAACAGACGAACCTGTGCCGGTGCCGAGATTAAACACTTCGTAGCCTTCGGCATTTTTTTGGTTGATTACCCGCGAAAGCGCCACCACGTGGGCCTTTGCCAAATCTACCACATGTATATAATCGCGGATGGCGGTGCCATCTGGCGTTGGGTAATCGTTGCCGTAAACGCTCACCTTTTCGCGCAAGCCGCTGGCCGTTTGGGTGATGTAGGGCACCAGGTTTTGGGGCACACCCAAGGGCAATTCGCCCAATTCAGCACTTTCGTGCGCACCTATCGGATTAAAATAGCGCAGCGCGATGGCCGAAAAATCGGGGTTCGCGGCCACCGTATCGCGGATGATTTCTTCGCCCATTTGTTTGGTATTGCCATAGGGGCTTTCAGCTGGTTTTGTGGGCGCATCTTCAGTTATCGGCATAGCATCGGCTTGCCCGTAAACGGTGCAACTGCTGCTAAAAATAAAGTTGCTCCACCCCCGCTGCGTAAATTCTTGCAACAAATAAATGAGGCTACATAGGTTGTTTTCGTAATACGCTAAAGGCTTGGCCACGCTTTCGCCCACCGCTTTAAATGCTGCAAAATGGATGCATCCCGCAAAGGTGTATTTCTCGCAAAGGGCATGGGTGGCTGCTTTGTCACTTAAATCTACCCGCTCAAAAACCGGGCGAATTCCAGCAATTTTTTCGATGCCATCCAACACCTCGATGCGGGTGTTGCTCAGGTTATCTGCAATAATTACTTGGTAGCCTGCAGCAATAAGTTCTACCGCTGTGTGCGAGCCAATAAAACCAAGGCCACCGGTGAGGAGGATGTGAGGTTTGAGGTTTGATGTTTGAGGTTTGATGATGATTTTGTTTATAGTTTTTGGGCTAAGGTTTAAAGACAACAACTGAAGTCCTTAAACATTAAACCTAAGACTTCTTTCTACTTTCTCGAAAACGCTTCAAAGTCCTTATGCTCCTTCTTATAAAGTTCTTCTTCAGGCAGGTTTCTAAAGTAATCGTAGGTAATTTTTAAGCCTTCGGCACGGTTTACTTTTGGCTCCCACCCAAGGATGCTGCGGGCTTTATCGATGTTAGGCTGGCGCTGGGTGGGGTCGTCTGTTGGCAATGGCTTGTACACCACTTTTTGGTCGGTGCCGGTGAGCTTGATAATCTCTTCGGCAAAATCGCCAATGCTAATTTCGTCCGGATTGCCAATGTTTACAGGCTGGGCGTAGTCGCTTAAGAGGAGGCGATAAATGCCTTCCACCAAATCATCTACATAACAAAAACTGCGCGTTTGGCTGCCATCGCCAAAAACAGTAATGTCTTCTCCGCGAAGTGCTTGGCCGATAAAAGCGGGCAACACGCGGCCATCGTTGAGGCGCATGCGTGGGCCGTAGGTGTTAAAGATGCGCACAATGCGGGTTTCTAAGCCGTGGTAGGTATGGTAGGCCATAGTTATGGCTTCCTGAAAACGCTTGGCTTCATCATACACCCCACGCGGCCCAACGGGGTTTACGTTGCCCCAATATTCTTCGGTTTGTGGATGAACTGCGGGGTCGCCATAAACTTCTGAAGTAGAAGCAATGAGCATGCGCGCACCTTTGGCCATGGCTAGGCCCAGGCAATTATGCGTGCCTAAACTGCCCACTTTTAGGGTTTGGATTGGGATTTTTAGATAATCTATCGGACTAGCCGGAGAGGCAAAATGCAAGATGTAATCTAACGTGCCGGGCACATGAATAAACTTGCTTACATCGTGATGATAAAACTCGAAATGCTCCAACTGAAACAAGTGCTCGATGTTTTTCAAGTCTCCGGTTATGAGGTTATCCATGCCAATAACATGGTAGCCTTCTTTAATAAAACGGTCGCACAGGTGGCTACCTAAAAATCCGGCAGCACCGGTGATAAGGATTCTTTTCATTTTAAGATGTTATTCAATATCAAAAGGGGTATTTTGATAATATTTTAAGCCAATGACCTCAATTGTATTTGTGGTAATCTCGAATGTAATGGTATGGCCTTTATACACTATATCGCGCATGCATTCTTCATCAAAATAAATCGACTTGCGGCACTGATATGGTTTTTTAGCAGCCTTTCTAATTTCAAGAAATAGATTGGTTTTAAAAAGTCTTGCCTGTTGTGGACTGTTTCTCGCTAAATAATCCACCCTCTTTCGCAATCGCTCGAAAAACGTATCCTTAAATACGATTTTCATGTGCCGCAATCAATTCGTCCAATTGTCGTTCTGCATCGTCAATATCAATAAACTTGGCTTTGCCTGATTTTACTTCGGCACGCTGTTTTTGCAATTCAAGCTTATACTGCTCCACGTCATCTTCTACCAGCTGAAGGTCATCTTTTTTAAAAAGACTAAAAATCACTTTTAGCTTTTCATAGGCTTTGTCGCTAACAGAAAGGGTTAATGTTCTCATTTGGTTCAACTTTTAAGTCTGTGCTAAAATTAACGCTTAGACTTCGAATTTAGTCGCCTTGCCAGTTCAACTAAAAAAGCCTACTACTTCACCCCTATACCATAATACACAAACCCGCGCTCGCGCACATCTTCTGCATCATAAAGGTTTCGGCCATCAAAAAGCACGTGGCCTTTCATGGTTTCTTTCAAGCGTTTCCACTCAGGCACGCGGAAGTCTGACCACTCAGTAACCAAACAAAGTGCATCAGCACCTTGGGCGGCATGATACTCATCTTGTGCATACACAACGCTATTGCCCAAATCGCGGGTAGCTTCGTGCATAGCAACGGGATCAAAAGCCGTAACGGTTGCGCCTTCGGCAAGCAGTTTATTTATGAGCACAACGCTTGGAGCTTCGCGCATATCATCGGTATTGGGTTTAAAACTCAAGCCCCAAACGCCAAAGTGCTTGCCTTTAATATCGCTACCAAAGTGCTGCATAATCTTGCTGAAAAGCACACTTTTTTGGTCGTCATTCACATCTTCTACCGATTGCAAAATGCGCATGTCGTACCCATTTTGCTTAGCGGTTTTAATCAACGCTTTTACATCTTTGGGGAAACAGCTTCCGCCATAGCCAATGCCCGGGTAGATAAACCGATTGCCGATGCGCGGATCGCTACCGATGCCTTTGCGCACCATGTTTACATCGGCACCCATAATTTCGCACAGGTTGGCAATGTCGTTCATGAAGCTGATTTTCGTGGCCAACATACTGTTTGCAGCATATTTGGTCATTTCTGCTGATGGAATATCCATAAAAATTACGGGGTGGCCGTTTAAGGTAAACGGGCGGTAAAGGCGGTCCATCACATCGCGGCTACGCTCGCCCTCTATGCCCACCACAATACGGTCAGGTTTCATAAAGTCGTCAATTGCCGCTCCTTCTTTTAAAAATTCTGGGTTGCTGGCAACGTCAAACGGAATGTCTGCACCGCGCTTTTTTAGGGCCATGGCAATTTCATTGCGCACCTTTTCTGCAGTTCCTACGGGCACTGTGCTCTTGGTAACTACAACCATATAGTCGCTCATGCTTTCGCCAATACCACGGGCTACGGCCAAAACGTATTGCAAATCTGCGCTGCCATCTTCGCCTGGAGGGGTGCCAACGGCAATAAATGCAACCTCGGCACCTTGAATACTTTCGCCCAAGTTGGTGCTAAAGTGCAAGCGCTCTTTTTGATAATTACGCTCTACAATTTCCTCCAAGCCTGGCTCATAAATAGGCAGAATGCCATTGTGGAGGTTCTCTATTTTCTTTGCGTCAATGTCTATGCAGGTTACTTGAATACCCACTTCGCTTAAACATGCTCCGGTTACCAGGCCCACATAGCCTGTTCCTACTACAGCAATCTTCATGTGATTATTGGTTTAAAAATTCTAGAACGGATTGGATGATAAAAGTTTGTTGTTCTTCGGTTAACTCAGTATGCATCGGCAGCGAAATAACTTCTTCGCACAACATTTCGGTTACCGGAAAATGGCCTTTGCCATAGCGTGGATCTGCATAAGCACTTTGCATGTGCAATGCCACGGGGTAATAAATCATGCTCGGAACATTCTTGGTGGCCAAGAAATCGCGCAGCGCAGTGCGGTCTGCACCATTTACCAGCAATGTGTATTGGTGAAAAACGTGGGTGCTGTTTTTGGCACGAGCCGGCACTTTCAATTTTGGGTGATTGCAAAAAGCTACATCATAGGTTGCTGCTGCATTTTGGCGGGCAACGTTATAGCTATCTAGCAAACGCAGTTTGATACGCAAAACAGCGGCCTGCATGCTGTCTAGGCGGGAATTTATACCTATGCTATCATGATAGTATTGCTTGCTCTGGCCATGATTTACAACCATGCGCATTTTTGAGGCAAGGGCATCATCATTGGTAAAAATAGCACCACCATCGCCAAAACAGCCCAAATTTTTACTGGGGAAAAAACTCGTGGCGCCAATGATACCCATGGTTCCGGCCTTAGCCGTAGTGCCATCAGCAAAAGTGTAAGCTGCGCCAATAGCTTGGGCAGTATCTTCTACAATATATAAGTTGTGCTTTTTCGCGATGCGCATCAACTCATCCATATTGGCGCATTGGCCAAAAAGATGAACGGGAACGATGGCTTTTGTTTTTGGGGTAATGGCCGCTTCAACAGCTGCGGGGTCTATCAAAAAAGTTTCGGGGTCAACATCTACCAAAACCGGTTTAAGTTTTAGGAGGGCAATAACCTCGGCAGTGGCCACATAGGTAAATGTGGCGGTAATCACTTCATCGCCCGGCTGCAAGTCTAGCGCCATCATGGCAACTTGCAGGGCATCCGTGCCATTAGCACATGGGATTACATGTTTTACAGCCAAATACTTCTCTAATTCAGCTTGAAAGTCTTTTACTTCCGGGCCATTAATAAAGGCCGCTTGTTCCATAACGTTGAGCACTGCGGCATCAACTTCGTTTTTAATGTGGTGATACTGACTTACCAGATCTACCATGCGTATAGGTTGCATACTGTAGTTTTTGAGGCCGCAAAAATAACCGTTAAAGTGGTGCAAGCCGGGTTAAAATATCGTCAATTCGAGTTAGGAGCCACACTTCTTTCCTACCACACCTATCGCTTATCTTCGCCCCGATGAAACGCCTTTTTATAACACTCCTAGTTGGTTTTTCTATTGCCCTCTCAGCACAAGTAAATGTGCGCGATAGTGCCAGCGCGGCTTGGCATTTTAAAATGAATTTTGCCGGCTATGCTCCTGGGGGCGATTTGGCCGACCGCTTTGGCCCCATGGTTGGCATTGGCTTAGACATTGGCTATAAAACGCGCGAAAACTGGCTGTTTGGCGTTTCGGGCAACTTCATGTTTGGCAACAAGGTAAACGATACCTACTATATTTTTGGCAGCCAAACTACCGCAGAAGGTTATTTTTTGGGCATAAATGGCGAATACGCCATTGTTGAATTTATAAACCGCGGCTTTTATACCGGTGGGTATTTTGGCAAAATACTGCCGATTTTAAACCACAACCCAAATAGCGGGTTGTTTTTTACCCTCGGGTTAGGCTACATCCAAAACAAAATTTACATACGCAACCCAAGCGAAACGTACCCGCAGTTGTTGGGCGAATATGGCAAAGGATACGACCGCCTGCACAGCGGTTTTGCCAGCGTACAAAACATTGGCTACTTGCACAGCGGTAATAAACGCACCATCAATTTTGCTGTGGCATTTGAGTTTATGCAAGGTTTTACCACCAACCAACGCGCATTTAATTGGGACGCCAACATGCCTGACACAGCCCGGAAAATTGACCTTTACTTTGGGCTAAAAGTGAGTTGGTTTTTGCCGATATATGATAAAAACCAACAAAAATTCTACTATTATTAATGGCGGTTATTTACAACCTCGCCATCCTAATCTTCGGGCTTGCTGCGCGCATTGCAGCCCTTTTTAACCCAAAAGCAAAACTTTTTATTAACGGCCGAAAAGGGATTTGGAAGCAGTTAGAAGCAATTCCAAAAAACAACATCGTTTGGTTTCATGCCGCTAGTTTGGGCGAGTTTGAGCAAGGCAAACCCGTTATAGAAGCCCTTAAAAAAGCACGCCCAGAAATACATTTGGTGGTTACCTTTTTTTCGCCAAGCGGCTATGAGCAGCGCAAAAACTACGCGGGTGCGCACGTTTTTTATCTGCCTTTAGATACCCCCAACAACGCTACCCGCTTTGTAAAAATGCTAAACCCACGGCTGGCGGTTTTTATCCGTTATGAGTTTTGGGCCAATTACTTAGATGCCTTGCACAACGCCAACGTGCCCACTGCGGTAATGTCTGCACAGTTTCGCGCCAATCAGTTTGCGTTTGGCCCGTTTGGTGGCTACATACGCACCCGCATTTTGCGGCTACGCGCGATATTGGTACAGTATGAAAGTGCCAAATCGGTGCTCCTAGCCCATGGCGCTAATGCCGAAAAAATTTCAGTGTGTGGCGATAGCCGCTTTGACCGCACGCTGCAAACTGTTAAGGCTGCTCAAACCATCGATGAACTTGAACGCTTTAAAAACGATGCCCCCATCGTGGTTTTAGGCAGTTGCTACGCCCAAGAAATTGCGTTTGTAAAACCACTTTTTGCGCAATTCCCACATTGGAAATTCATTTTTGCGCCCCACCATGTAGATGAAAATAACGTGCAAAACCTGCTGGCCCAACTGCCCGAAAAAGCCGTAAGGTTTTCGCGCTTTGCAGAATTTACAAACGAGCGCATACTGGTTTTAAATACCATCGGCAAACTTGCGGCCGCCTATCGGTATGGCGAAATTGCCATTGTGGGTGGCGGGTTTACATCAGGCATACACAACATTATTGAGCCAGCCGCTTTTGGCTTACCGTTGTTTTATGGTCCGCGCCACGCAAAATTCCCCGAAGGGCAAGCCTTTATTGATGCCGGTTTGGCTACAGAAATTGATGCCACCGGCCTTGCCGAAAAACAACTGGCAACCCTTCTGACCGATGTTCAACTGCGCAGCGAAGTTTCTGAAAAAACTGCTTTATTTGTTCAACAGCATGCCGGAGCAACGGAGTGCATTACTAACAAACTAAATTCCCTTTTCTGATGAAAAAACTAATCACTTTTACCTTAGCAATCTTTATCGTAGGCAGCCTGAGCGCCCAAACCAGCAGTTTTAAAACCACCAAAGAGGCACATACTTTTGCCGAAGAAATGGTAAAAAAGATTATTGCCGGACAAGCCATAACTGCGTTTGATGCCATAAAGCCGTATTGGCCGTTAGACCCGAGTACTATTAGTGGATTGGCTACAACTACTGCCGAGCAAGTGCCTATGCTTGAAGACTCGTATGGCAAGCTAATGGGCTATGAGTTTGTGGGCAGTGAAACATTGGGCACTTCAGGCCATTTAGAAAACTTTATTATAAAGTATGAACAAAGCGCCCTTCGGTTTTATATCGTGTTTTACAATGGCGGAACGGGCTGGATTGTAAACTCCCTGAGCTGGGACGATAGCTGGGATTTACTTTTTAAAACCAAAATACAGCGGGATAAGTAAGCGTTTAAGGCTTTTCTTTTTGCTAAAAGAATGGGCTGCTCATATGGGTGGCCCTTTTTTCGTTTACTCCAAAACCTTCTTCGGCTTGCCCGCTATAAAATCTTTGAGGTAAAAAGGTTCGTGATAGGCCAAATCTACAAATTGCTGGTTCTGATACTTGCCTTCTGCCAAGGCGGCTAGGTTGGCGGCAGTGGGCCATTGCTGCATGGCGCGCACGTTCAGCTTGATGATGCGCGCGGTTTTATCTGCAGCATCGCCAACAACAATCACGGGGTTGCCCGCCAATTCTGAAAAACTTTCAGGGCTTAGCACCAATGCGGCAACCTCAGTTTGTGGTGTACCATCTGCCGTAAACCGTTGGCAATACACCTCATCTCTGCGGGCATCAAGCACTGAAATAATTATGGTGTTTGGTGTAACATCAGTTACTACATGCGCCAAAACCTCGGTAGTATTAATGGCGATGAGCGGGATGTTGAGGGCATAACACAAGCCTTTGGCGGCACTTACGCCAATGCGCAAACCAGTGTATGAACCGGGGCCGTTGCTTACCGAAATTGCATCAAGTTGGTTAATGTTTACACGTGCTTCGGCCAACGCCTTTGTTATAAATGGATGTAATTTTTCTGCGTGGATGTAGCCACCAGCACTTTCTTCTACCAGCGCCAACACCTTGCCATTTTGGCTAACGCATACCGAGCAATTGTGGGTGCTCGTTTCAAGATTTAGAAGAATGGCCACCGCTATTCTTCCTCTTTTTCGGGTTCTTCAGATTTCTTTTTGGCAGCCTCAAGTTTTACAATAGAGCCATTTTTGAGTTTCTTGCTCACGATATCGTAAGGGCCAATAATCACTTTATCGCCTTCTTTAAGGCCGCTCAAAATTTCGATGTACTTATCATCCTGCACACCGGTTTTTACCGTTTGCAACTTGGCCTTGGTGCCGTCTGCCAGAAAAACTACTTCAAAAGATTCTTCGCCTTCGGCTTCTTCCGTTTCTGCCGCACCTTTTTTCATGCGGTAACTTTTTGCCGTGCGGCTGGTGTCTGAACGCGTTGTAACGGCCTGTATGGCAATAGTGGGCACATCCTTTACGTGCTTGGTTTGGATATCAACCGTTGCCGTCATGCCAGGGCGGAAGGGGTTAATTTCGCCCTTCATTAAATGGTTGTATGACGATTGAAGCAGGCGCACCTTCACTTCGAAGTTTGTAACCTGATCGGCACTGGCACCCACAGTATTGGCTGAATTGGCAATTTGTGTAACGATGCCCTCAAACTTCTCATCCATATAGGCATCAACCTCCACCAAAGCGGTATCGCCAAGGTTTACGCGCACAATGTCGTTTTCGTTTACCTCTATCAAAACCTCCATCATTTCAAGGTTTGCCACGCGCAGCATTTCTGTGCCCGTCATCTGGGCGGTACCCACCACCCGTTCGCCAAGCTCAACGTTAAGTTTAGAAATGGTACCATCTGCCGGAGCGATAATAGTGGTTCGTTTTAAATTTTGTCGCGCTTCAGAAAGATTTGCTTCTGCACTTCTCAACTGAAACTCGGCTGCTTCTGATGCCGCTTTTGCCACTGCCAAGGTGCGCACTGCCGCTTCATAATCCGCTTGCGAAATCACCTTTTGCTTAAACAATTTGTCTTGGCGATTATAAATATTTTCCGCTTCAATCAATTGTGCTTTTGCTTGAGCCTTGCCTGCTTTCGCAGAATTTACTGCGGCTTCGCTGCGTGTTACTCCGCTTTCGTATAAGTCTGGATTTATGCGCACCAGCAGCTGGCCTTCGGTTACTTTATCGCCTTCTTTTATGGGCAAGGCGATTATCTCGCCACTCACCTCTGAGCTAATTTTTACTTCGGTTTCTGGCTGAATTTTGCCGCTTGCCGTAACGGTTTCTACAATGGTTCGGTTTTTCACCAACTCCGTTTGCACCACCAATTCATCGCCACTCTGGCCAATCCAACCGGCTTTTTTTGCTACAATTAAGAGTACGACAACCACGCCTGTGGCGATAAGAATGATTTTCAAGGTGCGGCTCATGGCTGCTATAGGGTTATGTTGTTGGTTAGATAAAACTGAAGAACTTTCACTTTAAAAATGTAGTCGTACTTGCTTTGCAGCATTTGCGCAGTAGCGTTTAAATAGCGGTTTCGGGTATTGTCATAGTCAAAAATATTCATGCCGCCTTCTTCAAAACGCTTTTGGGCATAGTCCCAGCTTTCTTCATTGGCCTCGAGGCTTTTTTGTGCGGCATTAAAGTTTTTCAAACTGGCCAGCGCATCTGTATAAGCGCGTTCAATAGTTTGGCGCAGCGTATTCTTTTGCACCTCTAACTGCAAAATATTTTGCTGCAGTTGCAACTCAGAATTCTGAACGTTGTTACGCGTGCTGAGGCGGTTAAAAATGGGCACCTGAAGATTAATACCCACAAACTGGTTAATATTATTGCCAAACTGATCAAAGAATGGATAGCTTTCAAATGCGGTGGGAATACTTTGTGGGGTAAGTGTATAAACTAAATCACCTGTACCGGCACCTACAGTGCCAATGGGTACATAATCGTTAATTGATTGTGTTGTACGCGATATGTCGCCAGCCGCGTTGCTGTTAATTTGGCCCGAAAGTGAAACTACCGGAGAATAGCCTCCCCTGGCAATATCCACTTGCTTTTCTGCTGATTGCACATTTACTTCTGCACTCCGAATAATGGGTTGATTGCCCAATGCAATGTCAAAAATCTGCTGCGGGGTGTAATTTAAAAGGGCATTATCAGGGTTGGCGTTACAATGTCAAAGTCTGTGTAATCATCCAACTGAAGCAACTGTGCCAATTGCAGCAAACTAATATCTCGGTTGTTTTCTGCCGCCACAACGCTTTGCTCATCAGCCGCATATTGTGCTTCAAATTGCAGAAAATCGCCCTTGGGTATGGCTCCTGCTTCAAATAATTTCTGGTTGCGCTCCATCTGCTTCGCGCTGATCATAAGCTGATTTTCAGCTACTTCAAGCACTTGCTTGTTCAATAAAATCTGCAGAAATGATGCAGCAATGTTAAGGCTGATATCGTTTTTAATCGACTCTAAATTATACACGCTCGCCATGTGGTCTAGGCGCGCTTTGCTGATTTGATTGTAGTTGGCCATACCATCAAAAATTACCCATTGGCTGCTCAGGGTAACTGATGATGTTTGCCTGTTACCCGGCCTGCGCACGTTGGTAACGGGGTCGATGCTGAAACCAAACTGCCAAAAATAACCTCCACCCAGATTCAAATCAGGAAGCAAATTTGCCACAGCCGCATCTTTTGCAATATCGGCAGAGCGCAAATTCAACTCGTTTTGCTGTATGGTTAGGTTGTTTTCAAAAGCATGAACAATGCATTCTTGAAGTGTCCATTGTTTTTGTTGGGCGCTTACTGTAAGTACACCGGCAAGAGCTAATAGGGTAAAAAGGTGTTTCATAAATGCTCAGGTGTGGATATTTTTATCGGTTTGCGCGAACAAAGATAGCATTCGGCCTTGCGGGCAATGGTAAAGAAATGTTAAGCCGATTTTGCCCCGCGCAGCTTCTTGCGATGTCTATAAATAAGGTAAGCCACACTGCCGATGAGGATATACGGGAAGGCCATTAAATACATGATGCCATTGTTTAACCCGCTAGCCATGCTATCGCCACCGTTCATATTACTTTCTGCAACCGCTTTGCACATGGCACATTGGGCAGAGGCGCCATTGGCCACAAAAAAAAGCATGATAACTGCCAACCAATTTTTCATATCAATCAATAATAAGGAGCCATGAAGATATACACTAAAACACCCGTAATGGCAACATACAACCAAACCGGGAAAGCATAACGCACTATTTTTTTGTGCTTCGCGATGTTATTTGTCCAGCCGCGATAAATGGCAAACATGGCCAAGGGCAAAACAGGTATGCTCAACACAATGTGCGTTATCAAAATAAAAAGATAAAGGCTTTTTAAAGCGCCTTCGCCACCAAAAGGTACGGGGTCTGCATTTAGTTTGCTGATAACGTAAGAAACCAAAAAAACCGCGCTTAAGCCAAATGCCATGAGCATGCTTGCGCGATGGGCGTTTATCATTTTTGCCCGGATAAAACCCAAACCCAAAATGAGCAAAACTGCCGTTGTGCCATTAATAATGGCATGAAAAGCCGGTAACGTTCCTCGGCTAATGCCCAGTTGCAGCGTAAAAACTTCGGGGAACAAAATCAGGGCGGCAACAGCAATCGGCACCAAAACTGACAGTGCAACAATTACCGGAATCACCTTGCTGTCGTTATTCTTTTTCGAGGTTGTGTTTGTAGCGCTCATACTCTGCCATTAAAACTTTAATGTCCTCTTCTAAATCATTCAATTGGGTAACATCTAAAACATCATAGGCGCCAATAAGGTTGCCAAAATCATCACGCCTACTGCGGATGTGGCCATCCCAATCTACCAAAACCACGCTTTGCGAATGCAAAAAACCGCCCGGTGCCAATTGATCTTCATAGGCGTTTAAAAAATATCCGCGCGCAGCCGCATAAATCGCTTCTTCATCCCCCGTTACAAAATGCCATTTTTTGGTTGCACCCAGTTGGTTGGCGTAGCGCTTTAGCGCTTCAACCGTATCGCGCTTTGGGTCTACTGTATGCGATAGTAGCTTAAAATCATCAAAGCCCTTAAACCTGTTTTGTATTTGCAGCAAATGGAAGTTCATAGAAGGACAAATGGTGGGGCAGTTTGCAAAAAAGAAACTGGCCACATATACATTGCCCAACATGCTATCGCGATTTACAACAGCGCCATCTTGGTTTATAAAACTAAAATCGGGTATTTGGTAAGCCACGCTATCGCCCGTAGGGCGGCCATCTATCAACACCGGGGTTTGCACCAAGGGCAGGGTTTGAAAAAAGACATCCTTAAGCCCGTAAACAAAAAGGAGGTAAATAAAAGCGGGTAGCACTAACATACTTAGTAGTACTACCCGAGTTGTATTTTTCATAAAAAAGTGTTTCTGCTTAGCCGAAAAGGTAATACCCTTCTGTTAGCACGATAAAAGTCAAATATGGAATAAGAATTAATGCGGGGAGATAAATCGTCCATTGCAAACCTTTGCGCTCATACTTTAAGTGCATAAAAAAGGCAACAATGTAATAGGCCTTAACAAGGGTAAGGATGATGAAGATGTAGTTGAGATATCGCGTACCGAACAATATTCCTTCAAGAAATTCGGGCTGAATGATACCCAAAGCTACCTCAACGGTAGTAATAATAAGGAGGATCCAAAATGTTTTCCAAATCCAGCCGGTGCCCTGTGGGGGATGTTGTTGTGCCATGTTGCTTTCTGTATTAAACGAGATAGAAGAATGTAAATACGAATACCCAAACCAAATCTACAAAGTGCCAGTACAAACCAACCTTTTCTACCATTTGGTAGTGGCCTCTGCGCTCATACGTGCCTAGCAGCACATTGTAAAAAATGATAAAGTTGATAACCACACCAGAGAATACGTGAAAACCGTG
>Ga0105096_10000540_pt1 | contig 13449 bp, 31 predicted proteins | sample PPLLak3cmMay2015_FD_87036 | JGI IMG/M metagenome (GOLD analysis project Ga0105096, IMG submission 87036) | Freshwater sediment microbial communities from Prairie Pothole Lake near Jamestown, North Dakota, USA - PPLs Lake P7 Core (1) Depth... | ecosystem: Environmental > Aquatic > Freshwater >... | reverse complement strand
TCAAGCACCTTGGCTTGAAACGTGACTTCAATTTCTGATCCAGATTTTATTTTCATTTCATCTCCTGTTCTACAAAAGTTACTGGTAGTGTCACAACCTCGATTAAATGTTTGATTTTCTCTGATTTAACTCTAGCCTGACAATAACAAATAAAATTGATGTCTTTCATGTTTTCAGTTACATCAACTTCAAATGTAAATCTTCTTTTTCCAGCCTCTGGTTTGATTATTCTGAAAACTGGTTGGTCTGTCATCTCATCTCCTTGATCTGTTGGCGGAGTTCTTCTCTAATGACTTCCACAACAAACTGAGCAAACGAATCTGCTCCTTTATCAGTGCTGTTGAACCCCTTAGTTCTGAAATACTTATCTATTAACTCCAGCACCTTTTGACGTTCTTCTTTTCTGGCTTGGTCTACTAGATCGAGTAAAATTACATTACAAGCGTCATCAATCTCGCAATTACAACTACCACTATACCGACTGTCTTTCTCTACCAAGTCATGAATGTCTGTCATTTTGCCTCCTTCAAATACTCCTCAATGGCATCTCTCACGGCTTCAAGTTCATCAAAGAGTAGGGCGTGTGCTTTGCCCTCCTCATCATCTCGGTTAATCAGTAGCCAAACTGCATCTGAGCTTCTAAGAGGTGACACTGGTTCTATTCTGACGTTCATATTTCCTCCAACTCGTTTAATTTTGTTTCAAGCCAGATTGCAAGTTCCACTTTAATCAATTTAGAATCCACCTGAAGGTTCAACCACTCCTTAATCTCATCAATCCTTAATTCAAGATTATACGCCCTTGAGTCAAACTCATCAAAGGCTGCATCGGTGTTGTCGAGATGTGCCTTGTAAACATCACCTGCTGGCTTCAATCCACGTCTTTTATATTCCTCAGTAAGATCTATTTTCTCTGACTTTTCCATAACAATCGGTGGATAATCAACTGGCTCATCACACTCATTGCAGAATGGACAGTTGGGAATGTTGCATTTTTTCTTCTCAATCTCATTCTTCAAAATCTGTTCATCAATGTCAGGTTCACCGTTTATGTGTTCGATGATCTCGTTGATTTTATTCACCAATGATACAGTTGTGTAGGTAAGATCATCATAAGCAAGCAACATTCCTTGTTCTTGAGATGTGATTGGTGTTATCATTTCATTTCCCTTTCTAACAATTCTCGCTAGGTGTGTGGTCGGGTGACTTCAAAGCCACCACTGCTATTACAATTCCTAAAAGTAATCCTCCCATAAATATTATGATTGCCCAGAATGTTGCGATCATGTTCCTTTCAGTTGGTTGAGTTCTACTTTTTTGTATAGCTTAGTCAGCCCGTCGAACTTGCCTTTTCTAAACTGTAATTGACCACCAATGTTTTTAGATGCAACCATCTTGTAGTGTACCGAGGCAATATCTTTAGCAATTAAACCTAGCACCTCCTCCAATACCTTCTGCCGTTCTTCCCTAATTAACTTCATAATACTCATGTAGGCATTGTCAAATGCGTGATCTTCTGGGTCGTCTGACCTCAAAACATCCAACGTGTCTGATAATACTTCTTCAACTGTTGTCATACTGACTCCTTTCAAAAAGGTTCAGGATTATATTTACTACCTTTTGTGCCGTCACAAGCTGGACAACCATTGTCGTTGCATCTTTTACACTTCGGCTCCTTTGTTATACTGACTCCTTTTTTACAGTCGCAAGGGTTGTGCAAACAAACTAGGCACCTACCAAAATCAGTGTATTTCATTTTCATACTGACTCCTTTTCTACTAACGTAACTTTCTCTGGTTCTCTCCATTTATTTTCTTCACTTAATAAATTGGATAATTCATCTTCATGGATAATAATGTCTACTTTATCCCAAGGGTTATCTCTCCATTTGATAGTGTAAATAAAGTGGTTGCCTTTGCGTAAATCCTCGCTTTGGGTAACACAGTTGCGCATTCGTTTTTTTCCATCAATCCAATAATATCTACTACCAATACCAGTCATACCTTCGTACATTCTTATAATATGTTTATTACCATCAATGGTTATTTCTGTATCATCTGTATATTTAAAGTTCATACTTTTTTCTCCTTTCCAAATCCATGTTCTTTATTCCAATTATTTCCCCTCACCGCCCGAAGAAACTTGTGGGGCGTCATGGGCGGATGTTGGGGAAGCAAAATGTTTTTTCCAACGCTTGTTAGCCATCTCACTAAAGAACTTACTATCCCTGCCACGTTCTTTCATAACAGCAACGCTTTTAAGTCCAATTTCCCGATAGTGTTGTTTGAGGATTTCGTCTTTGTCCATGCCGACATTATATGCTAAGACTTAGCATTTGTCAATAGTCGCAATTCTTCTCGTAGTTTCTCAAGAAGTTCGATTTTTTCAGCTCTATTAAAAGTTTTAGCCTTCGCTCTAGAAAGTTGCCATTTGGTGTGTAATGTAGACACTTTATCATCGCCATAAGCTTTAAGTAAAGCATTTGTAAATGGCAATGTATTGTTTTCGTGAATATAATTGCATGAAGAACATTGTGGCTCAAGATTGTCGAAGTCCCACCTAAGAGCAAATACTGACCTAGATACATAGTGACCAACTTGCAAGCCATAGGGGTTGCTTTTTGGATTAAACCAGCCAGTCTGTTTATGGCAGACAAAACATCTTGGGTTTTTATATTTCAATTTGAAAATATCACGAACAACCTGATCTAGTTCTTGAGTTAGTTTTTTATCAGTCTTTCTTTTACTCGCCATAGTGTTTGGCAAACGCCACCCCACATACTTATTCAAGGTAATTAAGGATTAAGCCTCTGCCAAATACTATGCCGACTACTCTTTTTGATACTCACCTAAAGAATTCAAGACTGTTGCATTATCGTAGTACTGGACTATCCATTTGTCTAATTCTTCTGACCAATGTACTGTAGGCTTTGTGCTGTTCTGGAACTTTCTAACTTCTCTTACAAAGTCACCAAATCTCAAGTTCTCAGTATCTGAGATAAACTCCATAATCTGCTCTTTGTTATCCATCTTTTTTAAGACTGGAACAAGCATGGCGAGTTTTGAGACTGGAATGGTTGCTACATAAGACTCATCTAGTTCAAGGTACTCAACAAAAAACTCATAAACCCTGATGTAGAGGAAGGCGGACTCTCTTGAAATAGACAGTTCATCTGAGGCTAGGAATTGACCAAAGTTCTCATAGTCTAGTACTTCATAGAGTCTTTTATCCCTAATCTCTTTTAAGAGCTTGCCAAGAGCCAAGAAAAGAATGTCCTGGCTCTTCTTAGCGTAGATGAGTTTGGCATACACGGAATGTGCATACTCAGCTGGGGGGAGCGTCTCATCTACGCTAAACTGAGCCAGAACTGATGTGGGTGCTAATTGGTTCATAGGTTCTTCATGGTAAATTCAACTTCATCTTTGGCGGTGAAAATAGTTGCATCTCTTATTGCGTCTTTAATGTTTATGTAGCGAATTGATACATTTTTGAATTCATCGTACTTTTTGCCTTCAATCACATACTTGGATTTTTCTTTAGGCTTAAACTCAATCTCAAACCAAACCCAATCTACTTTTCCAAGAGTTCTTAGCTTACCATTTAACCCACCCTTTTTAGTCGTGCTTCTTTTTCCCCTTTTACCATTCTTTGACCAATATACTCTATATTTCGGATAGCGTGCTTTAGTAGCTTTATTCTTTGCTTTAGATTCTTTTGTTTGAGTTAGGTGGCGGTACTTTGAAAGTGGCATTTCTAGTTTTTGTTCCTCAAGCGATTTTACGCTTTTCCGTCTTTTTATGTCAAAGATGATACCTAGTACCTAAGCGGGGGTCAAAGCCCGCTTGAAGCGTTTTAAGCCGAGGCTAGAACGGAACATCGCCAGATACATCTGGCACGTTGGCTTCCATACCCTCAGTTGATAGTGGATTATCACCAGTAAAGAAAGCATTAGGGTTGTAAGCCACAAAAGCGAAAAGTTCTTTAATCTCTTTACTAACTGGAGACTTGCCGAGAGAAAGCACTTCATACTTAGTGTCCTTGTTTTTACCCGTCTTACTGAGTTTAATATCATAACCCTGAAGATCACCTAAGTCTGGGTCTTGATCCATTGAGTATAGTTTGGCGATGATTGATGACTTATCAGTCTCAAAGATCTCAAACCTTTCAGTAGAATAATTCCAGACAAGCATGGCAATAAATTGCTTGATTTTGTTTGGTTTACCAGAAAACTTATTGATTGAGGCTTGGGAAGGATCAATTCCACTCGCTTCAACAGCTCTTGCCTTGTCTTCCTTACCATCTTTTTCAATCCACAAGGAAAAACCTGCCGTAACATCTGACATGGCTCTCAGTTTAACCGAGTCGCCAGACTCTAGGTTCTTTAGTGTATACAGGGTGTCTCCCTCGTTTGGAGTAAAGTTTTGGGGAAAAGACATAGTGACCTTTCATTGTCGGTGGTGTCTTTGTACTGTGTTTGATTATACACTTTTATGTTAGTGTGTCAATGAGTAACTCGATATAAGAGTCTCTTTTTAAGGTATGGGCTGAGTAGCAAACATCCAATGCAAACCATGCTTGCGGGGCTTTTTCATGTTTGGGAAAGTTCCAGATCCACTCCCGAATGGTATGCAATGCTTGCACTATTTCCTCACTGGTCATTTTGTAGTAATTCTTGCAGGTCATTAGAAATTTGGCTGTACTTCACTTACTGCTTGAATAAGGGCGGTATAAGGCTTGAAATAAATAGGCACTGCCCCAGGTCTACCACTCTTGGTCTTGGCTACTAAGATATGTCCAGTGTCTTCGTACTCTAAACTAAACCCATCTCCCTCTTTAATCTCACGGATAATAAGTAAGACCTCAGTTGAGTCCTGTTTGAAAGCTGCCGAACCAGAGATGTCATTCATAGTCATAAAACCTTTTTTAGCACCACTGGCAGGTTTTCTAGGATGGACAATTGAGAGGATTGCAGTTCTATTTCTCTTTGCTAACTGAGCTAGAGTTTTCATGGCGTTAGACTCGGTTGTGGTTTTGTTAGTCCCCTGAGCTATGGTGAAGTACCCGAAATGGTCTATGACAATCAGGTCATAGCGTTCAGAGTCCTGTACCACTTGCACCATCTCATCAAGACCCTTAATCATGTCCTTGGTATAAACATCAATGTCTACTCTCGGTGTGTAATCATCTTCAGTTAGATCGTCAAATGGTTTTTGACTCCAGATTGAAGATAGATAATCAATAACGGTGTTGTCTGGTTCAAGGGCAAAATAGAGTACCCTACGCTTCTGTAAAGCCACCCTGTAAGCAAAGTTGCAGGCTATTTGGGTTTTGCCTACATTTGTTTCGCCCGTCATGGTATAGACGTGTCCAGGAACAAATCCCTTAATCAGTGCATCAAGCTGATCGTAACCCGTGGTGGGAGCGTTTCGTTCTGCCAATCTATCACCCACCCTTGAGTCTTTAATGTCAGATAGGGTTTGTGGCTTCTTTGGTGTAATGGGTTCTAGGTTCTTTAACTCAGTAGCAACTTCTGAAATGTTTTTGCCATTGCTGTTTTTTATGGTCTCTCTAACCTTGTTTTCTTCCTGAAACCTAATTAACTGAGCCAGTTGTTTTTCATACAACTTACTACCGACACCCTCATCCGCAAAAGAATTAAAGTAATCAACATCTGCTTGAGCAAACACATAGTCGTAGACAGACCCAGAAGAATTCGAAGAGATGTACTCAAACATAAAATTAACTATATCTTGAGCTTCTTTGGTGAAGTTTATTTTCCTCAAAATTGGTAGAGTTTTCTTGATGAAGTCCTTATCTTGATTTATTAGGTAAGACAGGATGTTTAGCTCTATTCTAGCTTGGTTCATATGTCCTTTCCAACGATCTCATATCCAGCTTCATGCAACATTTCTTCAGTTGATAATCTTTTTTCAATCTCTCCATTGGCAACGGCACGATTGATAAATACTTCAACCATGTTTTTCATATCCAATCCCCAACGTGACGGATCATTTGGTTTAGCCATGACCCATGCAATATATTCATTTTTTTTGTTGAACACGTCTTTCTTGAGCACATGACATCTTTCTGCCATGTCTTTAATTTCCTGCCCACAAGATCCATCAATCATCGGAAGATTATCAACGAGAGAGTCCTCTAAAGTTCCAGTGTGTTTCGCTGGTTCTGGTTTCTGGTAACTTTGTTGCCTCCACTTTCCTTTGTTTGCTTTTCTAGCTTCTTTGGCTTCCAACCAACTTGTTAGTGAATTGGTTGTTTGGGTTTCTTCTTTTTGTGTTTCATCTATTACATTTTTTCCTATTTCTATGTTATTTATATTATTAGTAGCCATGTGAGCCGTCATTTCTACGTGACCCCTGCTACTTGAGGGAGTACTAGAGGGAATTTCTGGGGTCATTTCTACGTGACGGCTGCCGTCATTTCTACGTGACCCCATGTCCCAAATCGTACATATTTTTTGTCTTCTTCCATCAAATCCTAAATCTTCTATTAGCTCCATTTTTCTATACTTTCCTATTAGGTTTTTAACTGTGCCCTCGCTCATCCCGAGTTTTTCTGCTAGATACTCTCTACTGGCATAACAACCCTCATCCCCCTTGCTCATAGCAAAGATCATGGAGAGAAGCATTACGTCTGTCGGAGTAAGCTCTCCGCTCACAAGCATCTCCATTACAAAATCTGGGATCCAAACTCCCTTAAACTTAAACTGTGGACTATTCATGTTTTCCCTTCTAGTAGTTTAATTTCGTTTACATACATAACCAGCAAGCCTTCTGCTAGTTCTCTGTTTTCTGGGACTGTGTTGGGGTTTTTGATTATCTCTCTCATATTCTTAATCAACTTCTTATTAGTCTTAATCCACTCTCTATCGAGTATTTTCTTGTTTGTTTCGTGGTCAGTGGGATCAAAATATGGCATAAAAAAACCGCTTTATTGGTAGCAAGTCAACAGAGACTTTGGCAAGCTCGCACCTGCCACCAATAAAACGGTCTTAATCTCTGTTTGCCCCGCTTGCCTAGGGACGCTCACTTTAAGTGAGAGTGGTTACATAGTAACAAATCTTTTGTGTAATGTCAACACCTTTTTGCAGTATAATGAGGTATATGCCAGTTCCAGCAGTATTAGCAGCTTTAGCGGGTGTTGGTTTGGGTGGTGCAGCCCTAACTAAGATGCTCCCCATGCTTCAGAAAAAAACTCCTCAAGCAGTACCTCAATCAATGGGCGAAATACTCGGTGCGTCTCAACAAATTCCCTCTCCTACTCCAACAGCCACTCCAACACCATTCCCAGAAAATCCAACTTTTGAAGATTTACTTAACTACAATGAACAAAAAGCAAAACAGGAGGGCTTTCATCCTTCTCCAATAGCCTCTCAAATGGCTGCTGAAAGTGCTAGGGGTCAATCTAGGTTTGCTAAAGAGAGAAATAATTTGTTCGGCATGGGTTCTTATGACAATGATCTTGATAAAACATTCAGGTATGATAATCCGTTCCAATCAATAGATAGTTATTATGATCTTATTAAAAATGACAAAAGATACGGCAACGCGTATGAAGTTAGAGACGATCCTTACAAATACATTCAGGCAATCAAAGACGCGGGATATGCTACAGACCCCAATTATGTCCCAATGATTAGCAATACTCCAGAATGGAGGCGGTATATTCAGCCCCAATGAGTTTTGGGTTTTAACTTATGTCTGTAAAGTTCTGTATTGTGCCAAGCTCCAGTCTCGGTTAGTATATTCCAACCATCTTCTTGTTTAACAATCTTCATGGTCTCGGCTCTACCAAGGACTTTAACTGTACCGCTAAAATCATATACATCACAACTTGTTTTACCCTCGGCAGTCCTCATGCCTCTACCCAACGCCTGCATATACCAAGCCATGCTTCTGGTTGGTCTGATTAGTACAACGGCATCAATCTTGGGGTGGTCAAATCCAAACGATAAGATATTTACATTAAAGACGGCTTTTATTTTTCCGTCTCTGAAGTCTTGAATTATTTTTGTTCTTTCTTTAGGTTTTGTGCCAGCACTTACAACTTCTGAATTATCAAACACCGATAGTCTGGTCGCCTGTTCAACTGATGAACAAAAGACTACTGTAGAAACATGACTGTTTATAACTCCGTGTAATGTCTGCACTATTTCCTTTTCTTTGGGAGATACAATTTCCTCAAACGCAGACAAATCAAAGTCCGAGGCAGACTTGTTTATTGGCAACTCTGATTGATCTACGCCCATATCAAAGTATCTTAGTGGACTTAAATAGCCAACCTCAAGCAATTCCTGAATATGCACAACGTGTAACATCCTAGACCAAAATCTGCCCTTCATTCTATTCAACATCTTGGTCACATGGATAGTCTCAATATCATATTTACCCCTGCCCCACCTGTTATAGTTTGTGTCCATCCTGAATGGCGTGGCTGTCAATCCATAAACCTTTGGATAGCCTATTGCTTTCAAAAACTTCATATACATTGTGTTCAAGTTCTTTGGGTTTACCAAACTACACTCATCTATCAAAACCGTTCTAAAGTGGGCAAAATCGGCTGGCTTCTTATAAATTGAGCCAATTGTAGCAAAAGTATATTTGGAGACGGTTTTGAGCCCAATAGAAGCCGAATACAAACCAACCTCACTATCATCAACGTATGGTCTAATCTTTTCTGAGTTCTGTTCCAGCAGCTCTTTATTTGGTTGCAATATCAAAACATCTTCGTTTAACTCTTTAGCAAAGTGTGCAATGATTAAACTTTTTCCAGCACCTTGGGGCAAACTTAACAAGTCACCACCTTGTAAAGTTCTAGCCCACATCATCTTTTTTATGGTTTCAAGCTGATATTTTCTCAATTCCATATTTTTTTATTATTTTCTCACTTAACTCTCGTATTGCATATTTACGCTCGCCAACATCAACTTTAACAAAGTGACTCATTGATATGGTTCGATAGTTTATGTCAGACTGATTGACAACCTCATAAACAACATTCCCAAACTGGTAGTGTTTCAGGTCAATTCGCTTCACTTCTTCTGCTCTAAGTCCTAGTAATTTAGCCACTGCTTTTCGTCTTGTCTGTCCAACCAATAGGGTATGCGTACTCGTTTTTGATCTGGTAGACTTTCTTGCCTTTTTCATAATAAACAAGTCCTCTTTCTTTAACTTCAACTAAGTCATTTTTGTCTGTCATTTTATTAAAATATCTGAAGTTAGGATCTAATCTATCTGACACGATTAGCTTCGGGCAGACTGGGCAGATAGTACCATCAGTCCATTGTCTGGCTCTTTTTATATTAGTTACCAACGTCTTACTTATCATCACATAGTCTGGGATAACAAGTAGCCCATCTTCTGCAACTATCGGGCAAACTTCACCAACCATAACAAGTCCCAAAGCAAACCTCCTGACAACTTTTTGAGCCCACAACCCTCCTTCAACAAACACCATTTCATTAGATTGTGACTGTATGTTGGTTAGTGTTACTCCAAGTCCAATTGGTTCATTAGCCACAATCTTAATCAACATTTTGCCTATCTATCTGGCTGAACATGGCTTGCTTGGTAGTTTTCAACTTCAAGGCAAACTCCAGAGCATTTACAAACAGTTTCCCAGCGTAATAGTCATTGCTAACATCTTCAAACGCTTCAGTTTCGTCATACTGGAAGTATGCTTTACTTCCAACCATTGCAATTTCTCTATGGTCTATCTGGTTGCATGCTAGTGCCGCCACCAATCCTATGTCATTTGTTTTGTACATAATTATCCTTTTTCTTTGTATAGTTTTAATAATCTCATGGCTAATTCTTTATCTATGTGCCAGTCCTCATATCCATCCTGAATAACGCATGCTTGGAACATAGCCAACCAGCCTGCTTCATTTTTAGGTATTGTGTTATGGTATTCATCGTATACTTTGGCTATTCTTTCTTTCATTTCTTCAACCGAATTTGTATAGCCAAAATTATACGGTTGGTCGTTTTCAACGTGTAGCATACCAAGATGGTCGCCCCAATTTGTTGTGTTTCCATCGCAAAACTTAATTTCAAAAACTTTTTCTTTGTATTTATATTTCATAATTTAGTTTTCTAGCCTTGTGGCAATAATATATACAACTCCCAATACTAAGATACCCGCTAAGTAGATCATAAATACCCCGCTTTCAGCAACTTTTCATGGTTGAGATATTCATACAAGTTCTTACACGACATGAACACGTCAAAGTTTTCTGTCATGGTCTGAAACTTATACTTACCTGTAGGCTTGCCGTCTTGACCAGTTTCAAGTAGTAGTACTGCTATCTCATCAACTGGCTTTTCAACTCTCATCATGTTGGCATAGGCTGACAACTGCAACCCCGCCTCTAAATAGATATCCTTGCCAGTCTTAACATCCAGTACTACTGACTTAGTACCTAGATGCCCGTACACATCAAGAGTACCCGCTATTCTATGCTCATCACTGAGTAATGTTTTCTCGTTCTCTAGTATTTCCAACTTATGATCTCTCATAAAGTCATAGAATGCGAATGCGTATGGTTGAATATGCTGGGGTATGTTCTCGATCTGCTCTCCAGTATTCTTAAACGCCTCCACAATACTGTGTACGGTAGTACCCCGATCCTTTGCCTTGTCACTTGTTTGATATGGGGCTGCCAATGCTGTCCGTTCGTCAAGACTCGGATCTTTAGTCATGGCATAAAATACCTCTTTTCCGAACCAATATCTTAGTGCTGGCTTATCAATAACTGTCAATACTTGAGTTGTACTCAAGTATGGCTTGTCATTTACCCAGTACAATCCTGCCCTTCTGTTACCCGTGTTCATTTTGTCCTTTCTCTTACATAGTCTGAATACTTGTCAAATCCTAACTCCTCAATCATGGCTTGCGGATCATCCAGTATCTGATCTGCCCAATCCTCAAGCACCGACTCTCCCCCGCCTAATTGACCACTAACTGCCACCCATTTTGTATACGGCTTGCCGTTCTCCTCCCAATGTGCCATTACCTCCTCTCGTAACTCGGTTAGATCAAGCATAAATCCTTTCTTAATGTGGCAATTCTAAATACTTGATACTAAAACTCTGCAACAAGTCCAGCAACTCCAGCACCTCATCTTTATTCAAACCAAGAATAGACTCAATTACTCCAGCATCCCAAGAGAATAAATTGATCTTTCCAACCTCTACCTGATACTCAATCTCCATCCTCCGTTTGCCATTCTGGCTTTTCATTATTCTGGTTGTTTCTTCTGTTTGCATGAAAACCTTTCTTATACTTATACTGTGTACTATTCTACACTATGACTTACACTTTGTCAAGTGTAATGTCTGCATCTTTTCAATTGTTATACTCGGTCATTTCTCTTTCTCTTCTTGTTATTTCATATTCTTCGCAACTATGCCCATCATGGTATTCTGCATCTAATTTTCCACAATTGCTACAAGTATGAATAACTGCTGTCATTTCCTTGGGTGGTGTACCTATTGGCTTGCCGTTTTTTCTTTCCCTCAATTCTTTATTAAAACAATAGAGTATTTCCTCCAATTTGTCTGCTATTTCTCTGTTGTGTTCGTTCTCTTGTTCAACCCAACTTCCAGCAGTATCACCATCGCCAATATATACTTGTTCTTCTGGTCTTTCTTCCAGTTTTCTCTCCACCATTTTTATACAGTTCTCAATATGACTTGTTTCCATTTCCCAAACTCCCCAAACTTTGCCGTTCTGATCTTTCCAGTACATACAGCCTCCTTATTTAATAGTTTTTACTAACTCTAGCAATCTGTCTTCCAGACTATAGTAGGCTTCTCCATTGATCTCTTGCCCTGTAAACTCCTCAAATATCTCTACAATTCTACTAACCAGTGATAATCGCTCTTGCTTTGTCATAATTTTGCCCCCTATTTAATTACTATTATTTATCTTCAAATACTGCTGTTTCAAATTGTCCCACTACATCTGACAAATCGCCATTCTCTATGAACCGCAAACTACAACTATTGGCGTATGCTTTCTCAAGTTCATCAATAGGAAACAGATCGTACCCATACTCCAAAAATATCCTTTTGTCTTTTCTGGTATTTATCAAATATATTTTGTGGCATCCATCCCAAGCAAATTGTTTTGCTGTTATTTTGTGTCCGTTTATTGTCATTTTGCCCTCTCTATTTCTTCAACTTCTACAATTCTGCTAACAAGCGATAGTCGCTCTTGTTTTGTCATAAACTCCTCCAGATAACTACTACTACCCACAAGACCGCCACAACTCCAAACAATACTAAATACCACTTACTCATACTGACCCCCCTCATTATCTGCTACTAACTCCACCCACTCTACGGCATTTTCCTGATCTTCAATTTCCGCACCATAATCTGTAGGATCTTCTCCAGTGTCCAGCAATTCGTTGACCTGATGCCGTGCTGCTACCTCATCCTTTGCTTGAACTCTCAAACTCCAGACCTGATCAGTCCTAAACCTCACTTCAAACGTTTTCATATTTCCCCCCTATTTACTACTACTACGCAAGATTACCCTCATTATCTACTAGCAAGTCATCATCCTCATTTTTGATATATTTTTGAGCGGTTTTGATACTCTTATTTTGTAAGAAGTCAAACCCTGCACAAGGCGATATGATCCTGCCCCGCTTCAAGTTTGCCCCTGATTTGATTACGCATGGTATTGGATAAAAGAACCACCGACTGCCCATATCATTGACCGCTTGCCAAACTTCTTCTACTGTTTCCCGCTCATTATCGGTCACAAAATTACCATCTGTCGCAAAATGAATTGATTTGTACATATTCTGCCCCCCCTATTACTTGCTACATTCTGCCCGCCACTATGAGCGGGCATGATCTAGCAACTAGACCATATTGACCGCTAGGCAATCAGTTTTCATTGTTTTAGCATCATTATCTGCTTGCACAACATCCAGCCTGATAATTCCTGAACGTTTAACCCATAATTGGGCTTTGCCAATGTATGCAGTTAGATAACCTTGATATCCTTCTGGCAACTTTTCCACGTTACAATATAATTTTACTGTCATATAACCCCCCATTTCTAGCGGTATTGACCGCTTAATAAATCATACTTGACAATACTTGATCTCCAATCACTCCTCGCCTTCTCAGTGATAAAAACTCCTTGTCAGTTAGAATAATATGATCCTGTAACTCTATATCTAATATTCTGCCCGCCTCCTGTAGTCTTTTCGTTAGTGTTAGATCCTCGCTTGACGGCTCTACATTTCCCGATGGGTGATTGTGTGCAATGATTACATGGGCGGCACCTTGTGAGATTGCCCGCCTGTATACTTCTCTTGGTGATGCTAAAGCCTGATTAAGTGTCCCAAGTGATACTAATTCAATACTAATTATCGAATATCGAGTATTGGTACAAACTGCCCAAAAGTATTCTG
>Ga0105096_10000538_pt1 | contig 13466 bp, 6 predicted proteins | sample PPLLak3cmMay2015_FD_87036 | JGI IMG/M metagenome (GOLD analysis project Ga0105096, IMG submission 87036) | Freshwater sediment microbial communities from Prairie Pothole Lake near Jamestown, North Dakota, USA - PPLs Lake P7 Core (1) Depth... | ecosystem: Environmental > Aquatic > Freshwater >... | reverse complement strand
CGTCTTGCTTTAGTTGATGTGAACCTTGTCCACGGAAAATGCCTTGCCGGCACCGTGACAGGTCGAGCAGGACTCGCCAAAGAACGCGGTGTTGGAATAGGCATGGACTGCGGTGTCATCATCATCATGACAGCTCAGGCAGGCTGCTGCTTCGGGTTGCATCGGTGACCACCACGCCTGCGGCGTGATCGTCGGCAGCAATCCATCGGGCATGCTTGACAGTTGCTGGGAATTGTTGACATGACATGCTTCGCAATTCCTCAGGTCGCCGGTGTACTCAATTTCACTGAAATCGTCGCTACCGATTACAAAACCATTCTGAAGTTCTGCACCACGGTGAATACTGTGGATCATGTACTTGAAATGGAAGGTTTGCGGTGCGTCGTCGTCAGTGACGGCTGGCGGCATATGGCAGGTCGCGCAGTACAAGTCCGCGTCATGCCGGCCACCGCCGTGGAAAGCCAGGTTGACATGGCAGGCTTCGCATTTTTCATCATCCACTACCTGGCGACGGGCCTTGGCGGTACCGCCACCGACAGCAAATGCAAAGTTCGGGTTCTCGCCAACATCGCGCTGGGTCGAAACCACGCCACCCATGTTGACTGAGACATTAGCACGACCTTCAAAACTGACCGTGTAGGAACCTTCGGCATCGGCGGGCAAGGCGGCGGCAAAGGTATAGGTCCAGGTGTTGTTACCAGCCCAGACTGCATTCTTGCCTACGGTCTCCTGGACGCGGAAGTCGAAGTCATCGTTCGGTCCGGATAACATGAGCCTGAAACGGTCCATGCTGCCTGGGTCGATCGTACCTTTCTTGCTGCTCACCGAGAAAGTAACCTTCGGTTTGTCACCGGGATTGGTATTGGCGACGCTCAGGAGCTTGACCAGGACACCTGGCAACTGCGCTGATCGGTAGAGTGGCATATGCGCGCCCCTGATCGAGCGGTCAAACTCTGCAACGAAAGGTTTGTGGCAGAGGGCACATTCACTGTCTTCCGCGGCGATGTTGTTGCTGGAATGGCCTGCACCCGTTTCAAAATTGACCCAGTCATGACACGCGCCGCAATCCTTGCTGTTCGGGTTGGTCAGCCAGTTGGTGTGATCGGTTGCCGCTTTGCCCACAAAGGCGCCTGGCGGATTGCTGACACAGCCATTAACGGTTGCATTTACCGGAAGTGTCTGGAGGGTTGCGCCGGTGGCCTTGTCGACCAGTACAAACTTGGTGCCGTCACCGACCCATTTGCCGGTCATCGTCGAGCCTGTGCCCGAAGACGCTGCAAATAACGGGCCGCTGGCTGAATCCATGTGGATTTCAAACGAACCGAGGTTACCCCATTTCAGCATGGTTGTGCCAACACCGGACATATCGCATACCGGTACCGCGCTCGGGCTTGCCACCAGCGGGAATTCTTTGGTTGGTGTGCCGCCCGTATGACAGGATTCGCATTCATTGACACCATAAATGGCAGGATAAATGACCTCGCTGTAATCGTGGTTTGTCTGTCCATAGCCAATGATGTTATAGCCATTGGCAAGCCCGGCGCCCATGTGGATCTTGTGGGTCATCAACGGCATGTCAAAAGAGTTGCCGGTATCCGGGTCAATATCCTGGTTCGGGTTATGGCACAGGATGCACAAGCCGATATCCCGACGGGAACCGCCATGCAGGGCGAGACCCTGGTGGCATCTGCCGTTGCAGGTTTCGGTGGTGACGATGTCGCGCGGCTTCGGTTGGCTGCTGCCTGAGGGCACGAAATGATAAAGCTCGTTATCGTAATAGGTAAGCAGTTCGAATTCGGCCAGGTTACGCGATGCATACACACCCAGGGTGTGGGTCACGTCCTTGTCGTAGCCTTCCGGCAGTACGGTGCCAAACTTGTACTTATAGGTACCGGCCGCCAGTTCCGTGTAGCTGCCACCCGTATCGGCGGAACCCTGTTCAGCGGAAACGCCAGTGATCGGACTCTTCTGGATACGTTTGGTGTAGGAATAGTAAGCTTCTTCACCCGCCGGGATATTGGCAAGGATGAATGAGGTGCTGACCGGCCCTGGCGTGGTGATACCGGTCCTGTCCAATGGCAGACCGGCGGGGTCGGCTATCGTGAAGGTAACTTCTGTTTTGCGGTCGGCCGGAATAACAACACTGGTTATTTTCAGGACCAGACCCGGCCTGATGAACAACAACTGCTCAGGTGTCAAATAAAACTCGCGATCTTTGGTTGTGTAGAAACCACTATCAACTGTGTCGGACTTGGCGGCCAGGTTGGTAACACCACATAAACACGCGATGCTGACCAGGAGCGACCAAATTATTCTTACCATCATGACTTACTCCCGTGTGCCCGTCTTTTCATCGAATGTGAGATAGACGGCGCCTGATTGCTGAATAGATACTTCGTCTGCGTATCCACGGCGCAATGTGCCATTTGCCTGATGTGCTTTCCTTGACCTATGTCAACAAAAGCCACATCGCAGCCAAATTCGGTGAATTTCAGGGTTTTCAGCGGGTGTCATGTGCGCCCGTTTCACAGGTTGCGAATCGTTGCATGAATACGCCATAAATCTTCGCCGGATAACCTTCAAAGGCTGCAGGAATACGTTAGAATGCACACAGTTTTTACGTAAGGAACAGACATGAGTAAAAGTACATTGAAAGCCGGTGTCGTAACCGGCAAAGGCTATATAACACTGGTCGAAGCGGCCAAGTCAGGTGGTTATGCATTGCCTGCGGTTAACGTGATCGGCACCAATACGATCAACGCCGTGATGGAAGCCGCAGCCAGGGCAAGATCCGACATCATCATCCAGTTATCCAACACCGGCGGTCAGTTTTATGCCGGTAAAGGTATCCAGGACGCCTTCGCAGCCAAGGTCATGGGTTCGGTTGCGGCGGCGCAGCACGCGCATCTGCTGGCTGAACATTACGGTATCTGTGTCGCCATGCATACCGATCACGCCAACAAGGCGCTGATCCCCTGGATCGAGGCCTTGCTTGACGAAGGTGAGAAATATTACAAACAACACGGCAAGCCGCTGTACAGTTCCCACATGCTGGACCTGTCGGCCGACCCGATCGATTTCAACCTCGGCGAATGCGCGCGGATCCTGGCACGCATGGCAAAAATCGACATGTCACTGGAAATCGAACTGGGCGTGACCGGTGGTGAAGAGGATGGTATCGGCAGCGATTTCGAGGAGGGCGCGGAGAACTCGAAACTCTACACCCAGCCGGAGGACGTGTTGCGCGCCTATCAACTGTTGAACCCGATCGGGCATTTTTCCGTGGCGGCTTCGTTCGGCAATGTCCACGGTGTTTACAAGCCGGGCAACGTCAAGTTGCGTCCGGAGATCCTGAAAAACTCCCAGGCGCTGGTGCAGAAGACCTGCGGCACCGGCAATAATCCACTGAACCTCGTCTTCCACGGCGGTTCCGGCTCGGAAAAATCCAAGATCCACGAGGCGGTCGGTTACGGCGTATTCAAGATGAACATCGACACCGATACCCAGTTTGCCTTCTCGCAACCGGTTGGCAAGTTCGTCAAGCAACACCCCCGCGCCTTCGAATTCCAGATCGATCCGGACGACGGCACGCCTTACAAGAAGCTCTATGATCCGAGAAGTTACCTGCGTCTAGGTGAGGAGGGTATCGTCGCCCGCCTGCTCGAAGCCTGTGAGGACCTCGGCTCATTGGGCAAATCCATCGCGGGTGCCTGACGACCGCTTATCAGTTAAGGAAGCTCTGATTAATGCCATCCTGGCATTATCAGAGCGCGGCAGTCGAAAAGTGTCATTTTCGACTGCCTTACAAATCAACGGCTTGGCGCCGCTGATTTGGCGACACATCCTTGTGTCGCGGGAACCTCTGAATTAATCAGAGGTTCCTTAGTATTGGAAAAGACCGGGTTGCAAGGCCCGGTCATTTTTTTGCCGGTGAGGAGTTAAACTCAAACTATGCCCCTGGTTGAACATCTCGAATTACCGACCTTTTCACGTCTGCGTGAGCAGGGCCACGAAGTGCTGCCCCTGGAGCGCGCGGTGCACCAGGACATCCGCGAACTGCACATCGGCTTTCTGAACATGATGCCGGATACCGCGCTGGAAGCCACCGAGCGGCAATTCATCAGGTTAGTGGGTAACTGCAACCGCATCGCACAATTTTACGTGTATCCGTTCTCGCTGCCGGGTTTATCCCGCAGTACGCAAACCCGGGAATACATCGAGCGTTATTACTGCAAATTCGAAGATTTGCAGGAGCAGGGACTGGATGCGCTGATCATCACCGGTGCGAATATCTCCAATCCCGACCTCGAGCAGGAGCCATTCTGGGAACCGTTGTCGGCAGTGATGCGCTGGGCCGATCGCAACGTCGCCTCCACGCTGTGCTCCTGCCTGGCCACGCACGCGCTGCTCAGGTACAAGTATGGCATCGAGCGGCGGGCGCTGCCGCGCAAACGCTGGGGTGTTTACAGCCACCGCATTGCCAGTCCCGGGCACCCGCTGCTGCGGGATATCAACACGCGTTTCGACGTGCCGCATTCACGCTACAACGAAATCACCCGGCAGCAACTGGAAGACGCCGGCCTGACCGTGCTGGTGGAAAGTGAAACCGGCGGGGTGCACATGGCGGTCAGCCCCGACCAGTTCCGCATGATCTATTTCCAGGGTCACCCCGAGTACGACAGGAACAGCCTGCTGAAGGAATACAAGCGTGAATTGCTGCGCTTCCTGGCCGGCGAACTGGAGGTTCCGCCGCCGTTTCCGGAAAACTACTTTTCCGCGGAGGCCGCGCGCATTGCAGAACGGTATCTCGAGGCGGCAGAGCAGGCGCGCGCCGGCGGCACGTCCTTGCCAGGTCTTGACGAAGAGAAAATCGAAAACCTGCTCGACAATACCTGGTGCGACACCGCCAAGGCGCTGGTGAACAACTGGCTCGGCCTCGTTTACAAGGTCACCAACCTGGACCGGAAAAAACAGTTCATGCAAGGCATCGATCCCAACGACCCGCTGGGTATCAAAACCTGACGTCAACACAACAGAGGCAGACACACATGAAAGACCAGACGCTCGCGATCCACGCCGGCTTCAAATCCGATCCGGCCACCAAGGCCACCGCGGTGCCCATCTACCAGACGGTGGCCTACGAATTCGACAATGCCCAGCACGGCGCCGACCTGTTCAACCTGGCGGTGCCGGGCAACATCTATACCCGCATCATGAACCCGACCACCGCTGTGCTGGAGCAACGCTGCGCGCAGCTCGAGGGCGGTATCGCGGCCCTGTGTGTCAGCGCCGGCAGCGCAGCGATCAACTACGCCGTGCTGAACATCGCCGAGCAGGGCAACAACATCGTGACCGTGCCCCTGCTGTACGGCGGCACCTACACCCTGTTCAAACACATGCTGCCACGCCAGGGTATCGAGGTGCGTTTCGCCGCCGATGACAGCGCGGCGGCCATCGAGTCGCTGATCGATGCCAAGACCACGGCCGTATTCTGTGAATCCATCGGCAACCCGGCGGGCAATATCGTCGATATCGAAGCGCTGGCCAGTATGGCACACAGGCACGGCGTGCCCCTGATCGTCGACAACACGGTGGCGACACCCGCGTTGATCAAACCGATCAGCTACGGCGCCGACATCGTGGTGAATTCGTTGACCAAGTACATGGCCGGTCATGGCAATTCGCTCGGCGGCGTGATCGTCGACAGCGGCAAGTTTCCGTGGGACAAATACCCCGAAAAATTCCACATGCTGAACGAGCCAGAAGCCTCCTACCACGGCGTCATCTACACCGAGGCCATGGGTCCGGCGGCCTATATTGCCCGCGCCCGCACCGTGCCCTTGCGCAACACCGGCTCTGCGCTGAGCCCGCTGAATGCCTTCCTGATCCTGCAGGGTATACAGACGCTGCCGCTGCGCATGCAACGGCATTGCGAGAATGCACTGGCGGTGGCCAATTATCTCAAGAACCATGCAAAGGTCGGTTGGGTCAACTTCGCCGGTCTGCCGGAATCGCCCTATTACGCACTCGCCAAAAAATATACCAATGGCAAACCCTCGGCGCTGCTGACTTTTGGCATCAAGGGCGGCTATGAGGCGGGGGTGAAATTTTATGACGCGCTGCAGATGTTCCTGCGCCTGGTGAACATCGGCGATGTGAAATCACTGGCGGCCCACCCGGCATCGACCACCCACCGGCAGTTGGCGGGGGCGGAACTCACAGCCGCAGGCGTGACACCGGACATGATCCGCCTGTGTATCGGCATCGAGGATATCGAGGATATCATTGCAGATCTGGAACAGGCTTTGGCCGCCGCCTGAACAGGGCGGCCAGGCGCCGCGCGAGCCAGCTGAAAAACTTGCGCGGCCAGTGGCGCATCACATCCAGCCAGGTGTAGATGGTCGGCAATAGCACCAGGCTGACAAAGGTCGAAAACAGCAGACCGCCGACGATGGCACGCGCCATCGGGTAGTAGGGCGGGCCGTCGCCGCCGATCTGGGTGGTGCCGAGACATAATGGCAGCAGGCCCAGCACGGTGGTCCCGACCGTCATCAGGATCGGCCGCATGCGTTCACGGCCCGCTTGGATCAGCGCCTCGTCACGCTCGAGACCCTGCAGCCGCAACTGGTTGACATGGTCGATCAGGATAATGCCGTTGTTCACCGCCACCCCGATCAAAATCAGGATGCCGATCATCGCCATCAGGGTAAACGTGGTTCCCGTCAGCAGGAAGAACCAGTAGACGCCGATCACCGAAAACACGATGGTGCAGACCATGCTCACCGGATAGATCAGTGACTCGAACTGGGCCGCCAGCACGATGTAGATGATGGCGACGGCCAGCAGCAGATTGAAGATCATTTTCTGCATGGCTTCCTGGTCGCCGGTGAAACCGCCGCCCAAGTGCCAGCCATAACCGCTCGGCAGGTGCATCAGTTGCATGTTCTCCTTGATCAGTTCCTCGGCTTTTTCCGTCGTGATCCCATCCAGTTGGGCGGTGATGGCCAGGCCGGTCTTGCGGTCCAGGCGGCGTATTTCAGTCGGGCCGGTGCTTTCCACGAAATCGACCATCGACACCAGCGGTATGGATTGACCCTGTGGATTCCTGAGCTTGATGTCACGCAGGTCGTCAATCTGCTGGCGGTCCTGTTCACGGAATTGCAGACGCACGGGTACCTCGCCTTCCTCGCCCTTGAATTCGCGCAGGTCGACGCCGCGCAGCGCAATGGCCACGACCTGCGCGACCTCGCGGGTGGAGAAACCCAACTGGTTGGCGCGTTCGCGGTTGACCCGCACCTGGACTTCCTGGTCACCGGCGCCAAGCTCGGAGACCACGCCGGAAAGACCCTTGACGCCTGATAGTATCCGCACCGCGTCTTCCGACAGTGTGCGCAACATCTCGCTGGATGTGCCGGTCAGGGTGACGCTGAGTTTTTCCGCGCCGCCGGTACGTTCAAAATCGAAACTGGGACGGCCGATCGCAATCTTTGGCAGACCCTCCAGGATATCGGCGGAGATTTCCTGCGATGAGCGCCTGGAGTGCTCGTCGTCGGTCAGCAGGATCACGGATGCGGTGTTTTCCGCCTGTTCGGAGTAATAGGTGTAAACGGCGCGTATTTCGAAGCGTTCCTGGTTGGCGTAAAGATATTCCTCGATGCGGTCGACGGATTCCTTCAGCTTGGCCAGCGGGTAATAACCGTCGAGGTGGTACGGCAGGTAAAGCCTGCGGGTCTCGTCCTGTGGGAACATGTCGGTTTCAACGATGGACATTGGGATGGCCGCCGATAGCAGCGTCAGTACCACCATGCCCGCCGACACCCAGCGATGGCGCATATTCCATTGCAACAGGCGCACGTAACGGTCGCGCAGGAAATCGACCGCGGCATTTTTCTTGGCCGAAGACGGTTTCTCAAGCCGTGACGCCGCCAGCGGAATGATGGTCTGGGCGATCATGAGGGAAACGGCCAGCGAGACCACGATGGCGACTGCCACGTGGGTCAGGAAAATCGAGATATTGTCTTTCTCGCCGAACACGATCGGCAGGAAGACCGCCGCGCTGGTCAGGGTCCCGGCGGCCACTGCGAGACCGACCGCGCTGACCCCGCGCAGGGCCGAACCCCTGGCGTCATCCGGGGTTTTTTCAAACTCGGTGTGGATGCTCTCACTGACCACCACCGCGTTGTCCACCAGCATGCCGACCGCCAGCATCAACCCCATCATGGACAGGATGTTCAGCGACAGGCCGAGAAAATACATGACCCCCAGGGTGATCGTGATCGCCACCGGGATGGCCAGCGCGACCATCAGGGTCGTCGGTATGCTGCGCAGGAAAAAGTAGAGCACGAATAACGACAACATGGCGCCCAGCAAACCGGACTTGAGCAACTGGCTGAGTGAGTCGGTCACACCTTCTGACTGGTTCTCGAGAAAGAACAGCTTGATACCCTGCATTTCGGGCGTCTTGCCGATACGCTCGACCTCCGCCAGCGCGCGTGTGCCGACATCGACCAGGTTGGAACCGCTTTCCCGGAATATGCTGACACCGATGGCGTACTTGCGGTCGAGGTGACGGGCGTAATCACGGCGTTTTGAATCGTAGTTGACCTCGGCGATGTCCGCCAGGCGCAGCCCGTCCGCCGAGATGACCAGTTGCCTGATTTCATCGATCGAACGGAATTCGCCGCGCGGGCTGACCCGGTAACGGCTGTCGCTGTCACGGATCAGGCCGGCCGAATCGGAAAAATTGACCTGCCGCAACTGCATTTCCAGCAGGTTCAGGTCAATGCCATGCGATATGACGCGGTCCGCGATCAGTTCGATGCGGATTTCGCGCGGCTCGATGCCCTGGAACTCCACCCGCGCCACGCCCGGGATCCGCTCAAGTGGACGCACCAGGTTGCGGATCAGCATGTCATAGGCCGTGGACAGGTCACGCTCGCTGGAGATACGCAGGGTCAGCAACGGCTGGTCGGTGAAATTGAATTTCAGCACATTGATACGCCGCAGGTCGGCGGGCAACTGGTCGCGGATCGCTTCCATCCGCTCGCGCGCCTCGACCGCCTTGACCGCGACATCGGTGCCCCAGTCGAACTGGACCTGGAGTCTCGAGCCATTGGACGAGGACGTGGATTCGAGCCGCTTGATACCGCTCAGCGTGGCGATGACCTCCTCGGCCGGACGTGTGATTTCGCGTTCCACCTCCTCCGGTGTCGAGCCCTGGTAGGGCATGTCGAGGATGATGAACGGTATATCGACGCCGGGGAAGTACTCCAGCGGAAGCAAGCGGCTCGCAATCAGGCCCACCGCGATCATCATGACGAAGATCATGATGATCGTCACGGGCCGGTCCAGCGCTAAACGTGCGGGACTCACGCTCAAACCTCCGTGGCGGCGCCGCTGTCCGGCACGGCGGCCATTGCATCGCGGCGGCGGTCCAGCAGCGAGTACATCACCGGCACCACCAGCAGGGTCAGCAGGGTTGACGTCAGCAGACCGCCGATCACGGTGATTGCCATCGGCGTGCGCATCTCAGCGCCCTGGCCGATACCGAGCGCCATTGGCAATAAACCCAGCACGGTCGTCAGGGTGGTCATCATGATCGGGCGCAAACGCAATTTCGCGCCCTCCCGGATGGCGTTCAGCCGGTCCATGCCGCGTTCACGTAACTGGTTGATCAAATCGAGCATGACAATGGCATTGTTGACGACGATGCCGGCCAGCATGATCAGGCCGATGAAGACGATGACGCTGAGGCTGGTACCGGTCAGCCACAGGGCCAGCGCCACGCCGATCGCGGCCAGCGGGATCGAAAACAGGATCACGAAGGGGTGCAGCATTGATTCGAACTGGGCAGCCATGACCAGGTAAACCAGTATGACTGCCAGGCCCAGCGCGAACAGCAGCGACTTGAACGAGGCTGCCATCTCTTCGCTCTGCCCCTTGATATACATTTTCAGGCCATAGGGCAGGCGCATGTCGGCCAGCAGCGATTCAACTTCACCGACCGCGCTGCCGAGATCACCATAGGCGAGGTTGGCTTCGATAAGGGCGAGACGCTCCTGGTTGCCGCGGCGGATTTCCGCCGGGCCTTCGGCGACACGGACCTCTGCGACCGACGACAGCGGCACCGGGAATTCGCTCTCGGGATTGATAATGAGGTCGCGCACGGCCGCGATGGATTGCCGTTCGCCCTCGGACAGACGCACCAGTACATCGACCTTGCGGTCGCGCCAGCTGAAACGGGTGGCAACCGTGCCGCGGATCTTGCCGACCACCTGGTCGGATATCTGTTTGACGGTCAGACCCAGCGCAGCGGCGCGTTCCTGGTCAAAGAAAATCTGGATTTCCGGGTGCCCGCGTTCGAGGCTGGATTCCACGTCGGTGAAGCGCTTGGTTTGCCGCAACCGTTGCAACACCTCGTCGCCGGCAACCCTGAGGGAATCGAGGTCATAACCCAGGATTTCAATTTCCAGCGGCTTGTCGAAACTGAGCAACTCGGGTGACGAAAAATTTGCGTCCAGCCCGGCAATGGCCACGGCCCTGGTCCTGAGGTCGGCGATGACACGCTGCTGGTCTGCCACGCTTGCGTCAGGCTTCATGACGACCAGCATGCGGGCGATGTTTTCACCGCTTTCGGTCGGGTTGGCGTCGATCCGGTTGCCCGAACCCGCCACGCCATAGACGTAATCCACGGCGGCATCGGCGGTCGCCAGGTGTTGCAGTTCACCCTCGATCCTGTCGGTTTCCTCCAGTGGCGTACCCGGCGCCGCCTCGAGCATGACATTGAAGCGGCCCTGTTCCATCTGCGGCACCAGTTCCGTGCCGGTGCGTTGCAGCAGCACTACCGACAGACCCAGCATGATCGTTGCTACCGACAGGGTCAGGATGCGGTGCTCCAGGGCATGGTCGAGCAGACGGGCGTAGGCGGATGCGAACCAGTGTCCGATGCGTACACTGACAGCCTCCGGGTTGACCGAATGCTGACCGCGGATCGATGCCATCATCGGTATCAGCGTCACCGCGACGAACAGTGAAATGGCCAGCGCAAATGTCACGGTCAAGGCCTGGTCGCGGAACAATTGGCCGGCGACGCCCTCGACAAAGGCCAAAGGCAAAAATACCGCGATGGTGGTCAGGGTAGAGGCGATCACGGCGCCGCCGACTTCGCTGGCACCCTTGATCGCAGCGCTGACCCGGCTCTCGCCCTCGCTGCGGTAACGCGAGATGTTTTCCAGTACCACGATCGAGTTGTCCACCAGCAGGCCGGTGGCCAGCGCGATACCACCCAGCGACATGATATTGAGCGAAATACCGGCCTGGCCCATGAAGAAAAAGGTGGCGATGATGGAGACCGGGATAGACAGACCGATGGTCAGCGTGAACCAGGCGTTGCGCAGAAAGACGAAGATCACCAGCACTGCCAGCAGGCCGCCGAGAATGGCCGAATCGACCACTTCACTGATGGCTCGGTCGATGAACAACGACTGGTCGTCGACGGTCTCGATCGACATGCCCGCGGGCAGTGTCTCCGCCATTTCCTTGAGACGGTCCTTGATGCCCCTGGCGACACTCACGGTGTTGGCATCGCCTTCCTTGTAGATGGCCACTTCCACGGCTTCCTTGCCGTTCATGCGGATGATGGCCTGGCGTTCGCTGTAACCGGCCCTGACGTTGGCGATGTCGCGCAGGTAGATGGGGCGGTTGGTGCCGGGCTGGATGATCAGGTTGCCGAATTCTTCGACGCTGGCAAACTGGTTGATGGTGCGAACCAGGTAGCGCTGCGCGCCTTCTTCGAGGCGGCCGGCGGAAACATTGACGTTCTCGGCGGCCAGGCGGAGACTTAAATCCTGCAGTCTGAGGTTGAGTTGCGCCATCTTGCGCTGATCGATTTCGATCTGGATCTCATCCTCGAGACCACCGCTGATCTTGACTGCCGCGACACCCTCGACCGGTTCGAAGACCTTCTTGAGTTCCTCTTCGGCGTAGCGCCGTACGGCCTTGAGCGAGTTCTCGTCGGACTGTTCCGAGATCAGTCCGAAACGCATGATGGGGTCGGTGGCGGGGTTGAAACGCAGCAGCAATGGCCGATCGGCCTCCAGCGGCAACTGCAGGACTTCGAGTTTTTCCCTTACATCCAGGCCGGCGCGGTCCATGTTGGTGCCCCAGGCGAACTCGAGTATGACGTCCGACTGGCCGGCACGCGACACCGACTTGACGCTGAGGACATTCCTGACCACGCCTACAGCCTCCTCGACCGGGCGTGTCAAAAGTGTTTCGATTTCCTCGGGCGCCGCACCCCGGTACTCAGTGCGGACCGTCAGGGTTGGGTAGGAAAGATCGGGCAGCAGGTTGACTTTAAGGTCCTTGAGGGCGATCAGCCCGAACAACACCAGCGTGACTGCCAGCATCGAGATGGCGACACGTCTGCGGGTCGCAACTTCGATCAGTCGCATCGAGCCGGCGACTTTCAAGGGCTCGCTGCTCATGTGTTCTCGACCTGGTCCTCGCCCACTACTTCAACGCGCATGCCGTCACTCAGGCTACCCTTGCCCGCCGTGACAACGGTCTCACCGGTAACAAGACCTTCGGCTACTTCGACCAGGCCGTTGTTCTCAAAACCGAGCTGGATGGTGCGGCGCCTGGCAACGCCCGCGTCATCGATGACAAAAACGTGACTCAGTGCATCTTCGGTGATAACCGCACTGCGCGGGATGACCGGCACATCCTGGTGCAGGGCATAGCGGATTTCCACCCGTCCAAAAAGACCGGGCTTCAGCATTTGCCCGTGGTCGAAAATCTCGGCAGTCACGCGGAAAGTGCCCGTGCTGGTATCGATGACCGGGCTGATGCGTTTGACCTTGCCATCGAATGATTCACCGGGCCAGGCGTCGACCGACATGGAGACCTGCAGACCGGCGCTGAGCACACGCAGTTCACGCTCCGGTACGTGTAAAACCGCCAGCAGGGGATCGTAACTGGTGATGTTGTAAACCGGGTCGTTCAGTTTCACGAGATTACCGGCACGCACCATGCGCTCCGAGATATAGCCGCTGATCGGCGCCTTGATGCTGGTGTACTGGAGATCGAGCTTGGCCAGTTCATAAGCGGCCTTTTGCGCCTCATACTCGGCGCTGACACGCTCGAAGTCCTCGGTGCTCACCAGTTGCTTGGCGTAAAGCTCCTTTTTGCGCTGGTAGTCTGTCTGCAGGCGTTTCAGTGAGGCGTTGGTGCGTTCGACTTCCAGGGCGTAACGATCGGGCTCGACCACGGCGAGCACCTGGCCAGCCTCTACATAGTCGGCTTCCTCGGCGTTGATTTGCAACACGACACCGGTAATTTGTGAAACAACCAGCGCCTGTTTGTCGGCCTCGAGTGTTGCGGTACCGGAATAGAACGCCGCCATGTCGCGGTTTGTGACCGCTGCGGCTTCGACCGGTATCGCCAGCGCGGCCTCGCTGTCTTCCTTG
>Ga0105096_10000536_pt1 | contig 13473 bp, 11 predicted proteins | sample PPLLak3cmMay2015_FD_87036 | JGI IMG/M metagenome (GOLD analysis project Ga0105096, IMG submission 87036) | Freshwater sediment microbial communities from Prairie Pothole Lake near Jamestown, North Dakota, USA - PPLs Lake P7 Core (1) Depth... | ecosystem: Environmental > Aquatic > Freshwater >... | reverse complement strand
GCGCAGCAGCAGGTAGACCATGCCCTCGGCCTTGGACAGGAATCGCGGCCGGACGAGATAGAGTCCCGGCAGTTCCGCCGACGACAGGAGCCGGGTCGTCTCGCCCTCCGTCCACATCGCGGCCGAGGGCGCATCGAGGCCACCCTTCGTGTTCGGGTTCTCGGCGCGACGACGCCGCACCAGTCCCACCACGACGGCAATGCCGAGCGCGGCGATCGCGAGCGCGAACAGGGCGATGCCCGACGTCATGAGGGGTTACTGTACGTCACAACTTCCATTCGGGAAATCCGCTGCATTTCTAGCGGGTTAGCCGCCGTAGTTGAACAAGTCTAAAGCAATTGCCCGGGCACCGGTGTCTCCGGGGCGGCTTTCGGCGTTGCCGGGCCCGGGGAGCGTCCGAACTGCGCCACAACCGCTCGCACGGCCCCGGCCCGCGCCACGGCGGTCAGCGGGTGCAGACGCGATCCCCGCCCCGTACGCGGAACCGCAGCGCCCCCTTCCCGTCTATCCTGTGGCCCGATCCATGCCGCGACCCATGCCACCACTGCGCTTCGACAACCGCTTCGTCCGCGAGCTGCCAGCCGACCCTTCGAGCGAGCCTGGCCGGCGGCAGGTGCACGGCGCGCTCTACTCCCGCGTGCAGCCGACCCCCGTCGCCGCGCCGCGGCTCGTCGCCTGGTCGCGCGATTGCGCCGACCTGCTGGGCCTTGCCGAGGCGGATGTGGCCTCACCCGCGTTCGCCCAGGCGATGGCCGGCAATACGCTCGCCCCAGGCAGCGAACCCTATGCCGCGAACTACGGCGGTCACCAGTTCGGCCATTGGGCAGGCCAGCTGGGAGATGGCCGCGCGATCACGCTGGGCGAGTCAGTCAACGCCGCCGGGCAGCGCCTCGAGCTGCAACTCAAGGGCGCCGGGCCGACTCCGTACTCGCGCAGCGCCGACGGCCGCGCGGTGCTGCGCTCGTCGGTGCGGGAGTTCCTGGTGAGCGAGGCGATGCACCACCTCGGCGTGCCGACCACGCGCGCGCTCTGCCTCGTCACCACCGGCGAGGACGTGATTCGCGACATGTTCTACGACGGCCGGCCCAGGGCCGAGCCCGGGGCGATCGTCTGCCGGGTCGCGCCCTCCTTCATACGCTTCGGGAACTTCGAGCTGCCGGCCTCGCGGGGCGACGTCGCGCTGCTCGCGCGTCTCGTCGAATTCACGATCCGGCGCGACTTTCCGGAGCTCGTCGCCGACGGCCAGCCGGTCGACGCGGCATTGCGCGCCCGCTGGTTCGCCGAGGTCTGCGAGCGCACCGCGGTCATGGTCGCGCACTGGATGCGAGTCGGCTTCGTGCACGGGGTGATGAACACGGACAACATGTCGATCCTCGGCCTCACGATCGACTACGGCCCGTACGGCTGGATCGACGACTTCGATCTCGACTGGACGCCGAACACCACCGACGCCGAAGGGCGTCGCTACCGCTTCGGCCACCAGGCGCAGATCGCCTACTGGAACCTGACCCGGCTCGCGTCCGCGCTGGTACCGCTCTTCGACACGCACGATCCGCTGCACGAGGGGCTCGCGCGCTACGAGGCCGTCTACGTGGACACGTTCCGCGAGCACGCGAGCGCGAAGCTCGGGCTTGCGGCGTGCACCGACGAGGACCTCGAGCACCTGCACGCGCTCTACCGGCTGATGCACGCGGCCGAGATGGACATGACGATCACGTTCCGCGCGCTCGCGGACGTCGACTTCGACGCGCCGTCGATCGTACCCTTCGCGGATGCCTACTACGACGAGGGCAAGCGCACCGCCCACGAATCCGCGCTCGACGAGTGGCTCACGCGCCACGCGGCACGAGTGCGCGCCGACTCGCTGTCATCCGAAGCCCGCCGCCTGCGCATGCGACGCGCCAATCCCCGCTACGTGCTGCGCAACTACCTCGCGCAGGAGGTGATCGACCGCGCGGAACAGGGCGACTTCGCCGGCATCGAGGAGCTGCTCGACGTGATGCGCAGGCCGTACGACGACCAGCCGGGCCGCGAGCACTTCGCCGCGAAGCGCCCCGACTGGGCGCGCGACCGGGCGGGATGCTCGATGCTGTCGTGCAGTTCGTAGCAACTGGGGGGCCTCGCGCAGCAGCCCCACCAAACGCACGCGCCATCCTCCGGAGAGTCGCCGCCGCATTGCGGCTGCCCGATGGCGAGCGCATACTCGTGCGGTCGGCATCCCGGCCCGGCTCATCAACGCTCGAAGAGGAAACGACATGACCGTCGCACGCATCACCGAGATTTCATGCGTCAGCAAGAAGGGGTTTGAGGACGCGATCAGCGAAGGCATCCGGCGTGCCAACAAGACATTGCGCAACGTCAAAGGCGCGTGGGTCAAGGACATGGAAGTGAACGTGGAAAAAGGGAAGGTCACCGGCTACAAGGTCATCCTCAAGGTCACGTTCGTGATCGACGACTGACGTCGCGTTCTGACTCCGCCGTGAACGGAACGGCCGCCCTCGGGCGGCCGTTTTGCTGTCTGCGCCTGCCACGCGATCGCATCTCCGCCCGTCCGCTGACCGGAAGCCGACTTGATCTGCGGCAACCCCGGACGCCCGGGAAGGGGGAAGATGGCGCCACGGGAAGAGTACGTCCGCCTCTCCTGTTGTCGCGGCGTGATTGGGCACCGCACCATCGGCAGCCCGGATCGATCGCGAAGGACCGGGGCCCGGCGACGGCGAACCGCAAACCAATGAGAAGGAGTTGGGCATGAAACTGACGCGCGCGCTTCGTGTGCTGGCGGGCCTCGGGCTTGCGGGCACGCTTGCGATGGGGTCGGGGTGGGCCGCCGCGCAATCGGCCGCACCCGCAGCCCCGAAAATCGGCGCCTCGCTGATCGGGAAGCTCGAGGGCCCGGAGATCGTCCGTGACGCCAAGGCCTTTCCCAAAACCTTCAAGGAAGCGCCGGCACTGGCCGCGCAGGTCAAGGCCGGCAAGCTGCCGGCGGTCGACAAGCGCCTGCCCGAGCCGTCGCAGCTCTTCGTGGTGAAGCCGCTTCGGGAAGTCGGGAAGTACGGCGGCAACTGGCGCCGCGCGTTCACGGGTCCCGCCGACCACGAGAACGGCAACCGCATCAACTCGGCGGACAAGATTCTCACGTTCGACTACACCGGCACGAAGATCGCCCCCAGCCTCGCCCGGGACTGGAAGATCAGCGACGACGGCAAGACGATCACGATCTACCTGCGCAAGGGCGCGAAGTGGTCGGATGGCAAGCCGTTCACGGCGAACGACTTCATCTTCTGGTACGAGGACATCTATCTCAACAAGAACATCGTCCCGACGCCGTTCTTCGAGTTCCAGATCGACGGCAAGGACGGGACGATGCGCAAGATCGACGACTACACCGTCGCCTTCGAGTTCCCCGAACCCTACGCGTTCTTCGTCTACCAGCTCGCGGGCAGCACGGCGATCGGTGCCGGCCTCGCGACGCGCGGCGCGTTCCAGAACTGGGGCGGCGCGTATGCCCCGGCGCACTACCTGAAGCAGTTCCTGCCCAAGTACTCGTCCGAGGATGCCGTCAACAAGAAGGCGAAGGAACTCGGCTTCGACAACTGGGTGTCGCTGCTGCGCAACCGCTACAGCTGGGCGCTCAACCCCGAACTCCCGGTGATGACGCCGTGGAAGACGGTGTCGCCGATCAACTCGCCGACGTGGTCGATGGAGCGCAACCCGTACTTCTGGGCGGTCGACACCGCGGGCAACCAGCTGCCGTACATCGACCGCATCACGATGACGCTCGCCGAGAACACCGAGGTCGCGAACCTGCGCGCGATCGCGGGCGAGTACGACATCCAGGAGCGGCACATGCATCTGTCGAAGCTGCCGGTGTTCCTGGAGAACGCGAAGAGGGGCAACTACACGGTCCGCCTCGATCCGGGCCTGAACGGCGCGGACGTCGCGCTCCACGTCGGGAACTCCTACGAAGGCGATCCCGAGATGATGACGCTGCTGCGCAACAGGGACTTCCGCCGCGCGCTCGCGCTCGGCATCGACCGCGACCAGCTGAACGAGGCGTTCTGGCTGGGCGTGGGTACGGCCGGCAACATCGCGCCTTCGCCCGACACGATCTTCAGCCCGGGCGCCGAATGGAACAAGAAGTGGGGCGTGCTCGACATCAAGCAGGCCAACGAGCTCTTGGACAAGATCGGCCTGACGAAGAAGGACTCGGAAGGCTACCGCCAGCGCCTGGACGGCAAGGGGCGGCTGCGGGTCGAGATGGTGACGGTGGGCGGGCAGTTCGTGCCCTACACGCAGGTCGCCGAGATGATCAAGCAGCAATGGCGCAAGATCGGCGTCGACGTCGACATCAAGGAGCTCGAGCGCAACCTCGCGTTCATGCGCGACAACAACAACGAGAACCAGATCATCACCTGGGCGAACGACGGCTCCGAGATGCTGTTCCTGTTCCCGCGCCACGCGATTCCGGTCGACGCCGCCGAAAGCCACATGGGCATGGCGTTCGCTCGCTGGTACGCGTCGAAGGGCGCCTCCGGCAAGAAGCCCGACGATCCCGAGCTCCTGCGTGCGTTCGACCTGTTCCGCGCCTCGTTCGGGGCCAAGGAGGAAGATCGCATCCGGAACGGCAAGGAGATCTGGAAGATCCTCGTCGACAATGTCTACAGCATCGGCACCGTCGGGCAGTCGCCGGCGTTCATGGGCGTCCGCCTGGTGAAGAACAACATGGGCAACGTGCCCGAGCGGCAGGTCAACGCCCAACACGTGCGCACGCCCTTCTCGTCGCAGCCGATCACGTTCTACTTCAAGTAGCGGCATGACGGCCGCCCGCCCCGCGGGCGGCCGCTTCCGCAACACCCGCGCCGGACCGCGTCCCGGGAATTCGCCATGGTGTCCTACATCGTTCGCCGCCTGCTGCTCGCCGCGCTGACGGTGCTGGCCATCTCGGTGCTGTCGTTCATCATCATCCACCTGCCTCCCGGCGACTACGTGACGTCCTACATCTCGTCGATGTCGGCGTCCGGCAGCGCGGTCTCGGAAGGCGAGGCCGCGGCACTGCGCGAGCAGCTCGGCCTCGACAAGCCCATCACCGTGCAGTACATGAAGTGGATGGTGCTGATGATGCAGGGCAACTTCGGCATGGCGATGGAGTGGGGCCGGCCCGTCTCGGACGTCATCGGCGACCGGCTGCTGCTGACCGTGGTGATTTCCGTCGCGGCTATCATCTTCACGTGGGCCATCGCCCTGCCCATCGGCATCTACTCGGCGGTGTACCGCTATTCGTTCCTCGACTACGTCTTCACGTTCGTCGGGTTCGTCGGGCTCGCGATTCCCGGGTTCCTGCTCGCGCTGATCGTCATGTACGTCGGGTTCGCGTGGTTCGGCGCGAATGTCGGCGGACTGTTCTCGCCCGACTACATCGAGGCGGAGTGGAGCTGGGCCAAGGTCTGGGACCTCACCAAGCACCTGCCGATCCCGGCCGTCGTGCTCGGCGTCTCCGGCACCGCGCAGCTGATCCGCATCATGCGGTCGAACCTGCTCGACGAGCTGCGCAAGCCCTACGTCACGACCGCACGGGCGCGCGGGCTGCCCGAGTACCGGGTGATCCTGCGCTACCCGGTGCGCGTGGCCCTCAACCCGTTCGTGAGCACGATCGGCTACCTGCTGCCGTACGTCGTGTCCGGCAGCATCATCGTCTCGCTGGTGCTGAGCCTGCCGACGGTCGGCCCCCTGCTGCTCAAGGCGCTGATCGCGCAGGACATGTTCCTCGCCGGGACGATCGTGCTGCTGCTCGGCGTGCTGACGGTGATCGGGACGTTCATCTCGGACCTGCTGCTGATGTGGGTCGATCCGAGAATCCGGCTGGGACGGCAGTGATGACGGAACGCATTGTCGCGCCGGATGCGGTCGTGCCGGACGGCGGCGGCCAGGCCGAGCAGCGGGTCGCCGTCGCCACGCAGTGGCAGTTGATGTGGTGGCGCTTCCGCAAGCACAAGCTGGCAGTCGGCGGCACGCTCGTGCTGGTCGCGTTCTACGTGGTGTCGCTGTTCGCCGACTTCTTCGCCTACGTCGATCCGCAGGCGTCGGACGCGCAGCGCTCGCTGATGGCGCCACAGCAGATCCACTGGTTCGACGACGGCCGCTTCAGTCCCTACGTGTACGCGTTGCAGGGCACGCGCGACCCCACGACCTTCAAGCGGGTCTACGTTCCCGACACGAGCCGCAAGATCCCGATCACGCTGTTCGGCCGGGGCGAGCCCTACGCGTTCCTCGGCTTCATCCCGATGGACCGGCACCTGTTTGCCGTCGAGGGGGCGAACGCGGGCGAGACGCTGTTCCTGCTGGGCACCGATATGCAGGGACGGGACCTGTGGTCACGGCTCATGCATGCGACGCGCACGTCGATGACGATCGGCCTCGTCAGCGTGGCGCTCTCGCTGGTCCTCGGCGTCGTGCTGGGCGGCGTCTCGGGCTATTTCGGCGGGATCATCGACACGGTCATCCAGCGCATCATCGAGATCCTGCGCTCGATCCCGACGATCCCGCTGTGGATGGGCCTCGCCGCCGCGCTGCCCTCGGACTGGAGCGTCATTCAGGTCTACTTCGCCATCACGATCATCATCTCCCTCATCGGCTGGACCGAGCTCGCGCGCGTCGTGCGCGGCAGGTTCATCTCGCTCAAGGAGGAGGACTTCGTCATGGCGGCCGAGCTGGTGGGCTGCAGCAAGGCCCGGATCATCTTCCGGCACATGGTGCCGTCGTTCGTGAGCCACATCATCGCGGCGACGACGCTCGCCATCCCGGCGATCATCATCAGCGAGACGTCGCTGTCGTTCCTCGGCCTGGGCCTGCGTCCGCCGGCGATCAGCTGGGGCGTGCTGCTGCAGGATGCGCAGAACATCCAGGCCCTGGTGATCTCGCCGTGGCTGCTGATCCCCTCGCTCGCCGTGATCGTCGCGGTGCTGGCCTTCAACTTCATGGGCGATGGCATCCGCGACGCCGCGGACCCGTACCTCTAGGTCGATGCAAGAGGCGCTCGTGACGACATTGCAAGATGCGGAAGCGCCGCTGCGCCTTTTGCATCGATTGGGAGATCACGCGGGCGCCCTCGGGGCGGCCCGTCGGGCGCCCGCCTGCAACGGCTTCGCAAGACCGAGCGCTGCGCAACTCGCCTGCCCTCGCTCATGCCCGCGTGAGGTGAGTGCATGAGCGCCAATGCCACGCCACTGCTGACCGTCCGCAACCTGCGCACGAGCTTCTTCCAGGACGAGGGCACGACCAGGGCCGTCGACGGGGCGTCGTTCGAGCTTGACGAGGGCAAGACGCTCGGCATCGTCGGCGAGAGCGGCTGCGGCAAGAGCGTCACGGCGCAGTCGATCCTGCGGATCGTCGACGATCCCGGGCGCATCGAGGCCGGCGAGATCCTGCTCACGCGGCCCGACGGCAGCGTGACCGACCTCGTCCAGCTGAAGCGCGATAGCCGGGAGATGCGCGCCATCCGCGGCGGCGAGATCGGGCTGATCTTCCAGGAACCGATGACCTCGTTCAGTCCCGTGCACACGGTCGGCGCGCAAATCATCGAAGCGGTCCGGCTCCACGCCGCGGTTAGCAAGCACGAAGCGCGGCAGCGCGGCATCGAGGCGCTGCGCAGCGTCGGCATTCCCAAGCCCGAGCGGCGCATCGACGAGTACTCGTTCGAGCTCTCCGGCGGCCTGCGCCAGCGCGCGATGATCGCGGTGGCCCTGTCCTGCAGCCCGCGCATGCTCATCGCCGACGAGCCGACGACCGCCCTGGACGTCACGACCCAGGCGCAGATCCTGGATCTCCTGCGCAAGATCCAGCAGGAGCGCCAGATGGCCATCATGCTCATCACGCACAACCTCGGCGTGGTCGCGGAGATGGCCGACGACGTGGTCGTCATGTATCTCGGGCGCGTGGTCGAGGAAGGTCCCGTCGACGCGATCTTCCACGATGCGAAGCATCCGTACACCAAGGCGCTGCTGCAGTCGATCCCGAGCATCGACTCGGCGCCACGTGTGAAGCTGCCGACGATCACCGGCTCGATTCCCCACCCGTTCAATCGTCCGCCCGGCTGCCCGTTCCATCCCCGGTGCACCGCGTTCCAGCCCGGCCGTTGCGACAAGGAAGACCCGCAGTTGCTGGACGTCGGGGCAGGACGCAAGGTGAGTTGCTTCCTCTACCAATGACCGGGAACGCACGCGCATGACGAACGGCGACGCCGGCTCCGGCAAGCCCGTGCTCCTCGACGTGAAGGGGCTCAAGAAGTACTTCCCCATTCGCAGGGGGCTTCTGCAGAGGATCGTCGGCCAGGTGAAGGCCGTGGACGACGTCACGTTCTTCCTCAACGAGGGAGAGACGCTGTCGCTGGTCGGCGAGAGCGGCTGCGGCAAGACCACGACGTCCCGCTGCATCCTGAGGGCGATCGCGCCGACGGCCGGCCAGATCCTGCTCACCGAGGGCGGCAAGGTGGTCGACGTGGCGACGATCCCGAGGAGCGAGCTGCGCCTGCTGCGGCGCCAGATGCAGATGATCTTCCAGGATCCGTTCTCGTCGCTGAACCCGCGGATGACGCTCCTCGACATCGTCGGTGAACCGCTGCTGGTGCACGGCGTGGGCGACCCCCGGGAACGCACGGACCGGGTCGTCGAGCTGCTCCGCCTCGTGGGTCTGCGGCCCGAGTACATGCGTCGCTATCCCCACGCCTTCTCGGGCGGTCAGCGCCAGCGCATCGGCATCGCCCGGGCGCTCGCCCTCAATCCCCGCCTGATCGTCGCGGACGAACCGGTCTCCGCGCTCGACGTCTCAGTGCAGGCGCAGATCCTGAACCTGCTCCTCGAGCTCCAGGAACAGCTCGGGCTCACCGTGCTGTTCGTCGCCCACGACTTGAGCGTCGTCAAGCACATCAGCGAGCGCGTCGCCGTGATGTACGTCGGCCGGATCGTGGAGACCGCGCCGACCGAAGAGCTCTTCGCCGCCCCGAAGCATCCGTACACCGAGGCCCTGATGTCCGCGGTGCCCATACCGGACCCGCGCCTGCGCTCGGAACGGATCGTCCTCCAGGGCGAGGTGGCCGACCCGGCCAACACGCCTTCGGGCTGCCACTTCCATCCGCGGTGCAAGTACGCGACGCCCGTCTGCTCGCAGGAGTCGCCCGTGCAGGAGGAAATCTCGCCCAACCACTTCGTGCGCTGCCACCGGGCGCGGGAACTCACGCTGCGCGGCGTCGCGCGCTCGACCGCATAGCATGCGGCGGTCCGGAATGCACGAAGCCCGGCGCGAGGCCGGGCTTCGTTGACTGCAGGCGCTGGATCCCCGCTTGCGCGGGGATGACGCCGCCTTGCGGCGACGGTCACATGTCCATGTCGCCCATGCCGCCCATGCCGCCCATGCCGCCGCCGCCGCCCATCGGCTTCTCGTCCTTCGGCGACTCGGCGACCATTGCCTCGGTGGTGAGCATCAGCGACGCGACCGACGCCGCGTTCTGCAGCGCGAACCGCGTGACCTTGGTCGGATCGAGCACGCCCATCTCGACCATGTCGCCGTACTGGCCGGTAGCCGCGTTGAAGCCGAAGTTGCCCTTGCCCTCGACGACCTTGTTGACCACGACCGACGGCTCGTCGCCGGCGTTCTGCACGATCTGGCGCAGCGGCTCCTCGATCGCGCGCAGCACGATCTTGATGCCGGCTTCCTGGTCGGGGTTGTCGCCCTTCAGGCCCTTGATGTTGGCGCGGGCGCGCAGGTAGGCCACGCCGCCACCGGCGACGATGCCTTCCTCGACGGCCGCACGGGTCGCGTGCAGCGCGTCCTCGACGCGGGCCTTCTTCTCCTTCATCTCGACTTCGGTGGCGGCGCCGACCTTGATCACCGCCACGCCGCCGGCGAGCTTGGCCACGCGCTCCTGCAGCTTCTCCTTGTCGTAATCGGAGGTCGCTTCCTCGATCTGCCTGCGGATCGTCTTGACGCGCGCCTCGATCGCCGCCTTCTCGCCGTGGCCGTCGATGATCGTCGTGTCTTCCTTGGCGGCCTCGATGCGCTTGGCGCGGCCGAGGTCCTTCAACGTCGCGTTCTCGAGCTTGAGCCCGAGCTCCTCGGCGATGACCGTGCCGCCGCTCAGGATCGCGATGTCCTCGAGCATCGCCTTGCGGCGATCGCCGAAGCCCGGCGCCTTGACGGCCACGGTCTTCAGGATGCCGCGGATGTTGTTGACCACCAGCGTCGCGAGCGCCTCGCCGTCGACGTCCTCGGCGACGATGACCAGCGGCTTGCCCGACTTGGCGACCTGTTCGAGCAGCGGCAGCAGGTCGCGGATGTTCGAGATCTTCTTGTCGTGCAGCAGGATGTACGGGTCTTCGAGGACCGCGACCTGCTTGTCGGGGTTGTTGATGAAGTACGGCGAGATGTAGCCGCGGTCGAACTGCATGCCCTCGACCAGGTCGAGCTCGTTCTCGAGGCCCTTGCCGTCCTCGACGGTGATCACGCCTTCCTTGCCGACCTTGTCCATCGCCTCGGAGATCGTCTTGCCGATCGACTCGTCGGCGTTGGCCGAGATCGCGCCGACCTGCGCGATTTCCTTCGAGGTCGAGCACGGCTTGCTGATCTTCTTCAGCTCCTCGACGACGGAGATGACCGCCTTGTCGATGCCGCGCTTCAGGTCCATCGGGTTCATGCCGGCGGCGACGAACTTCATGCCTTCGGCGATGATCGACTGCGCGAGCACGGTGGCGGTGGTGGTGCCGTCGCCGGCCACGTCCGAGGTCTTGGACGCGACTTCCTTCACCATCTGCGCGCCCATGTTCTCGAACCTGTCCTTGAGTTCGATTTCCTTCGCGACGGACACGCCGTCCTTGGTGATGGTCGGCGCGCCGAAGCTGCGCTCGAGGACGACGTTGCGGCCCTTGGGGCCGAGCGTGATCTTGACGGCGTTCGACAGGATGTTCACGCCGTTCACCATCTTGTTGCGGACGTTGTCGCCGAAGCGGACGTCTTTGGCTGCCATGTCTAGTGTCTCCTGATGCGTGGAATGTCGGATGCGGCTGCGGCGATCAGGCGATGACGCCGATCACGTCGTCTTCGCGCATGTGCAGCAAGTCGGCGCCTTCCATCTTGAATTCCTGGCCCGAGTACTTGCCGAAGAGGATCTTGTCGCCGACCTTGACGCCCATCGGGACCAACTTGCCGTTGTCGTCGGTCTTGCCGGGGCCTGCGGCGATCACTTCGCCCATCGAGGGCTTTTCGGCAGCCGTATCCGGAATCACGATGCCACCAGCGGATTTCCGTTCTTCTTCCAGCCGCTTGACAATGATCCGGTCATGCAAGGGACGAAGCTTCATGTTAGCACTCACTCCTGTTGATTGAGCTTTTGAATCAGTTGGTTAGGGCCCGAAGGCGCAACGGCGTGCGCTGCGCGATGACGTTTCGGGCCGATCGGGCGGATCGACCACGCTGTTAGCACTCGCCCGATACGAGTGCTAATGATAGCGGCGTCCGTGCCAGATTTCAACCCATCGTCGGTGTCCGGCGCGCCGGCGCCCGACCGGCGATCGGTCGGCGTCCGCACTTCGCGCCGCCCGTCGCCCGCCGCGCCCCGCTCCGCACGTCGTCCACCCGCACCCGTGCTGCGCGCGTTCTAATGAGTCGGTAGTACGTTGCCACCGCGACCCATGCTTCGTCCCGCCCACATCGGCCACCTCGCGATGCTCCGCTCGCTGATCCGCGACGGCGCACGCGATGGCAGCTTCCAGCCGGAACTCGCCTGGGACTCCGCCGAGTCCGAGCGCTTCTTCGCCGAGCTGAAGCAGGCGCTCAAGTCCGGCTACTTCGTCGTGCAGGATCGCGAGACGCACGAGATGAGCACAGTCGCCGTGCCGGGCTACGTCTACTGGGCCGACGAGAACGTCGGTGCCGAGCCGCCGGTCGGCTTCGGGCTGTTCCGCGCGGTACGGGGCGGCGGCTTCGAGCTGTGGCTCGCCGGGCTCGAGGGCGCGCTGCGCGGCAAGGGCCATGGCAAGGCGATGCTGAAGGCCCTGTTCGAAACGCCCACGGGCCGCGCGACGCGCTTCGTGCGCGTGCGCCGCTCGAGCCGTTACGCCGAGGCCGTCGCGAAGCTCCTCGACGTGCACGGCTTCACGGCGACGCGCGAGACCAGCCAGGAGACCTGGTTCGTGCGCGCGACGCCCGTCGTTCCGGGAGCGCGCGCGACCAGGATGGACCGGCACGAGTCCTGACGGCGCACGCCGCCCCGGCCGACGGCGGCGATGTGCGCGACCCCACCTGCGCGACCGCGTCAGGCCGCGCGACGATCGCCGGGCGCGACGCAGCTCACCTCGACACCTTCCTCCACGGGATGGCCGGCGGCCATCCACCCGTCGAGACCGCCGGCGAGCGCACGCACGTCGCGATGGCCTCGCGCAAGCAGGATCTGCGTGGCGCGCTTCGCCGACACCTCGTTGGGGCACGCGCAATAGAACACGATGCTGCGATCCACGACGAGTGCGTCCGACCGGCCGCCGATCGCATCGAGGTCCAGCAGGACGGCGCCCGGGATGTGCGGGCGCGACTGGTGCGCGAGCCGCGACCCGACGTCGACGACGAGCGGCGGTGCAGCGCCCGCGAGGCGTGCCGCGAGTTCCGCCGTGCCGATCATCGCGCCCTCGACGTGGCGCGCGAGCGACCACCGCTGCCAGGCCTTGTAGGCGACGTAGCTCGCGAGGAGCACGCCGAGCGCGAAGCCGGCAAGCGCCGCGTGCCGCGACATCCAGCCGAGCAGCCATTCGATCTCGCGACGGAACAGCGCGCCCGCGCCCATCGCCGCGCCCACCCACAGCGCGGCGCTTGCCACGGTCGCCAGCAGGAACTGGGGCAGCCGCATTCGCAGTGCGCCCGCCATCGGCGGCGCGACTGTCGAGAACCCGGGCACGAATTTCGACACGACGAGCGAGTAGAAGCCCCAGCGCTCGAAGATTCCCTCGGTCTGGCGCACGCAGGCGTCCGGCGACAACGACATCCGGCACAGCAGCTTCAGCACGCGGTAGCCGAAGCGCCGGCCGCCGGCGAACCACAGCAGGTCGGCCACCACCGACGCGGCGACCGAGATCGCAAACGCGCCTGCGCCCGAGATGCGCCCATCGAACGCAAGCGCGCCCGCGACCATCATCGTCGGCACCGACGGGATGGGCAGGCCGAGCTGCTGCAGCAGCACGTTCAGCCCGACCAGCGCCACACCGTGGCGAAGCAGCTCCTCGAGGATGGCGTCCATGGCTTAGGCGCGTCCGGCGCTCGACCCCAGAAAGTAGGGTCAGACTCGACTTTCCGCAACGGCCAGCCCGAAGGTCGCGTGGCGAAAGTCGAGTCTGACCCTACTTTCAGTGCGCCCGTTCCCAGTTCGGCCCGGCGCCGACGTCGACCACCAGCGGCACGGCGAGGCTCGCCACGCCGGTCATGCGTTCGGGCAACTCG
>Ga0105096_10000533_pt1 | contig 13479 bp, 27 predicted proteins | sample PPLLak3cmMay2015_FD_87036 | JGI IMG/M metagenome (GOLD analysis project Ga0105096, IMG submission 87036) | Freshwater sediment microbial communities from Prairie Pothole Lake near Jamestown, North Dakota, USA - PPLs Lake P7 Core (1) Depth... | ecosystem: Environmental > Aquatic > Freshwater >... | reverse complement strand
GTTAAAGGCATGGACTCGCGCAATGGCGCACAAATAGTTCGTGCAGATGTGCCACTTAGCGAAATGTTCGGTTACGTTACCGCCTTGCGTACAATTTCGTCAGGTCGCGCATCAAGCACAATGGAGTTTAGCCATTATGCGCAAACCCCGAATAGTATTCAGGAAACGGTTATTGCAAAGAGTAAAGGAGAACTTGTTTAATACAACAATCTGAAATGAGTCAGAAAATCAGAATTAAGTTAAAGTCTTACGATTACAACTTGGTAGATAAAAGTGCCGAGAAAATCGTGAAGACTGTGAAGAGTGCCGGTGCTGTAGTTAATGGCCCTATACCATTGCCTACCAATAAGCGCATATACACGGTGCTCCGCTCACCTCACGTAAATAAGAAGGCCCGCGAACAGTTCGAGCTTAGCAGCTACAAGCGTCTGCTCGATATCTATAGCTCGTCTTCTAAAACGATCGATGCGTTGATGAAGCTAGAGCTTCCCAGCGGTGTAGAAGTAGAAATCAAAGTTTAAGTAGTAATTAATAAATAACACTCTGATACAATGCCAGGACTAATTGGTAAAAAAATCGGAATGACCAGCATCTTTAACGCAGATGGCAAAAACATGCCATGCACGGTGTTAGAGGTTGGACCATGCGTAGTTACGCAGGTTAAATCGAAAGATGTCGATGGTTACGATGCAGTTCAAATCGGCTATGGCGAGAAAAGCGAAAAGCACGCCAATAAAGCTGAAATAGGACATGCGAAAAAAGCAGGTACAACCCCCAAGAAGAAACTCGTAGAGTTTTACAACGAAGGCCACCCCATCGCCCAAGGCGAAACGCTTTCTGTTGATATGTTCAAAGAGGGAGAATACGTGGACGTAGTAGGTACGTCAAAAGGTAAAGGCTTTCAGGGTGTAGTTAGGCGTCACGGCTTTGCCGGTGTAGGCCAAGCAACACACGGGCAACACAACCGTTTGCGCGCACCAGGTTCTATCGGTGCAGGTTCTGACCCATCTCGTGTATTTAAAGGGATGAAGATGGCCGGCCGCATGGGCGGTACACGTATTACAGTAGAAAATTTGGTGGTATTAAAAATTGACGCAGCAAAGAATTTGTTGATTGTTAAAGGATCAGTACCCGGAGCTAAGAATTCAACCGTAATTGTTGAGAAATTATGGAACTAAAAGTATTAACAACCGAAGGCAAAGAAACCGGAAGAACGGTTTCTTTAAACGATGCCATTTTTGGCATAGAGCCCAACGATCATGCTATTTATTTAGATGTTAAGCAATACTTGGCCAACCAACGCCAAGGCACACATAAAAGTAAAGAACGCGCAGAAGTAGCGCGCACTACCAAAAAGCACCACAAGCAAAAAGGTACTGGCGGTGCACGTGCAGGTTCATTAAAAAGCCCCGTTCAAAAAGGTGGTGGTACCGCTTTTGGTCCGCGCCCACGCGATTATAGCTTTAAGCTAAATAAGAAGCTGAAAGTACTTGCACGTAAAAGTGCACTTAGCTTAAAAGCAACCGGACAAAGCATTATGGTAATAGAGAGCCCTGAAATGGAGACTCCAAAAACCAAGATGTTTGGCTCAATGCTAAATTCTTTAGGTATAGCAGATAAAAAATCTTTACTGGTACTAGATGGTATCAATAAAAATGTATATTTGTCATCCCGCAATTTACAGGGGTCTAAAGTTGTAAATGCCTCAGATTTAAACACTTACACAATTATGAATGCAAATAGTGTAGTGTTAACCGAAGCATCGATAGAGAAAATTGAACAATTGTTAAGCTAAAATTAGCGTCATGGACATTCTGATCAGGCCGATTATAACCGAGAAGGCAACCGCCCAAAGTGAGAGCTCAAATTGCTACGCTTTTGAGGTGCAGCGTAAAGCCAACAAGGTTCAAATCAAGAAGGCAGTAGAAAGCTTCTATGGCGTGAACATAGAGCGTGTTCGCACAATGATAGTTCCGGCTAAGCGCAGTATCAAGTATACCAAGCGTGGAGTTGTAGAAGGTCGTAAAAGCGCCTTTAAAAAAGCTATCGTTGAAGTTAGAAGTGGAGAAGTAATTGACCTATACGGCAATATCTAAGAAACGATGGGTGTTAGAAAATTAAAACCGATTACACCAGGCCAGCGCCACAAGGTTGCTAACGACTACAGTGCCGTTACAACTGCACAGCCTGAAAAAAGCCTGGTAAAAGGTCACGGTAAATCTGGTGGCCGTAATAACCAAGGTCGCATGACCATGCGCTATACTGGCGGAGGCCACAAGCGCTCATATCGTGAGATTGATTTTAAGCGTAATAAGTTTGGTATTCCTGCTACGGTAAAGAGCATTGAGTACGATCCGAATCGCTCAGCCTTCATAGCCTTATTAAGTTATGTAGATGGCGAGAAGCGCTACATCATTGCTCCGAATGGTTTGCAAGTTGGCAAGAGTGTAATTAATGGTAAAGATGCTACACCGGATGTGGGTAATGCCATGTTCTTAAGCGATATACCACTAGGTACTGTTGTTTCTTGCATCGAAATGCGTCCTGGCCAAGGGGAGATTATAGCACGCAGTGCTGGAACATTTGCTCAATTAGTAGCACGCGATGGCAAATATGCGGTGTTAAAAATGCCATCAGGCGAAACACGGATGATATTGGTTACTTGTTTAGCAACGATAGGCGTTGTTTCAAACTCAGATCATGGTTTGCAAGTAAGTGGTAAAGCCGGTCGCAGCCGTTGGTTAGGCAGACGCCCACGTGTTCGTGGTGTGGTTATGAACCCGGTAGATCACCCCATGGGTGGTGGCGAAGGCCGTGCATCTGGTGGTCATCCACGTAGCCGTAACGGCATACCAGCCAAAGGTTACAAAACTCGTCAGCCCAAAAAGGCATCGAGCCAGTACATTATTGATAGACGTAAGAAATAAGGAATAGGATAATATGGCACGTTCGTTAAAAAAAGGACCTTATATCCACTTCAAATTAGAGAAGAAGGTAATGTCTAATGTGGACTCTGGCAAAAAGTCAGTTATTAAAACTTGGTCACGTGCTTCGATGATTTCTCCCGATTTTGTTGGGCAAACCATCGCAGTACACAATGGCAAAACCTTTATTCCAGTTTACGTTACTGAAAACATGGTTGGTCATAAGTTGGGCGAATTTTCACCCACTCGCATTTTCCGTGGACATGCCGGTAACAAAAAAGATAAAGGAAAACGTTAATTCAGCAAATCACCATGGGTGCTAGAAAGAGACTAACGGCAGAGAAGAGGAAGGAAGCGCGCAAAGAAGTGGCTATGGCCATGCTGCGCAATTGCCCAACCTCACCCCGCAAAATGCGTTTGGTAGCCGATCAAATAAGAGGTATTGAAGTGCAAAAAGCACTGTTTATTTTAGAAAACAGTTCAAAGCACGCTTCTACTAATTTAGAAAAGTTGGTGCGTTCAGCGCTAGCCAACTGGCAAACCAAAAACGAAGGCGAGCGCATGGAAGATGCAAATTTGGTAGTGCAAGAAATACAAGTTGACAGTGCACGGATGCTTAAACGCGTTCAGCCTGCTCCACAAGGTAGAGCACACCGAGTTCGCAAACGCAGCAACCACGTTACGGTTGTTATAGGAAGTAAAGAAATTAAAACCGCGGAATAAGAAGATGGGACAAAAGACCAATCCGATAGGTAATAGGTTAGGCTTCATACGTGGCTGGGATTCGCAGTGGTATGGCGGACGTAACTACGGTGATAAAATTGCTGAGGATGCTCAAGTACGCAAGTATTTGTATGCCCGCCTAGGCAAAGCCAGTGTTTCTCGCATCATTATTGAGCGTACGCTTAAGCTTGTTACCATAACTATTACAACAGCTCGTCCTGGTATTATTATCGGGAAAGGCGGCCAAGAGGTTGACAAGTTGAAAGAGGAGTTAAAGAAGATTACGAACAAAGATGTTCAAATCAACATCTTTGAAATTAAGCGCCCTGAGCTTGATGCAAAACTGGTAGGCGATAGCATTGCACGCCAGATTGAAGGACGTATTTCTTATCGCAGAGCCATAAAAATGAGTATTGCCGCAGCTACCCGCATGGGTGCTGAGGGTATTAAAGTACAAGTTAGTGGCCGTTTAAATGGAGCTGAAATAGCGCGCAGCGAAATGTATAAAGAGGGGCGTACCCCTTTGCACACATTCCGTGCGGATATTGACTACCACATCAGCGAAGCACATACAACCTATGGCCGCTTGGGCATAAAGGTTTGGATTATGAAAGGTGAGGTTTATGGCAAACGCGACCTAAGCAACATGCTTGGCTCAGCTAAAAAAGCCGGTGAACGTGCACCGCAAGGAGCACGCTCAGAAGCACCCGCCAAGAGAAGAAGAAGCAACAAAACACAACGCTAAAAGTTAAGGGTGATGTTACAGCCGAAAAAGACGAAGCATAGAAAAATGTTTACAGGCCGAATGAAGGGCGACTCTCAGCGCGGTCACACCTTGGCCTTTGGTTCTCATGGTTTGAAGTCGATGGATAGCTCTTTTGTGACTGCCCGTCAGATTGAAGCAGCACGTATTGCAGCCACACGTTACATGAAACGTGAAGGGCAATTGTGGATTCGCATTTTTCCAGACAAGCCAATTACCAAAAAGCCTGCGGAAGTACGTATGGGTAAAGGTAAAGGCGCTGTAGAATATTATGTAGCCATTGTAAAAGCTGGCCGTATAATGTTTGAATTGGATGGTGTAACCGAAGAGGTTGCTAAAGAAGCGTTGCGCCTGGCAGCTCAAAAATTGCCGGTACGCACAAAAACGATTGTAAGACGCGATTTAGTCGCATAATTTGAGTGGAGATGACAGCTTCAGAATTAAGAGAATTTACAACGCAAGAGTTGAATGAGAAATTGGTAGAAGAAAAGACCAACCTCGCCAAATTGCGTTTAACACACACGGTTTCTCAATTAGAGAATCCATTGAACATCCGCTATTCGCGCAAAGATGTTGCCCGTTTAAACACCGAGCTGCGCAGACGCAAGATTGAAGGAGAAACAAAATAACTACAGCACAGGAATCACGATGGAAAATAATAGGAACTTACGCAAAGAGCGTGTTGGCGTGATAACCAGTAGCAAGATGGACAAAACAGTTGTTGTGTCTGTTGAGCGAAAGGTAAAGCACCCCAAATATGGTAAGTTCGTGAAGTTTACCAAAAAATTTCACGCCCATGACGAAACGAACGACTGCCATGCAGGAGACACCGTACGTATTATGGAAACCCGCCCCCTGAGCAAAACCAAAAATTGGTTGGTAGTAGAAGTAATTGAAAGAGCTAAGTAATCATGATACAACAAGAATCTAGATTAAAAGTAGCCGATAACACAGGCGCCAAAGAGGTGTTGTGTATCCGCGTACTAGGCGGTACAGCAAGACGGTATGCTTCTATCGGAGATAAGATAGTGGTTACCATAAAAGAATCTACACCTTCTGGCAATGTTAAGAAGGGTCAAGTATCAACCGCTGTAGTGGTTAGAGCTAAGAAAGAAGTAAGACGACCAGATGGATCGTATATACGTTTTGACGATAATGCATGTGTACTCTTAACTGCTAATGGCGAAATGCGCGGAACCCGCGTATTTGGTCCTGTTGCTCGCGAATTGCGCGACAAGCAGTATATGAAGATTGTATCACTAGCACCGGAAGTACTTTAAACAACGAGAAAAGATTTTGCACGCATGGCAAAGTTTCACATTAAAAAAGGCGACACCGTAATGGTAATAGCAGGCGAAAGCAAAGGGAAGAGCGGACGAGTAATCCGTGTTATCCCCAAGCAAAACCGTGCAGTTATTGAAGGTGTGAACATGGTTTTTAAACATCAAAAACCAAGCGCTACAAATCCGCAAGGCGGACGTTTGCAAATGGAAGCCCCATTGCATATCAGCAACCTGAAATTGGTTGACCCCAAATCTGGCGAGCCAACACGTATTGGCCGCAAGCGGGATGATAATGGCAAACTTGTTCGATTCGCTAAAAAATCAGGTGAGATAGTTAAATAACGATGGAAGCAACACCGAGATTAAAGAAAAAGTATCAAGACGAAATCATCGCTAAATTGCGTGAGGAGTTTGCATACAAAAACGTAATGGAAGTACCCCGCTTGCAAAAAATTTGCCTTAGCCAAGGTATTGGTGCAGCGGTGGCCGACAAGAAAATGGTTGAAAGTGCCCTTGACGAAATGAGCAATATTGCCGGTCAACGCGCAGTATCTACCAAAAGTAAAAAGGACATTTCAAACTTCAAACTCCGCAAAGGCATGCCTATTGGGGCACGCGTAACCCTACGTGGCGACCGGATGTATGAGTTTTTAGATCGTTTGATTGTATCAAGCCTTGCCCGCATCCGCGATTTTCGCGGTATTAAAGAAAATGGCTTTGATGGCCGCGGTAACTACACATTGGGTATTACTGAGCAAATCATTTTCCCAGAAATTGATATAGACAAGGTAAGCCGCATTAGTGGTATGGATATAACCTTTGTTACTACGGCTGACACCGACAAAGAAGCAAAGGCATTGTTAAGAGAATTCGGTTTGCCATTTAAAAAGTAGAAGGAAAGCATGGCTAAAGAATCAATGAAGGCCCGCGAGGTCAAACGTGAAAAGTTAGTAGAACGCTACGCAGCAAAGCGTGCCGCCTTAAAAGCAGCAGGCGATTATGATGCGCTACAAAAGTTACCTAAAAATGCATCACCCGTGCGCAAGCACAACCGTTGCAAATTAACAGGTCGCCCACGTGGTTACATGCGTCAGTTTGGCCTTTCACGCGTAACGTTCCGCGAAATGGCAAACCAGGGTTTGATACCCGGTGTTAAAAAAGCGAGTTGGTAAGCATAATAGTATTAGTGCAATGAATACGGATCCTATAGCAGATTTTTTAACGCGCGTGCGCAACGCCATGAAGGCAGGCCATAAGGTGGTTGAAGTTCCGGCTTCGAACATCAAAATAGATATGGCTCGCATTTTAATGGAGCAAGGCTACGTGTTAAACTATAAAGTAGAAGAAAACGGCCCTCAACGTGCCATAAAAATCGCGTTGAAGTATGACAGGGGCTCGCGAGTACCTGCCATACGCGGCATACACCGCGCCAGCCGCCCAGGTTTGCGCAAATATGCCGGTAGCGATGAGCTTCCGCGCGTAAAAAATGGACTTGGTGTTGCCATCGTTTCAACCTCTAGAGGTGTAATGACGGATAAGCAGGCGCGTAAAGAAAACATAGGTGGCGAAGTACTTTGCTACGTATATTAAAAAGTTGAAGAGAGATGTCACGAATAGGAAAATTACCGATTAGCATACCTCAGAACGTAGAGATTACCTACACGAACAACGAGATGACCGTAAAAGGAAAGCTTGGGGTTTTAAAACAGGAAATTGATCCGGAAATGACGGTTACTATTGAGGATGGTATAATAGAAGTAAAGCGCCCTAGCGATACGCCTCAACACCGCGCTAAGCACGGTTTGTACCGCTCGCTCATCAACAACATGATTGTTGGTGTTACTGAAGGGTACAAAAAGGAGCTTGAGTTAGTAGGTGTAGGTTATCGTGCCAGCAATGTTGGCCAAGCACTAGACCTTTCACTTGGCTTTTCGCACAACATTTTATTGTTGGTACCTGCAGAAGTTACGGTTAATGCCGTAATGGAGAAAGGTAAAAACCCAATGATTACCCTAACATCATTTGACAAGCAATTGCTTGGCATGGTGGCCTCGAAAATTAGATCAATGCGTAAGCCAGAGCCATACAAAGGCAAAGGGGTACGCTATGTAGGTGAAGTTATTCGTAGAAAAGCAGGTAAATCTGCAGCTAAAAAATAATAGCTAAGATGGCTTTAACAAAATTAGAAAGAAGACAGCGCATTCGCTACCGCATCCGCAAATCAATAGCGGGCACGGGCACAACTCCAAGGTTGTCGGTATTCCGCAGCAACAAGGAAATTTATGCGCAATTGATTGATGACGTAACAGGTGAAACAATCGCTGCGGCATCATCAAGAGAAAAAGAAATAGCTGGTGTAACCGCCACTAAAATTGAAAGAGCTGCTTTAGTTGGCAAGGCATTAGCTGCCAAAGCAACTGAAAAAGGCATTGAAAAATGTGCTTTCGATCGCAGCGGTTATTTGTATCATGGCCGTGTTAAATCATTGGCTGAGGGTGCACGAGAAGGTGGATTAAAATTCTAAGCGAAAAACATGTTTCAAGGACTTAAGAACATAAAGAAAGTAAAGCCTAGCGGGCTAGAGTTAATTGACCGTATGGTGGCTGTAAACCGCGTAACCAAGGTTACTAAAGGTGGACGCACGTTTGGTTTCTCAGCCATTGTTGTGGTAGGTAATGAAGGCGGCATTGCTGGTTTTGGTCTTGGCAAATCGAAAGAAGTTTCAGAAGCCATTAGCAAAGCAGTAGAAGACGCAAAGAAGAATTTATATCGCATACCACTTGTTGGTAGCACCGTTCCGCATGATGAAAACGGCAAGTTTGGTGGTGCACGTGTTTTTTTACGTCCTGCCAGTCATGGTACCGGTGTAATTGCAGGTGGTGCCATGCGCGCTGTTCTAGAGAGCGTTGGTGTGCATGATGTATTGGCAAAAAGCAAAGGATCTAGCAACCCGCACAATGTGGTTAAGGCAACCTTTCACGCTTTGTTAAAAATGCGTGATGCAAAGGAGGTTGCCCGCCAGCGTGGTGTGCAATTGGACAAAGTATTTAACGGTTAATAGTTAAACACCATGGCAAAAGTTATCGTAAAACAAGTAAGAAGCGTTATTGATCGCCCAAAGCGTCAACGCTTAACGATGGAAGCTCTCGGTTTGCGCAGGATGAATGCCAGTGTTGAGCACGAAGCTACACCGCAGATTATTGGAATGATAAACAAGGTAAAACACCTTGTTTCCGTAGAAGAAGTTAAATAAGCTAAAGATATCAGCAACGATGGATTTGAGTAATTTAAAACCTGCAGAAGGCGCAACGCACAGCGAAAAGCGCATTGGTCGTGGCGAAGGTTCAGGCCATGGTGGTACATCTACCCGTGGCCACAAAGGTGCCAAGTCGCGTTCAGGTTATAGCCGCAAAATAGGCTTTGAAGGTGGCCAAATGCCATTGCAAAGGCGCCTGCCAAAGTTTGGTTTTACAAACCCAAACCGTGTAGAGTATAAAGGCATTAACCTAGATGCATTGCAAAAATTGGTTGATGATAAACTTGTTACAGACACTATTACCCTTTCAGACATAGTGAGTAATGGTTTGGCTGGCAAAAAGGAGTTGGTTAAAATTTTAGGCCGTGGGGAGTTATCTGCCAAGCTAAGTGTAACTGCACATAAATTCAGTAAAACTGCTGCTGCTGCCATTGAAGCCAATGGAGGAACTGCAATAACGCTGTAAACTAGGTATGAAGCGATTTATAGAAACCATAAAGAACATCTGGCGGATAGAAGAACTCCGGGACAAGATATTACTTACCCTGGGGTTGCTGCTTATTTACCGCTTAGGTTCAAACGTAGTATTGCCAGGTGTTGATCCTAGCAGCTTGGCAAACCTACAGAACCAAACAAGTGAAGGCCTTTTAGGTATTCTTAACGCCTTTACTGGTGGTGCCTTTGCCAATGCTTCGGTAATGGCGCTCGGTATTATGCCATATATCTCTGCTTCCATCATTATTCAGCTTTTAGGCATGGCCATCCCAACCATTCAAAAAATGCAAAAGGAAGGCGAAAGTGGACGTAGAAAACTGAATCAAATAACCCGTTGGCTAACCATTGTAATTTGCGCTGCTCAAGCACCGGGTTACATTGCCAACCTAACGGCACAAGGCGTACAATACACCATTGATCCAAGTACCTTCTGGTTTATCTCTTGGGTTGTTCTGATTACAGGAACCGTTTTTGCCATGTGGCTCGGTGAGCGCATTACGGACAAAGGAATTGGCAATGGTATTTCGCTACTTATTATGGTAGGTATATTGGCCAACTTGCCACAAGCATTTTTTCAAGAGCTTACCTCACAAATTGGTATCGGTGGCGGTGGCTGGGTAGTTTTTGTACTTGAACTGGTAGCATTGTATTTGGTTATGATGTTCGCTATAGCGTTGACACAAGCCGTGCGAAAAGTGCCTTTGCAATATGCTAAGCGCGCAGCAGGTGGCCGAATTACTTCGCAGCCTATGGCCCGTCAATATTTACCTCTTAAAGTAAATGCTGCCGGTGTAATGCCTATCATCTTTGCACAAGCCATTATGTTTATACCGATTACTGTACTTCAGTATAGCGGTGCGCAAGGCGAAAGCGTGGGTTGGGTAGTAAGCATCTTTGGTAACATCCAGGGCTTTTGGTACAACTTCGTGTTTGCGGTTATGATTATCCTGTTTACATATTTCTATACAGCGATACAAGTAAACACCAATAACATTGCAGAAGATTTAAAACGTAGCGGTGGTTTTGTACCAGGTGTAAAGCCCGGTAAGCCTACAGCTGAGTTCATTGATAACATCCTTTCTAAAATAACCCTGCCTGGTTCAATATTACTCGCATTGCTGGCCATTTTGCCCGCAATTGCTATGGTACTTGGAATGAATGCGCAGTGGAGCTACTTCTACGGTGGTACTTCATTGCTTATTACGGTGGGTGTTGTGCTAGATACATTGCAGCAAATTGAAAGCTACCTCTTGGCCCGTCATTATGATGGCTTGATGAAATCAGGTAGGATTAGCGGACGATCAACTGTTTCAGCCCTTTAAGATAATATGGCTAAGCAGAGTGCAATTGAACAAGATGGTGTAATTACAGAAGCGTTAAGCAATGCTATGTTTAGGGTTGAGTTAGAAAACGGACACGTTGTAACCGCCCACATATCAGGAAAAATGCGGATGAACTACATCAAACTATTACCGGGAGACAAAGTGAAATTAGAAATGTCGCCCTACGATTTGAGTAAAGCTAGAATAACCTACAGGTATTAATACGCAGAGCAATGAAAGTACGTGCATCCATTAAGAAGCGCAGTGTAGATTGCAAAATCGTTCGCAGAAAAGGACGGTTGTATGTAATCAACAAAAAGAATCCAAAATTTAAGCAGCGTCAGGGCTAAAAGAGAATAGATTATGGCAAGGATAGTTGGTATTGATTTACCCAAAAACAAACGCGGAGAAATAGGTTTGACCTACATCTTCGGTATCGGCCGCAGCCGCAGCCGCGAAATTCTTGAAAAAGCTGGTGTTGATTACAGCACTAAAGTTCAAGATTGGAGCGATGAGCAGTTAACCACCATTCGTGGTATCATTAACGAGCAATATAAGGTAGAAGGCGAATTGCGTTCTGAAACCCAGCTCAACATTAAGCGCCTAATGGATATTGGTAGCTACCGTGGCATACGCCACCGCTTAGGTTTGCCTTTGCGTGGTCAGCACACTAAGAACAATTCGCGCACAAGAAAAGGAAAGAGAAAAACTGTTGCCAACAAGAAGAAGGTAACTAAATAATCGTTGAGGCATGGCTAAAACAACAAAAACAACCAAAAAGCGCAAGGTTAAAGTTGAGGCGATTGGCGAAGCGCATATCAATGCTACCTTCAACAATATCATCATTTCTTTAACCAATATGCAAGGCCAAGTAATTTCTTGGAGCAGTGCTGGTAAAATGGGCTTTAAAGGTTCAAAGAAAAATACGCCATACGCTGCGCAGATGGCTGCTGAAAATTGTGGCGCATCAGCCCTAGAAGCAGGGTTGCGCAAAGTAAAAGTATATGTTAAAGGTCCGGGTAACGGCCGCGAAAGTGCCATACGCTCATTACACAATGCGGGTATTGAGGTTTCGGAAATTGTGGATATCACACCCATTCCGCACAACGGTTGCCGCCCACCAAAACGTAGAAGAGTTTAAACTATTATCACTAAGAAAAGAGAGAAATGGCTAGATACAGAGGCCCTCAGACTAAGATTGCCCGTAAGTTTGGCGAAGCTATTTTCGGCCCGGATCGTGCTTTAGAAAAGCGCAACTATCCTCCCGGTCAGCATGGTTTTTCGCGCAAACGCGGTAAGAAATCAGAATACAGTGTACAGCTTGCTGAAAAGCAAAAAGCAAAGTACACCTATGGTATTTTAGAGCGCCAGTTCCGTAACATGTTTGAAAAAGCATCTGCAAGTAAAGGCATTACCGGTGAGGTATTGTTGCAATTGTGCGAAACGCGTTTAGATAATGTTGTTTACCGTATGGGCATTGCCCCTACACGCATGGCAGCACGCCAGTTGGTTGGTCATCGCCACATTACGGTTGATGGTGAGTTAATAAACATCCCATCATACACGGTTAAAGCGGGCATGGTAATAGGCGTTCGCGAAAAATCAAAGTCAATGGAAGTGATCACAAATGCACTTCAAAGTGGCAGTAGTAAGTACGAATGGATTGAGTGGAACAACTCCCGCATGGAAGGTAAGTTCTTAGCAGTGCCGCAGCGTGAAGCTATTCCTGAGAATATCAAGGAGCAGCTCATCGTGGAATTGTACTCGAAATAATCCATTAACAAACAAAATTGAATTTATAAACATGGCGATATTAAACTTTCAGAAGCCCGATAAGGTTCTAATGAACCACTCAACAGACCGTGAAGGCCAGTTTGAGTTCCGCCCGTTGGAGCCTGGTTACGGGTTAACCATTGGCAACGCCCTTCGCAGAGTATTACTTTCTTCGTTAGAAGGTTTTGCCTTTACATCTATTCGCGTTACCGGTGTTGAGCATGAGTTCTCTACCATTAAAGGTGTTGTAGAAGATGTAACTGAAATCATCCTAAACCTTAAGCAAGTTCGTTTTAGACGTCAGATTGACGAGCAAGAAACCGAAACTATTAAGGTTACTATAAATGGCCAAGAGCAAATGACGGCTGGTGATTTAGGCCGTTTTGTATCAGCTTTTCAGGTGTTAAACCCTGAGTTGGTGCTTTGCAACATGGATCCTAAAGTTACCTTAGAGATGGAAATGACCATCGAAAAAGGTCGTGGTTATGTTCCTGCTGATGAAAACAAACGCCCTGAGTCTGCCATCGGAACAATTTTCGTTGATTCAATCTTTACCCCGATAAAGAATGTGCGTTACAGCATAGAAAACTATCGTGTTGAGCAAAAGACTGACTTCGAAAAGTTGATCATCGAGATAGAAACAGATGGTTCAATACATCCCAAAGCAGCGTTAACTGAAGCTTCACGCATCCTCATCCACCACTTTATGTTGTTTAGCGATGAACGCATTGCTTTAGAAGAAACTGTAAAGGAAGAGGTTGAAACCTACGATGAAGAGGTGTTGCACATGCGCCAAATGCTAAAGACCAAGTTAACAGACATGGATCTTTCCGTTCGTGCGCTTAATTGCCTTAAAGCTGCTGAAGTAGAAACCCTTGGCGATTTGGTGATGTACACAAAAAATGATTTGATGAAGTTCCGCAACTTCGGTAAAAAGTCG
>Ga0105096_10000532_pt1 | contig 13483 bp, 9 predicted proteins | sample PPLLak3cmMay2015_FD_87036 | JGI IMG/M metagenome (GOLD analysis project Ga0105096, IMG submission 87036) | Freshwater sediment microbial communities from Prairie Pothole Lake near Jamestown, North Dakota, USA - PPLs Lake P7 Core (1) Depth... | ecosystem: Environmental > Aquatic > Freshwater >... | reverse complement strand
TTGAAAAAGATCTCATGGCGGCTGGTTTTTATCCTGGCGGTTTTCACCATTGCAGTCATATACGTGCTACCCACTTTAAAACCGTCTTTTTGGCCATATAGCAAAATAAACCTCGGCCTGGACCTTCAGGGCGGCATGCATTTGGCACTCGAAGTGGAAACGGACAAGGCTGTCGAAACCACCATAGAGCGTTTCAGCCAGGAAATCGGTGAGATGGTCAAAAAGGAAAACCTTAGAAATATTTCCGTGGCAATGGCCGATGGAATGAGACTTTCGGTCAAGATAACGGATTTGACTCAGGAAAAAACCTTCCAAGAGCTAATGGATAAAGAATTCCGGGATCTTCGCATGGTTTCGCGAACACAGGATAAGGATTCGGTGACGATGATTTTGGACCTTCCGGATGAAGAGACCAGTCGAATTAAAACTCTTGCTGTCGATCAAGCCCTTGAAACCATCCGTAACCGGATCGATCAATTCGGAGTAAGTGAACCTGATATTCGCCAACAGGGAACCAATCGGATTCTTATACAGCTTCCGGGTGTCACGGATACCCAGAGAGCCAAAGAACTCATCGGAAAAACCGCCATTTTGGAATTTAAGCTTGTCAATGAAAGCATCGACCCTGAAGTGGCCGAAAAAAGCGGTGTGCCTGCCGGAAGTGCCCTTTATTATCAAGTTCGTAATGATCCGGCGACCAATCGTGAAATCAGAACACCTTTTGTCCTGATGGATCGAACACTGTTAACAGGTGCATATCTGACCGATGCCAGGGTCCAGATCGATTCACAATTCAATGAACCTTATGTCAGTATCAATTTCGATAGCAAGGGCGCCAGAATTTTCGAAAGAATCACGGGTGAAAATGTCAAAAAGCGGTTAGCGATCGTTTTGGATAATAAAGTTTATTCAGCACCGGTTATTCAGGAAAAAATTGCCGGAGGAGAGGCCAGGATTACAGGATATTTTACCACCAATGAAGCTCGCGACCTGGCGATTGTTTTGCGTGCAGGCGCCTTGCCGGCACCTGTTAAAATCCTCGAAGAAAGAACCGTCGGCCCGTCACTGGGCGCCGATTCCATTCGCAAGGGGCTGACATCCATGCTGGTGGGCGGTGTTCTGGTATTTGTTTTTATGATGATTTATTATCAGGCATCGGGTATTGTGGCCAACCTTGCCTTAATTCTAAACATACTTTTAATTGCGGCGGGCCTGGCTGCCTTTCAGGCAACCCTGACTCTTCCAGGCATTGCAGGCATCATTTTGACCATCGGTATGGCTGTGGATGCCAACGTTATCATATTCGAACGTATTCGTGAGGAATTAGATATCGGTAAAACTCCCAGAGCCGCCGTAGATGCCGGTTACGAACGATCAACCCTGACCATTTTGGATGCCAACGTCACCACGCTTATTGCAGCTCTGGTATTGTTTCAGTTCGGTACCGGTCCTGTCAAAGGCTTTGCCGTTACATTGAGCCTGGGTGTTATTGCTAGCCTTTTCACATCTTTAATCCTGACCAGGTATGTATTCGACTATTTTTTAATTACGCGCAAATTCAAACGGTTGAGTATTTAATTTTTGTGGATAAAAACTTGCCCACCACGATTTGAGACCAATGTCAAAAGACAAGGGTCGCTGATTTTTCGGAGGAAACAATGCGGTTTATCAAACCTGATATCAATATTGACTTTACAGGCAAACGAAAAATTGCCTATTTTATATCCGGTTGTCTGGTCATTTTAAGCATACTGTCGGTTATCGTTCACGGTGGTCTCCGCTATGGTATCGATTTTGCCGGGGGTTCACTTATACAGGTCGATTTTCCTTCACCGGTTAGTATCGGAGATATTAAAAACGGCCTATCGAGTGTAAACTTGGAAAAAGCTTCCGTTCAAAGATTCGGTGAAAAAGAAGATAATGAATATCTTATCCGAACCGATATTTCCGAAGCCTATCATGAAAATTTTTCAACACAGCTTCAAACGTCCTTAAAAACGGCGACCAACACCGAAGTTGAAATCCGCAGGATCGAAATGGTCGGACCTCAGGTGGGTAAGGATTTGAGGGAAAAAGCCCTGTTTGCCATGTTTTTTGCCTTGTTGTTTATCACTATATATATTTCCGGGCGATTTGAACTCAAATGGCTGTTAAGCGGTGTCATGGCGGCGGCACTTATAGGAGCGGTCTATCTCCTATCCATTTTCAAAGTCAGTATTCCTTATTTAATCCTGGCCGCCCTGATCGTTACCCTAATTTTGTTTTGGTTTCTTGAACTCAAATATGCCATGGGAGCAATCGTGGCTCTTATTCATGACGTCGTCGTTACTGTCGGGATTTTCTCCGTTCTTAATATCGAATTTTCGCTTCCCGTTATTGCCGCCCTCTTAACCATTATCGGCTATTCCTTAAATGATACCATTATTATTTTTGACCGAATCAGGGAAAACTTGAGAAAACATCACCGCAAGCCCCTGGAGTTCATATTAAACCGAAGTATAAATGAAACTTTGGCTCGAACAATCCTGACCGCACTGACCACCTTGATAGTGGTCGTCGCATTGTTGATTTTAGGGGGCGGAATCATTCGAGATTTTGCTCTTGCCATGACGATCGGAGTCATTATCGGAACCTATTCCTCCATTTATGTGGCAAGTCCCATACTGCTGGCATGGAATGTCAGGAAAAAAAAGCCTTAGCATCTTGCAGAAAGGCTGTAAAATTTAACTGATGGGAGACACCTTTCCGGAAAATTGGTTTCCCTGGTTTGCTCTTAAAAGTATTCCGGGAATTGGAAATATCCTTTTTAAAAGATTAATTGACGGATTCTCTTCACCTGAAAAGGTTTTTGCAGCTTCTATTGAAGAGCTGAGTCAAATCAGCGGCATATCCGAAAGCATTGCTTTCAGAATAAAATCTTTTAAATTCAAGGATACCATCAAAAAGGAAATCGATCATGTCATTGAAAAAGGGTTTCATATCATTACCTTGTCCGATATGAATTATCCCCCGCTTTTACGATGGATACCCGATCCCCCTCCTTATTTATACGTATCCGGAAAATTGTTGCCGCAAAATCATAACATTGCTGTTGTAGGATCCAGAAATCCGACTGCTTACGGTATTTCTGCGGCAAAACGACTATCCGAAAGCCTGGCAATACTTGGCTTCACCATTGTAAGCGGCATGGCCAGGGGGATTGATTCAGCTGCCCATGAAGGAGCGCTTTTGGGGAAAGGAAAAACCATTGCAGTCTTAGGAAGTGGTCTTGACAAGATTTATCCGCCTGAAAATTGCAAACTCTTCGAGCAAATTTCAGAAAATGGGGCGGTCATTTCGGAATTTTCCATTCAATCCCCTCCCGAAGCCCACCATTTTCCGATTAGAAACCGAATTATCAGCGGAATGTCATTGGGAACAGTTGTTGTGGAAGCCGCCAAAAAAAGTGGTTCCCTCATAACAGCCAGGCTGGCTGCGGAACAAAACCGGGAGGTCTTTGCCGTACCGGGGAGCATTCACTCATTTAAAAGCTGCGGCACAAACAGCCTGATCAAACAAGGAGCAAAGCTGGTGGAACATGCCCAGGACATTATTGAAGAATTGTCTCCCCAAATACAAGAAAACCTTGAATGCATTTCACACAATGCCTATCTTGACGATTCCGGGAAAATGTTGCCGAAATTAAACCCGGATGAACAAATGGTCTTGAATCACCTTGAGCATTATCCGATTCAAGTGGACGAACTGGTCAGAAAAACGTCTATAGCGCCGGGAAAGGTTTTGAGTATTTTACTGAAATTTGAGCTGGAAGGAATCGCCGAACAATTACCCGGCAAATGTTTTTCACTAAAATCCTGACGGCATCAAATTTGATTGAAACGTTGGATTTATTTTAGATAATATTGTTAATTTAAGGAGCTGATGTGAGTAAACCGCTTCTCGTTGTGGAATCACCCACCAAAGTCAAAACACTAAAAAAATATTTAGGTAAAGATTATCAGATCGAGGCTACGGTAGGTCATTTGAAAGATTTACCTCAAAACAAACTGGGGGTTGATATTGAAAATGGATTCAAACCCCTTTACAGTAATATACCCGGCAAGCAAAAGGTCATCTCATTATTGAAAAAAGCCGCGGGTGATACAACAGAAGTTTATCTGGCACCTGACCCTGACCGCGAGGGTGAAGCAATTGCATGGCATACCGCGGAAATCTTAAAAAAAAAAGGGCGAAAATTTTATCGCGTTCTTTTTCATGAACTCACCGAAAAAGCCATTCGGCAAGCCATGGCCTCCACTACCGATCTCGATCCGAACAAATATGAAGCGCAGCAAGCCAGAAGGGTCCTGGACAGACTTGTGGGTTATGAGGTCTCACCACTACTATGGCGAAAGGTTCAGGGAGGGTTAAGTGCGGGACGTGTCCAATCCGTGGCATTGAGAATCATTTGTGAAAGAGAAAAGGCGATTCAGGCTTTTGAGGCTGAAGAATATTGGACCATTAGTGCACTTTTTCAGGGAACTTTACCCCCTGCATTTCTTGGAAAGCTAGCTCGTAAAAACAACAAAAAGCTGACCATCTCCAATGAAGCCGAAGCTAAGGCAATTTTGGAAGATCTTTCCGTAAATAAGCCGGTTTTGGAAAAAGTAACACGAAAGACAATCAAACGAAACCCTTTACCGCCCTTTACCACCAGTAAACTTCAGCAAGATGCCATTAGAAAATTGCGATTTTCCGCAAAGAAAACCATGACGGTAGCGCAACAACTTTATGAAGGCATTGAATTGGCTGATGGTGAACCTACCGGATTAATCACTTATATGAGAACGGATTCGGTACGCATATCTCAAGAAGCTGCCGAGGAGGCACTCAAGCTCATTGGTGAAACGTTCGGCCGGGATTATTCCCTGGAAAAACCCCGTTTTTTTAAAAACAAGAAAAAAGCTCAGGATGCCCATGAGGCTGTTCGCCCTACCTCGGTGTTTAATACCCCTGAAAAAGTGGCCCCTTTCTTAAATTCAGACCAAATGGCCCTATACCAACTGATCTGGAAACGCTTTGTTGCATCGCAAATGGCCCAGGCTTTGATTAACCAGGTTTCTTTTTCCATTGCCGGCGGGCAATATAGCTTCGCGGCATCAGGCTCCAATATTGCGTTTTTGGGTTATTTAGCGCTCTATCAATCGGAAGAACAGGAAGATTCCTTTGATTCCAAAGCGGAACAGCTTCCGGATATCGCGGAAAAAACGCCTATTAAAGTACTTCAATATGACCCTAAACAACATTTTACCCAGCCGCCCCCTCGCTTTTCCGAAGCATCCCTGGTCAAGGAATTGGAAGAAAACGGTATTGGGCGCCCGAGTACGTATGCGACCATTTTGTCAACTATTCGAGAAAAAAAATACGTGGAACTGGAAAAAGGATATTTCAGACCCAATGAACTCGGATTGATTGTCAATGAACTTCTTGTTAAAAATTTTCCCAATGTTTTCAGCGTGGATTTTACTTCCAATATGGAGGAAAATCTTGATCTGCTAGAATCTGCCGAAGCAGACGCTCCGGAACTTTTAAAACGCTTTTATGATCCGTTTAAAAAGAACCTGGATTTGGCGGTAACCGATATGTTGAGCATCAAGGGGGTTGGTTTTGCCACCGACTTGAAATGCCCGGAATGTGGTTCAACAATCCATTTGAAAATTGGAAAAAACGGACCTTTTCTTGCTTGCAGCGGATATCCGGAATGCAAATATACTCGAGATTATGTTCGGGATGAAAGGGGAATCATTCGTCCTGTCGAGCCGCCCCCTGAAGAAATCACCGATAAGACCTGCGACCAATGCGGAAAGCCCATGGTTATAAAATTTGGCAAATACGGCCAGTTTTTGGCCTGCAGCGGGTATCCTGATTGCAAATATACCCAATCATTGGACCCAAAAGAAACCGGAAAAGCAACAGGCATCAAATGCCCTGATCCGGACTGTGACGGAGAAATCGTTGAAAGAGTTTCAAAAAGAGGAAAAATATTTTATGGATGCAGTCGATTTCCAAAATGTAATTTTGCGGCTTGGGATAAACCCGTGGACAAACCGTGTCCGGAATGCGGTTCAAAATATTTGGTCGAAAAATCAACAAAAAAGGAAGGAAATTTCTTGGCTTGCCCGGATAAAAAATGTGGTTACAAGGAATTTCTTGAGGAATCATGATGTTAAATTTAATCTCGGGCCCATGAAACTCCCATATCAGGAAATATTTTCATGAATTGTATCGATGCGATCGAGGGAAGTGCAAAAAATATAATCATAAAGATCCATGATGTCTTTATTGAAGGCAAGCTTGATGATACCGAGTATATTCGAAATGTCAAAGCCATAATCAACGGTATTACTGAATTTGTCCAATCAAATAGAGAAATCATCAGTGATCCCCAAATATTAGAACAGGTCCTGTATGAGTTTTCCAAGGAGTTGTGGATTTCAGAACTCAAAAAAAGGCTTGGACAAGAATCCGAAACCGAGGATTCAATAAACGACGACTCTGAAAATAAAGAATATTACGAATATTACTTTGATTACATATATACTCACAGTAGATACCCTGTATAGGCTCGGATTGAGGAAAGGGAGGAGTGGACTTTGAAAAGTATTTTACTGACCATACCCAATGAGCATGATGAAGTGAATAATCTTCTCAAAGTAGTCAATGCCTTTCTTGAACCTAGAAACTTTACCGCAAACATTATAACCGCTATCAATCTTGTCATTGAAGAAAGTCTTGTGAATACGATCCAGCACGGATATGATGATGAGATAGAACACCTGATCACATTGCAAGTTACCCTGGACAAAGACGAAGTGGTTCTAAGGTTTGAAGATGATGCCAAGGAATTTAACCCTTTGGCCTTACCCAGAATGGAAAAACCGGAAGAACTTTTGGATTCGGCAAAAGGACTAGGAATTCATCTTATTCGAAACATGATGAACGCCATGTCATATTCCCGTATAAATGACAAAAACATACTCGAAATCTGGATATTTTTGAGGTAACCGTAAAAGTGGACAGGCTTGGGTATCACAGCTTAAACTTTCCCCGCTCCATAGCAATTCTCATATAAGTGTGAACAAAGGTTTCGGGTGGTTCATAAGTTTCACCTTCCTTTTTTTGTTTCAACTTTATGGCATCAAAGTCGCAAGTGGGCACACACACCCCGCATCCTATGCAGCGGGTTAAATCCACATGGGCCGTATCATCGACCGTAATGGCATCCATGGGGCACCGTTGCACGCATGTTGAGCACGCCGTGCAGTTGTTGGCGTTGACCTGTGCGAAATAGTTGGTGTGTACCGCTTTGGCGGGTTCAGGCAACGCTTTGATATTTTTAAGTATCTGGCAACAGCATCCACAACACATGCATATATTTGCAGCTTTTTTGGCATTGCTCGGTTGAATCACCAGTCCGGCCTCCACACCTTTTTTCAACAAATCCAGGGCTTCTTCCTGACTGATCGGCCGTCCCAATCCGTTTTCCTGATAGTAGTAGGCGCCTGTGGAAAAAACCAGGCAAACTTCTTCGGGCCCGTCGCAACCCTTACCCACCATTTTATGTTCTTTTCTGCAGATACAAGGGGCCACTACAATATTGGACTGTCGGCGAATAATTTCCTCGGCCTGTTCATAGGGCATTACATTGGTTTCTGCCGTAACGCTCAGGTTGATCGGAATAACTCGCAACTGTTGTGTTTTTTGTTTGGTCCATCCTTTATTGACCAGATACGGAACATATTCGTTAAAATCCTTGATCAGCCCTTCATCTAAACTATTAACATGGTATTCCCAAATCCCGATTACAAATTGGGCTGCCATATACAGGGATTTGTCCTCTTTTCTTTTGCGAAAGATCAACCCTTTTTGCGACATATCTTCCAAGACAGATGCGATCTTTTCCTCATCCATGCCCAAACGCTCGGCAATCGAGCTTACCGGTTCCTGTTTCATTTTCAGGCCGACTGCAATTTTTGCCTCTTCAGGAGAAAAAAGTCTTTTTAAAAGCCGGATCTCAACTCCGGTTTCCGTTGATGGAAACCCTGTTGGAAGATTATCCAGGTGCTTTGCCAGATTTTGATAAATATCATTTGTCATTTTGATTTTTCTCCCAAATTATACTGTTTTTACAATTACGTTCATGTTTATTTTTATCTCAGCAACGGATCCATGTCAATACAGGCAGTTTTCAAACAACAATGGATCAATGCCCGAATATCCTCCCGGATTATTGCTCTTTGACGTTAAATGGTTTAAATTGTCGACCTTAGTGGTAAAACAAAAAATATCGGAAGGTTGAAAACGTGGAATGGAATGTTCTAACATCACTGCTGGCCGGGGGTGCTCTTTTCCTGGCCATCGGCACCAGCATTATGGCATGGCGGATGCGTGGCGCATTAAATTGGAAAGAGGGGCTAAAAAAAGAACTGAAATCCATGGATAAGGCTGCGGAATCGGCCAAGGGGGATAGGCTTGCGGCCATAAATCTGGTCCGCCGGCGATGCCGGGAAATATTGAAATCCAATTTTCCCGAATTGCGACAGCTATGGGAACTGGAAAATTACATTTCCGATATTGCTACCTGTTTTCATCCGCAGCATAAAAATCCGATTACGGCTATCACTGTTGGAAATTTTCTTAAAGCTTTGCATATGGCGGCCATAAGACTGGAAATGATTTTGCGCCGGCCCGGATTTCAGGTACTTCGAAATATCCGATTCCGCCATATTCGGCAGACCTCCTCCAGTGTCAACCGTTTCCGGAATATGTGGTTTTTCAGATTCATCATGCGATACCAGGCTTTTTTTGTCCGTATCAATCAGTTACGCCTTATTCTGATTCCGGACCCGTTTCTATGGTTGATCTATTTTTCAAATCAATGGACCCTCATGACATTAACCCGATTATTATTGCTGGAAATCTATCTTTTTACGGGACAACTGGCCATTGACGCCTATGATTGCGATCCCGATGCCGGCACAAAACAACATTCGGAAGACGAACTGTTGCAGGTGTTAAAGGAAATAGAAACACTCGGAATCGAGGATGATTTAACGATCAATCCGGAACTAAAACCTATCCGTAACCGTCTGGTGGGCTTCAATGCCTTTTGGGGGCCGGTGCCGGGTTTGGAAACCTGGAAACAATCAATAAAGGAAGCTACCCTGATTATTTCCGCCCGTCACTTTCCCGACAGTCAAAATCCAATGGAGGAAGTTTCTCTCGGGCCTCTTTTGCAGCGAACAGTCCATTTGCTTAACAGCATTCTGGAAACCAGGAAGTTTATCATGGTCAAATATTTGCACAATGTGGAACTGGCCACCCTTATTCAGGTAAAATCCATTGCGGATATTCCGGAAATAAAACAGTTGGGCTTGTTTGCCCGAAAATCTTTGGTGCTCTATCGATATATAAAATGGCCGTTAAAAATTTTTTATAGGGCAAAAAGGTTTACCGCTGTGGGAGTGGCCGTGGATATCGGATGGCTGATAGCCGGAAAAAGCTTTGTCAATTTTTGCAGCCGCAAGGGTTTTGACCTGACCTGCAAAGAGATTGAGATCATCTATCGTCTATCGGCCCCCGAAACGACGACCCGGAAGGAAAACTTTTGACCTCTCGTTGCCGGTTGTTTGCCAAACTCTTTAATAATTAAAGAGATACAATGGATCAATGAAAAAAAAGAGGCTTTTTTATTTACGAAGTATATGCGGGGTATCAATAGAAAATTAAAAGCGGGATACGCGGGGTTCTGTTCAGGATTCACAGAAATTTTTCTTCCGATTCTGAATATAGACCATATAAAAATCGTTGATCCTGTAACAAAATATGTTACTATATGATATATGATTAAAAGCTTCAAAAACAAAGGGCTGAGTGAATTGTTTGAAAACGGACGAACCCGCAGGGTACGTCAGGATCTGCAATCACGTTGCCTGAGACGCCTTGAAGTTTTGGATCAGGCAGAGGTATTAACCGATTTGGATGTACCCGGATTCAGTTTCCACGGCCTTCATGGAGTACCCAAGCGTTACAGTATCCATGTCAATGGCCCGTGGTGTATCACCTTTGAGTGGGAAGAGGGTGAAGCTTTACGGGTCGATCTTGAACAGTATCATTGAGGTAAATTATGGTAGAATATTACACTAAACGTCCTTTAAATCGTCCGCCGATTCATCCTGGTGAAATTTTGCGTGAAGATATCCTTCCTGCGCTGGGACTTTCCGTGAGTGAAACTGCCCGAAGATTAGGCATTTCAAGACAGCAGTTGCATCGTGTATTAGCCTGTACCCATCCAATCACAACGGAGATGGCGCTCAGGATTGGAAAGTTCGCCGGTAATGGCCCCGGACTTTGGTTGCGAATGCAACAAGCATATGATCTTTGGTATGCCGAACAAAGGATGAAAGATGAACTGTCAAAAATTGAAGTTGCTGTATCGGCTTGATTCAGCATAAGACATTCGGCGAGATAAGATTCTTCGTCGGATTTGTCATTCTGAGGGAGCGAAGCGACCGAAGAATCTTTGGATGCAAGTTGGTCGGGAAATATGGATTACAAGGAATTATTTGAAAAATATAATTTTCTTTTGAAAAAAGTAGATCACTTAACAAAAGAAAACCGGCAATTGAAGGATCAACTTGGACTGACGAAATTAGAGCTTTCCCGAAATACCGCATCTGTAAAAAATTCAGAAAAATGCATACCTGACGATGAAACAATAGACAAAACCTGCTTTTCAGATGTGGACAGCAAATCGGATACTCTCTCCAAGATCCGCCTGTTCATGTTGCTTTTTAAAGGCCGTGATGACGTTTACGCAAAGCCATGGGAAAATAAGCATAAAGGGACATCGGGTTATTCCCCTGTTTGTTTGAATCAATGGCAGACAGGGGTATGCGGCAAGCCAAAAATTTCCTGTTCCAAATGCACAAACAGATTGTATGATGCTTTGAATGAAAACGTCATTGAGAATCACCTGAGAGGGAATATTGTTGTCGGCATCTATCCAATGTTGCCGGATGACACCTGCTGCTTTTTGGCAATGGATTTCGACGAAGCAGACTGGCAACATGATATTTCTGTTCTTAGAGATGTTTGCATCGAGTTCAATATTCCTGTCGCTGTTGAACGGTCTCGATCCGGAAATGGCGGTCATGCTTGGTTTTTCTTTGAAAATCGGGTTTCCGCTTCCCTGGCGCGAAAATTCGGCACCGCCTCGCTTACTTTTTCCATGAGCAGAAGACATGAAATCCGGTTTAAATCTTATGACAGGCTGTTTCCCAGTCAGGACACATTGCCCAAAGGTGGTTTAGGAAATTTGATTGCATTGCCGTTGCAAAAAGCGGCAAGAGAAAACGGTAACAGTGAATTTATCGATGAAAATTTTCAACCTTTTTGTGACCAATGGGCATTCTTATCCACAATCCAGAAGATACCCGAAAACCGTCTTGAAAATCTCATTCCGGAACTTTGTCCTGGTCATGAACTGGGAGTTTTAAAAATCGACGAGGAAGAGGAAAAACCCTGGGAAACGAATAAAACAGAGAAAATTGAACTGCAAAAAACAGATTTTCCGAAGCAACTCGAGATTGTTAAAGCAAATATGCTCTTTATTCCAAAAACGACAATTTCTCAAAGAGCGCTGAACAGGTTAAAACGGCTCGCATCTTTTAAGAACCCTATGTTTTACAAACAGCAAGCCATGCGGTTACCGACTTATGGGCATTCAAGAGTCGTCTCCTGCGCAGATGAAACCAAAGATTACCTGTGTTTGCCAAGAGGATGCGAACCAGAGTTGTTTGAAGAACTTGAAGGAATTGGAATTGATATTCGGTTTATTGATAAAACGTGTAGCGGAAAAAAAATCAATGTGGAATTCAATGGCCGACTCAGAGATGAACAATCCATAGCGCTACAAAGCCTGATGCAGAACAATACCGGAATACTCTCCGGCACCACGGCTTTTGGAAAAACGATAGTGGCTATCAAGCTTATTGCTGAAAGAAAAGTGAATACGCTGATTTTGGTTGACAAGGTCAGCCTGCTGTTGCAGTGGCAAGAAAAGTTGTCGGAATTTCTGGTTGTCAATGAACCATTGCCGGAACAATCTGATACGATTGGCAGTAAAAGGGGACGAAAGAAAGAAATAAGTGTCATCGGTCAATTGGGTGCAAGTAAAAATACGTTAAACGGCATTGTGGATATTGCCGTGATGCAATCGCTGAGCCGAAAGGGAGAAGTTAAGGCATGCGTTAAAAATTACGGAATGATTATCGCCGATGAATGTCATCATGCGTCGGCATTTACCTATGAACAAATTCTGAAAAACACCAACGCAAAATATATCTATGGGCTGACAGCTACGCCGACAAGGAAAGATGGGCATCATCCGATTCTGTTTATGCACTGCGGTCCCATTCGATATCGGGATGACCCCAAAAAACAAGCGGAAAACAGACCCTTTGACCACTATATCGTTCCGCGATTTACCTCATTGAGGATACCTTTGAGCAAAGAGGAAAAAGATCTGTCTATCCAGGATTTATATACCGAAATCATGGATAACGCATTTAGAAATCAGCAAATTATTGACGATGTTTTGAAAAATTACTACCAAGGCAGAAACTGCCTTGTTTTATCGCTCAGAACCGCCCATGTGGAGTTGCTTGCCAATAAATTAATGGAAGAGGTTCCGGATGTCATAACACTGATGGGGGGCATGGGGAAAAAAGCAACAGAAACGACTTTTCAACAGATTTCTAATATTTCGGCAAACAAAAATATCATCCTGGTGGCTACCGGTTATTTTATCGGGGAGGGTTTTGACGAGCCACGCCTCGATACACTGTTTTTGGCCATGCCCATATCATGGAAAGGTACCCTGCAGCAATACGCCGGGAGGCTTCACCGGTTGTTTGAAACGAAAAAAGAAGTGCGGGTCTATGATTATGTGGATATCCAGGTAAGAATGATGGAAAAAATGTATCAAAAACGGCTCAATGGATATGCATCGATGGGATATAAAGCCAAGAGCGATGTGACTATGGATGCACCCCTGGATATTATTTTTAATAGAGATAACTTTTTACCGGTTTTCAGTCAGGATATTGCTTCTGCTAAAAAAGAGATTTTAATTGTAAGCCCCTTTATCAGACAAAAACGCACCAACCAAATGATCCAATACCTTAAAATTTCAACCGGTAATAATATCCGGGTTACTATTATGACCAGGCCAAAACAGGATTTTTCACCCAAGGACCATTCTGCCCTGGAAAAGACCTTGTACCTGCTGACAAACAATGGAGTAAGCATGGTTTTTAAATCAAATATCCACCAAAAATTTGCAGTTATGGATCAAAAGATTGTGTGGTATGGAAGTATCAATCTGTTAAGCTATGGCCATGCCCAGGAAAGCATCATGCGAATTGAAAGTTCCAATATTGCC
>Ga0105096_10000531_pt1 | contig 13490 bp, 14 predicted proteins | sample PPLLak3cmMay2015_FD_87036 | JGI IMG/M metagenome (GOLD analysis project Ga0105096, IMG submission 87036) | Freshwater sediment microbial communities from Prairie Pothole Lake near Jamestown, North Dakota, USA - PPLs Lake P7 Core (1) Depth... | ecosystem: Environmental > Aquatic > Freshwater >... | reverse complement strand
CGATCCCGAGCACGAGGACCTGCTGGTGCACACGATCAACCGTGTCGGCCGCGTCACGCGCGGAATCGAGCAGTTGCGCGTCGGCCAGCGGCTCGGCATCCGCGGCCCCTACGGTCGCGGCTGGCCGCTGCGCGAGGCGGAGGGGCAGGACGTGATCGTCGTCTCCGGCGGGCTCGGCTGCGCACCGGTGGTCTCGGTGATCAACCACATGATCCGGCGGCGCGAGCGCTTCGGCCACTTCACAATCGTGCAGAAGGTCAAGCACGTCGACGAGTTCATCTGGCCCGAACGCTACGAGCGCTGGAAGATGGTGCCGGACACCACCGTGCTGGTGGCTGCCACCGAAGGATCGGCCAACTGGCGCTGGCAGGTCAGCGGCCGGATCCAGGTGCTCGACGAGGTGCGGGTGCGCAGCGATCGCACCATCGCCATGCTGTGCGGGCCGGGCGGCTTCATGCGCTCGGCGGCGGAGAACCTGATCGGCAAGGGGCTGCCGGCCGAGCAGATCTACCTGTCCACCGAGCGCAACATGCAGTGTGCTGTCGGCCACTGCGGACACTGCCAGTTCGGCGCCACCTTCACCTGCCGCGACGGGCCGATCTACCCCTATCCGAAGCTGCGCGATCTGCTGTCGATCGAAGGGTTCTGAATCGCCTCAGCCGGCTCCGCACCAGTCGACCTGACCCCGCCCGCGCTCTTCTAGAAAGGCGTTCGCCTTGCCGAAGTGGCCGCAGCCCATGAACGGCAGTGGCGGCCGCCGCGCCGCAAGCGGCGACGGGTGGTTCGCGGCCAGCAGCAGATGCCGGCCGGCGGCGCGCTCGACGAGCGGCGCCTTTGCCTGCGCCCGGGCGCCCCAGAGCATGAAGACCTTGGGCGACGGATCGTCCGTCAGCGCTTCGATCACGCTGTCGCTGAAACTCTCCCAGCCTTGGCCGGCATGGCTCGCCGGCCGGCCGTCCTCGACGGTCAGCACGGTGTTCAACAGCAGCACGCCCTGCCGCGCCCAGCGCTCGAGGTTGCCGTCGGCCGGCAACGTGCAGCCGCAGTCGCGCTGCAGCTCTACGAAGATGTTGCGCAGGCTTGGCGGCGGCCGGATGACTTCGGGAACCGAAAAGGCCAGCCCGTGCGCCTGCCCCGGTCCGTGATACGGATCCTGGCCGAGGATCGCCACGCGCGCCTGCGCCAACGGCGTCAGTTCGAGGGCATGAAACGGCCGTGGCGGATAGACCGTCGCGCCAGCGGCGCCACGACCGTCGAGGAAGACCTGCAGAGCCAGACCCTGCGCCGACGCGGCAAACCGCCGGGCGAGCAGGCGCCAGTCCTGCGGCAGGCCTTCGATGTGTTCGGCAAGGTGCAACGTCATGTTCAGTGGCGCCCGGCCGCCCGAAGCCAATGACAGCCCCCTCGGGGGGCAGCGAGCGCAAGCGAGCGTGGGGGCTTCACATCAATGGCGGCGGCGGGCGGCGCACAACGATACCGGCGCATCGCGCACCCTACACTTCGGCCTCCTGTCGTCCCGGACCTCCGACTCCGATGTCCGCCTCGTCCACCTCGACCGCCGCCGCCCCCGCCACGGAGCGGCGCGCCGCCTGGGAACTGCTGCTCAATATCGCGCACGCGATCGACCACTGGGTGCTGCTGGTCTTCGCCACCGCGGTGTCGAGCATCGCCGTCGACTTCGGCTTTTCGCGCTGGGAAGACCTGATGCCTTATGCCACTGGCGCGTTCTTCGCCTTCGGCATCGGCTCGCTGCCGGCCGGGCGGCTCGGCGACACCTGGGGGCGGCGGCCGATGATGCTCGCCTACTTCTTCGGGCTGGGCGCCTCGCTGCTGCTGGTGGCGATGTCCACGGGGCCGTGGCAGATCGCCATCGCGCTGACGATCATGGGCACGTTCTCCGCCATCTATCACCCGGTCGGCATCCCGATGCTGCTGCGCGACGCCAGCAAGCCGGGCCGCACGATCGGCATCAACGGGCTGTCGGGCAACCTCGGCATCGCTCTTGCGGCGCTGGTGACCGGCGTGCTGGTCAAGTACTTCGGCTGGCGCACGGCCTTCGTCTTTCCGGCCCTGGTGTCGATCGCCTGCGGCCTGCTGTTCTTGCGGCTGTCGCCGGCCGAAGGCGAGCCGCCGACGCGCCGCAAGGCGACGGCGGCGGCCCTGCCGGCTGCGGTGCTGCTGCGGGTCTTCGCCGTGATCTCGGTGATCGCCACCACCGGCGCGCTGCTGTTCAATTTCACCACCAACGGCAACACCGAACTGCTGCGCGAACGGATGGCGGCAGTGGTCACCGACCCCGCCGCGCTCGGCATCCTGCTGGCCGTGATCTATGCCATCGCCTCGTTCTCGCAACTGCTGGTGGGCCATCTGATCGACCGCGTGCCGCTGCGGCGGCTGCTGCTGGCGATCGTCGCGATGCAGGCGCCGCTGTTCCTGCTCGCGGCCCATGCGCAGGGCTGGGTCTTCTACCTCCTGATCGTCCTGATCATGGGTGCGGTGTTCGGTGCCATCCCGTTCATCGACGCGATCATCGTGCGCTTCGTCGACGACCGCATCCGCTCGCGGGTGGCCGGGGCGCGGCTGGCGGTGTCGTTCTCGATCAGCGCGCTGGCGGTCTACCTGCTCGGGCCGTTGGTCAAGAACGCCGGCTTCGACGTGCTGCTGCTCGCCATGGCGGCGATCGCCGTCGTCACCCTCGCCGCGGCCTCCTTCCTGCCGTCGGCCGGCGATTCGTAGCGCCGTCAGGCGAACAGTCGCGCCAGTTCCGCGCCGGGATCGGGCGCGCGCATGAACGCCTCGCCGACCAGGAAGGCATGCACGCCGGCGGCACGCATCGCCGCGACGTGTTCGGGCGCGAGGATGCCGCTCTCGGTGATCACCAGCCGGCCGCTGTCGATAAGCGGCAACAGGTCGAGCGTGGTCGAAAGCGAGACCTCGAAGCTCTTGAGGCTTCGATTGTTGATGCCGACGAGCCGCGTCTTCATCGCCAGCGCCGCATCGAGTTCGGCCGCGTCGTGGACCTCGACCAGCACCGCCATGGCGAGTTCGCGCGCCGCGGCTTCGAGCTCCAGCAGCTTCGACGGCGCCAGCGCGGCGGCGATCAGCAGGATGCAGTCGGCTCCCCAGGCGCGCGCCTGCGCGACCTGATACTCGTCGACGATGAAGTCCTTGCGCAGCGCCGGCAGGCCGCTGGCACGGCGCGCGTCGTCCAGATACTCCGGCGCCCCCTGGAAAAACTGCACGTCGGTCAGCACCGACAGGCAGGCAGCGCCGCCACGCGCGTAGCTGGCGCCGATCGCCGCCGGATCGAAATCCTGCCGCAGCACGCCCTTCGACGGCGACGCCTTCTTCACCTCGGCGATCACTGCCGCGCGGCCGGCGCCGATGTGCGCGCGCAGCGCCCCTTCGAAGTCGCGCAGGTCGCGTCGTTCGGCGGCGCGGGCGCGCAGCGCGGACAACGGCTCGGCCGCCTTCGCGGCTTCGATCTCCTCGCGCTTGACGGCGAGGATCTTCTGCAGGATGTCGCTCATCGGCCGCGGTCCAGGTCGAGCGTGAACATGGTCTCCCTCGGCGCGAAGCCGAACGATTCGTAGAGACGGCGCGCGCCGCGGTTGCCGCACGCCATCTCGAGCCGGGCCTGCTGCGCGTCGCAGCGGCGCGCCCAGTTCAGCCCGTGCCTCACCAGCCGGCGGGCGATGCCGGCGCCGCGGAACGCCGGTTCGACGAACAGGGAGTGCACGTAGGCGAAACGGCGCACGACGTAGTGGCGGTAGTTCAACCGTCGCAGGTCGACGCCGATCATGCCCACGACGCGGCCGCCCGCACGGGCGACGAAGGTCCGCTGGACGGAGTTGTGGATCGTGCGCTTGAAGCAGCGGCGGGCGTGGCGGCGGTCCGGCTGGCGGGTGCCGAGGTCCGGCGAGAAGACACGCTCGGCTGCCTCGGCGGCGGCCTGAAGTTCAGCCAGCGCCGCCAGGTCGCGCAGGCGCGCCGCGCCAACGATGATGCGTATCGGTCGCCGCACCGTCGCTGACCGGACTCTCATGCCGCCAGCTTCTGCGTCGCAGCCACAAACGCGTCGAGCTTGCGCTTCGCGGCGCCACTGGCAATCGCCTCGCGCGCCAGCCGGATGCCCTCGTCGATCGAGCCGGCGACGTCGGCCGCGTACAGCGCCACGCCGGCGTTGAGCACGACGATCTCGCGCGGCGTGCCCGGCGTGTTCTGCAGCGCCTCGAGGATCATCGCTTGCGACTCGCCGGCATTGCCGACGCGCAGGCCGCGGTTGGAGACCATGTTGAGGCCGAAGTCCTCGGGATGGATCTCGTACTCGCGCACTTCGCCGTTCTTCAGTTCCCCCACCATCGTCGCCGCCCCGAGGGACACCTCGTCCATGCCGTCCTTGCCGTAGACGACCAGCACGTGCTGGCTGCCCAGCCGCTGCAGCACCCGCACCTGGATGCCGACCAGATCGGGATGGAAGACGCCGAGCAGCTGGTTCGGCGCTCCGGCCGGGTTGGTCAGGGGTCCCAGGATGTTGAAGATCGTGCGCACGCCAAGTTCCTTGCGCACCGGCGCCGCGTGCTTCATCGCGGCGTGGTGGTTGGGCGCGAACATGAAGCCGATGCCGGTCTCGGCGAGGCAGGTCGCGACCTGGTCCGGACCGAGGTTGATATTGGCGCCGAAGGCCTCGAGCACGTCGGCGGCGCCCGAGCTCGACGACACCGAGCGGCCGCCGTGCTTAGCGACGCGCGCCCCGGCGGCGGCGGCGACGAACATCGACGCCGTGGAGATGTTGAAGGTGTGCGAGGAATCGCCGCCGGTGCCGACGATGTCGACCAGGTGGGTCTGGTCGGCGACCGGCACCTTGGTCGCGAACTCGCGCATGATCTGCGCCGCCGCGGCGATCTCGCCGATCGTCTCCTTCTTGACCCGCAGGCCCATCGTGAGGCCGGCGATCTGCACCGGCGTCAGCTCGCCGCCCATCAGCTTGCGCCACAGCGACAGCATCTCGTCGGGGAAGATCTCGCGGTGCTCGATGCAGCGCACCAGCGCTTCGTTCGGTGTGATCGACATCGGTCAGTCCTTGGAGGGTCCGGCGAGCAGTTTCAGCAGTTCCGCGCGCTGCCGCAGCAGATCGACCTCGCAGGCGAGCTGCGCCTGGCCGGCGCCGCTGCCGCTGTCGAAGAGCTGCAGCGGCAGCTGGCAGTGCGCATGAAGGTAGCGCTCGAAGTCGCGCTGCGACTGTTTCAGCACCGCGGCCTTGCCACCGCGGCCGGTGGCGCGCTCCACTTCGGCAAGCGCCTGCTCGACCGCCAGGTACTGCTCCAGCATGGCGTCGGTGGCCGCCTTCTTGTGCGCGTTCAGGCAGGGCGTGATCTGGGGTCGCGTCGGCGCGAGTTGCGTGCAGTCCTCCAGCGCGCCGGCCGCCGCCGGGCCGCACAGGACCGCAGCGACGGCTGCGAGCGCCCGTGCAGCTCGCGTCACGTCCGCCCCTGCAGGAAGTTCCGCAGCAGGTCGTGCCCATGCTCGGAGGCGATCGATTCCGGATGGAACTGCACACCCTCGACGGCGAGCGTCCGGTGCCGCAGCCCCATGATCTCGCCGTCGGCGGTCCAGGCGGTGACTTCGAGACAGTCGGGCAGCGATCCGCGCTCGACCGCCAGCGAGTGGTAGCGGGTTGCGGTGAACGGGCTCGGCAGACCGGCGAAAACGCCTGCCCCACTGTGCTCGATCGGCGCCGTCTTGCCGTGCATCAGCGTCTGCGCCCGCACGACCCTGCCGCCGTAGGCATGGCCGATCGCCTGGTGGCCGAGGCAGACGCCGAGGATCGGCAGCTCGCCCCCGAAGCGCTCGAGGACGGCGACCGAGATGCCCGCCTCGGCCGGCGAACAGGGCCCCGGCGAGATGCAGATGCGGTCCGGTCCGAGCGCCGCGATGCCGTCGAGCGTGATCTCGTCATTGCGGAACACGCGGACGTCCTCGCCCAGTTCGCCGAAGTACTGCACCAGGTTGTAGGTGAACGAATCGTAGTTGTCGATCATCAGCAGCATCTCAGCCTCCGGCGCGTTGCGCGAAGAAGTCTTTGAAGGCAGCCACCGCGCGGTCGATACCGGCGCGGTCGACGTCCAGATGCGTGACCAGCCGCAACACCGGCGAGCGCGCCATCAGCAGGATGCCGCGCCGCTGCATGAACTCGACCAGCGCGTCCAGACGGACGGCCGGAACGGCGGCGAACAGCATGTTGGTGTACGGCCCGTCGACTTCGATCTCGTCGATGCCGCGCAGCCCATCGGCCAGCCGCTGCGCGTTGGCGTGGTCGTCGGCCAGGCGCGCGACGTTGTGCTCGAGCGCGTAGATCCCCGCCGCCGCCAACACGCCCGCCTGGCGCAGGCCGCCGCCGAGCATCTTGCGCGGCCGCCGTGCGCGGTCGATGAACCCTCGTCTGCCGAGCAGCACGCTGCCGACCGGCGCCCCGAGACCCTTGCTCAGGCACACCGACACCGAGTCGAAGCCCGCCGCGACCTCGTGCGGGGCAACACCGAGCGCGACCGCCGCGTTGAACAGCCGCGCGCCGTCCAGGTGCGTTGCCAGCCCGCGCTCGTGGGCGAGGTCGGTCGCGGCGCGCAGGTACGGCAACGGCAGCACCTTGCCGCCGATGGTGTTCTCCATCGCCAGCAGCCGCGTACGCGCGAAGTGCGCATCGTCGGGCTTGATCGCCGCGGCGATGCGCCCGAGCGCGATCGAGCCGTCCGCTTCGTTCTCCAGCGGCTGCGGCTGTATTGAGCCGAGCACCGCCGCGCCGCCCCCCTCGTAGCGGTAGCAGTGCGCGTTCTGCCCCGCCAGGTACTCGTCGCCGCGCTGGCAGTGGGTCATAAGCGCCGCCAGGTTGCTCTGCGTGCCACTGGGCATGAACAGGCCGGCCTCGAAGCCCAGCCGTTCCGCCAGCAGCGCCTGCAGCCGGTTGACGGTGGGGTCATCGCCGAAGACATCGTCGCCGACCTCGGCATCGTGCATCGCCCGGCGCATGCCGGCGCCTGGCCGGGTGACCGTGTCGGAGCGCAGGTCGATGATCGCGGTCATGCCTGCGCCTCCGCTGCAACCGCCGCGGCGCCAAACCGCATCGCCTGTCTCGCTTCGCCGAGCGTGCGCCGGGCGCTGTCTCGCGCGAACGCGGTGCCTCTGGCGAGCACGAGGTCGATCTCGGCGTCGGTGAGCTTGGCGCGCCGTGCCTGCACCTGCGCCAGAAACTCGATCACCACTGTCGCGAACAGTTGCTTGAACCGCCCCATCACCCGTTCGCCGCGCAGGTGCGCCTGCACCAGCGCCCCGGCATCGCCTGCCGCCGCCGGCGCGAGTGAGGCGATCAGCTGCAAATGGCTGGCCAGATGCGGCGACATCTCTCCTTCGACGGCGGTCTGGCAGGACGCAATCTTGCGACTTGCGCTTGCCGCGCTGTCTTCGAGCAGCAGCGCCGTCTCCGGTTCGCTCTTGCTCATCTTCCTCTCGCCGCGCAGCGCCAGGATGCGCAGCGCAGGCCCGGGCAGCAGCTGCGGTTCGACCAGCGTCACACCGTAGCTGGCGTTGAAACGCCGTGCCAGAAGGCGCGCCAGTTCGAGATGGGCGAGCTGATCCTCGCCCACCGGCACGGCCGCCGCGCCGTGGATCAGGATGTCGGCGGCCATCAGCACCGGGTACATCAGCAGCGCCGCGCTCGCCTGTTCAGCGCCCTGCTCCGCGCGCAACCTGTCCTTCAGGCTCGGCTGCCGCAGCAGTTCGGACACCCGGACCAGACGTGCCAGATAGCCGGCGAGTTCGTTGACCTCGTGGGTCAGCGCCGACTGGACGAAAAGGTTCGTGCGCGACGGGTCGATGCCGAGCGAGAGCAGATCGGCCACCGTCGAACGGACCTGCCGCGCCACCGCCGACGGTTCGTTGTCGGTCAGCGCGTGCAGGTCGGCAACGAACAGCAGGATCGGCAGTTCCTCGAGCGCCTGCCGGCGCAGCAGAGGCTGCACGGCGCCGACGACGTTGGCGAGCGTCAGCGATCCGGTCGGCCGCAGGCCGGTGAGAAGAGACACGCGCGGCGCGGCCGCCACCGGCGGCGCGTCGAGCAGTTCAGAGGTCGCCATCGAACCCGTCCTCGACCTGCTCCGCCGCACGCAGCACGGCGCGCGCCTTGGCTTCGGTCTCCTTCCATTCCGAGTCGGGAACGGAGTCGGCGACGATGCCTGCGCCGGCCTGCACGTACAGCACGTTGTCCTTGATCACGCCGGTGCGGATGGCGATGGCGAGATCCATGTCGCCGGCAAAGGACAGGTAGCCGACCGCGCCGCCGTAGATGCCGCGCTTGCCCGGTTCGAGCTCGTCGATGATTTCCATCGCCCGCACCTTGGGCGCGCCGCTCAGCGTTCCGGCAGGGAACGTGGCGCGCAGCACGTCGAAGTTGGACATGCCCGGCTTCAGCTTGCCTTCGACATGACTGACCAGGTGCATCACGTGCGAGTAGCGCTCGATCACCATCTGCTCGGTGACCTTGACGCTGCCGATCTCGGCGATGCGGCCGATGTCGTTGCGGGCCAGGTCGATCAGCATCAGGTGCTCGGCGCGCTCCTTCGGATCGGCGAGCAGTTCGGCCGCCAGCTTCTCGTCCTGCTCGACGTTGCCGCCGCGCGGCCGGGTGCCGGCGATCGGCCGCAGCGCCACGATCCGTTCATGGCCGTGCGAGGTGTCGCGGTCCTCGCTGCGGACCAGGATCTCCGGCGAGGCGCCGACCACCTGATGGTCGCCGAAGTCGTAGAAGTACATGTACGGCGAGGGATTGAGCGAGCGCAGCGCGCGGTACAGCGACAGCGGTGCGTCGGCATACGGCTTGCTGATGCGCTGGCCGATCACCACCTGCATCGCATCGCCGGCGGCGATGTACTCCTTGGTGCGCTCGACGGCGTGCAGGAAGTCGCCCTTGGCGAAGTCGCGCCGCTCGGGCCGGCGCACGCTGGCGCGCGTGTGCGGCGGTTCGATGTGCCGCGCCAGCCGCGCCCGCAGTTCGCGCAGCCGCTCGCGTGCCCGCGCAAAACCCTCGGGATGGCGGGCGTCGGCGTAGACGATGATGTAGGCGCGGCCGGTCAGGTTGTCGATGACCGCCAGTTCCTCGGTCTGCAGCAGCAGGATGTCGGGCAGGCCGAGGTCGTCGGTCTTCGGCTGCGCCAGCTTCTTCTCGAACAGCCGCACGGTGTCGTAGCCGAAGTAGCCGGCCAGCCCGCCGCAGAAGCGTGGCATGCCGGGCCGCAGCGCGACCTTGAACTGCGCGAAGTAGTCCTCGACGAAGGCCAGCGGGTCGCCGCGCTCCTCGCGCACGACCTTGCCGTCTGTGACGACCTCGATCCGGTGCCGGCCCGGCTCGCCGATGAAGGCGCGGAGCGCCGTGCGCGCCGGCAGGCCGATGAAGGAGTAGCGGCCGAAGCGTTCACCGCCGACCACCGATTCGAGCAGGTAGGAGTTTGCGCCGCCGCCCAGGGCGCGCGCCAGCTTCAGGTACAGCGACAGCGGCGTTTCGAGATCAGCGAAGCTTTCCGCGATCAGCGGGATGCGGTTGTAGCCCTGCGCGGCCAGGGCCTTGTATTCGAGTTCGGTCATGCGTCACCTGGGGAAGCGTTCGCGCCGAGCGGCCACGAACGGGACTGCGGACTCAACGATCGATGCTGCGCGCGGCAGCGGGCGAAGCTAGCCCCGCCAGCACCAGGCCCCCCGGGCCTGCCAGCCTTGCGGCTTGCAGCTTGCCCGGCTGGGCATCGATTCGTTGTGGTGACTCATTGCGTCGTGGCGTTTTTCGCTCGCGCCGGATGCTGCTTAAGGACCCAGTGCACCGCCTCGGCGAGCGTCGGAAATATAGCATCGACCCCCGGCGCACTAGCGAGGCCCGCTACGCCTTCGCCCTCGTTGTAGCCGGTTTCCACCAGCACACAGCCGCAGCCAGCGGCACGCGCGGCCTGCGCATCGTTGACCGAGTCGCCGATCATCAGCACCTGCGACGGCGCAAGGCCGAGCCGGCGGCCAGCTTCGAGCAGCAGCGCCGGGTGCGGCTTCTTTTCCTCCACCTCGTCGCCGGCGACGACGGCGTCGAAGCTCGATGCGATGCCCATCCGCTGCAGCAGCGGCCCGGTGAACTCCTTCGGTTTGTTGGTGACGCAGGCGAGCTTCAGCCTTGCACCGCGAAGTCGCTGCAGCGCCGCCGGCACGCCGTCGAATACGATCGCCTGGGCGCCGTTTTCCTCGTGATAGTGGGCGTAGAACGCGGCACGGCCGCGGGCAAAGGACGCGTCATCGGCCTGGCCGTGCAAGCTGTCGGTCAGCGCGCGGTGCACCAGCACTTCGGCACCCTTGCCGACGAAGGCGGCGATGCGCCCGAGCGGCAGCGGCGCCAGCCCGAAGTCGGCGCGCATCCGGTTGGCAGCGGCGGCGAGATCCGGTGCGGTGTCCATCAGCGTGCCGTCGAGATCGATCAGCACGCCGCGCAGGGCGGCAATGTTCATCGGCAGCCGATGCTCATGCCCCGCGGTAGATCTCGCGGCGCGCATCCTCCGCGGCCTGCGCCTGCGCCGCTGCAACCCGCGCGCGTTCTTCCTGTGCCGCCGCGACTGCCTGTTTCATCGCCGCGATCGTCGCGCGGTAGTCCTTCGCGCCGAAGATCGCGCTGCCGGCGACGAAGGTGTCGGCGCCGGCGGCGGCGATGACGCCGATGTTGTCGACCCTGACGCCGCCGTCGATCTCGAGCCAGACACGCCGGCCGCTTGCCTGTTCATGGGCATCGAGCCGCGCCCGCGCCGCCGCCAGCTTGGCCAGCGCCGTGGCGATGAACGACTGGCCGCCGAAGCCCGGGTTCACGCTCATCAGCAGCACGAGGTCGAGCTTGTCCAGCACATGGTCCAGCCAGTCGAGCGGCGTGGCCGGATTGAACACCAGCCCCGCCTTGCAGCCCGAGTCGCGGATCAGCCCGAGTGTGCGATCGACATGGCGCGACGCCTCCGGATGAAAGCTGATGACGTTGGCGCCGGCCTTGGCGAACAGCGGCACCAGGCCGTCCACGGGCTCGACCATCAGGTGCACGTCTATCGGCACCTCGACATGCGGGCGGATCGCCTCGCAGACCAGCGGACCGATCGTCAGATTGGGAACGTAATGGTTGTCCATCACGTCGAAGTGGATCCAGTCGGCGCCGGCTGCGACGACGTTGCGCACTTCCTCGCCCAGACGCGCGAAGTCGGCGGACAGGATGCTCGGCGCGATGCGACAATCCACGGCGTTCTCCCTCGGGAACGGCAATTGTACGAAGGCAGGACAAGACCATGGCCCGCTACCAGTTTTCGGTCGACGTCGTTCCGCGCTACCTGCAGGAACAATCCGAGCCCGATGAAGGGCGCTACCTTTTCGCCTACACGGTGACGGTCCGCAACACCGGGGACGTGGCGGCGCAACTGGTGTCGCGCCACTGGATCATCACTGACGCCGACGGTCAGGTCGAGGAAGTGCGAGGGCCGGGCGTGGTCGGCGAACAGCCGCTGCTGCAGCCGGGGCAGGCATTCCAGTACACCAGCGGCTGTCCACTGCCGACCCCGGTCGGCTCGATGCACGGCAGCTACCAGTGCATCGCCGAGGACGGCACCGCCTTCGAGGCGCCGATTCCGGAGTTCGTGCTGTCGGCGCCGCGCGCGCTGCACTGACAGCGCGCAGTGCGCGGCGGCTACTTCTCCGGCGGCTTGCGGCCGTGGAACATCGTCCACCAGACGATGAACACGAGAAGACCCAGCGCCAGCAGCGCCTCGACGATGATCAGCCACATGCCGGGCCTCCGCAGACGGAACGCGGCACATTGTAGGAAGTCCGCGAGGCTCGCCGCGGCGCTGGCCTCGGCGCTTTCTGCGACGGTCGCCGCCACGCTGCTCGCCTCCTGCGCCACACCGCCGCCCAAGCCCGCACCGCCGGCATCCTCGGCGCCGCCGTCGGTCAAGACGCTGACCCAGGCGCGCTACGAACGGGTCGTGCCGTCGCCCGCGGCTTCCGTCGCCGATGCGGACCTCGCCGCCGCATGGCCGGCCCTGCTCGCCTCTTGCCGAGATTTCTCGCGTCGCGGCCGCGCCGACTGGAGCCGTGCCTGCATCGATGCTGCAGCTGCCGGTAACGACGCGTCGCGCCGCGCGGTGCTGGCAGGATCCTTCGACACTTACCGGGTCCGCAGCGTGACGGTCGAGGACGCGCCGGGCGAGCCGCGCGTGCTCGAAAGCGCCGGCAGCGGCCGCATCACCGGCTACTACGAGCCGCAGTTGAACGGCAGCCGCGCGCGCACGGCGCCGTTCACCGTGCCGCTGTATCGGCCGCCCGCCGACCTCGTGACCATCGACCTGGCGTCGCTGCACCCCGAACTCGCCAACCTGCGGCTGCGCGGCCGGCTGCAGCAGTCGGCCAGCGGCGCCCGCGTCGTGCCCTACTGGTCGCGCGCCGAGATGACCGAAGAGCGGCTGCGCGGAGCCGAACTGCTGTGGGTCGACGACGCGCTCGACGCCTTCTTCCTGCAGATCCAGGGTTCGGGCCGGGTGAAGCTGCCCGATGGCTCCGTCGTGCGCGTCGGCTATGCCGACACCAACGGCCATCCGTATCGCGCGATCGGCCGCGTGCTGGTCGAACGCGGCGAACTCACCCTCGATGACGCGACGATGCCGGGCATCGTCGCCTGGGCGCGCGCGCATCCGCAGCGCACCGCCGAACTGCTCGACCGGAATCCCAGCGTCGTGTTCTTTCGTGAACTGCCTCTCGGCGATCCGCAGGCCGGTCCGGTCGGCGCGCTCGGGCTGCCGCTGACGCCGGGCTATTCAGTCGCCGTCGACCGCCGCTTCATCCCGCTCGGCGCGCCGGTCATGATCCGAAGCGAACATCCGCTGACCGGCGCGCCGCTCGAGCGGCTGGTGCTCGCGCAGGACACCGGCGGCGCCATCCGCGGGCCGCTGCGTTTCGATCTGTTCTGGGGTTTCGGCACCGAGGCGGCGCTGCCGGCGAGCCGCCAGCGGCACGAGGTCGAAGCCTGGCTGCTGATTCCGCACGGCCTGCACCCCGAGGCGTTGCTGGCGAACTGAGTCGGAACCGCGGTTCTACTTCGAGGCGAGTTCCTTGAATTTCGCCTCGATGCGCTCGACCGGCATCGCCCCGGGCATTCTGCGGCCGTCGGTGAAGACGAGGGTCGGCGTGCCGGAAACGTCGAGCTTGCGGCCGAGTTCTACGTTCTGCTGCAGCGGATCCTTGCAGTCGGCCGCCGGGTTCGCCGGCGCCTTGCCGTTGCGCATCAGTTCGTCCCAGGCCTTGGCGCGATCCTTGGAACACCAGACCGCACGCGACTTGTCCATCGAGTCCTGCGACAGGATCGGGTACAGAAAGGTGTAGATGGTCACGTTCTTCATGTTGGCCATGTCGCGGTACAGCTTCTTGCAGTAGCCGCAGTTCGG
>Ga0105096_10000530_pt1 | contig 13513 bp, 28 predicted proteins | sample PPLLak3cmMay2015_FD_87036 | JGI IMG/M metagenome (GOLD analysis project Ga0105096, IMG submission 87036) | Freshwater sediment microbial communities from Prairie Pothole Lake near Jamestown, North Dakota, USA - PPLs Lake P7 Core (1) Depth... | ecosystem: Environmental > Aquatic > Freshwater >... | reverse complement strand
TTGAAGTTGAAGCGGATGATGAAGTTGATGCAAGATTATTAGCGGAAGAGATGTATTGCGGTGAAGAAATAGTGTTGGACGCTAATGACTTTGATGATGTTGAATTTGAAATATATAATAATTAAGTATGGAACCAGAGTATAAGATAATAGAGTATGTTAATAGTTGTTTCCCTGATAAGAAATACTATAGATGTAGAATAGATAACGTGACGTACCACCACACTAACTTACTTAAAGTTGCACACTGGAAAAACGATCGAATCTACAATGCAAAGTATTATGCTCACTTACGAGAGATAGAACATAAAGCAACTGAGTCCTTCTTTGAAGATAGTAATACAAGTAAGGATTAACTTACAATAACAATACGACTTACAATTGATAATATAAATGTAACTAAAACAAATTAACTATGAAGAATATTAAATTCCTAAAAAACAATCTAATCAAATTGAACGGTGTGCTATACACTCCATATCTTGTAGGCGAATTACCACCAAGTTTCGGTTATATATATGATGCAGATAAAGAAACCGACGGTGTCTCTGAGTTCTTTAACTTCAAAGGTTTAACTTATATAATCAAAAAATAGTATGATAGTAATAGCGAGTAATATGAAAGAAGCGTGTCAATATCTTGAAGAAAAGAAAGTGCGGAATAGGGCTAACCGTATAAGCGTAGTTAATATTGATGGCCTATGTAAAAGTTTTACAAGTGAAGATTATAAGCAAGTAAAGACTAAAATGAAATCATCTTATGGAGCGAAAGCAAGCGCATTCAGTAGAACAAAGTTATGGAACCATTACAACCTAACATTAACAGAAATTAAAGATAAATATTAACTAAAAACAAAAGAAATATGGGAGTTAAATTAGTAAAGAGTATATACAATAAATCTTTAATGATGAAGGATTTAAAGTGTGGACAAATCGCGGTAATAACAAGTGACAGTTATAAAGGTGAAATTGTACAAAGATATGAAAACTACGGAGTTAACATTGGTAAATCAAGTGGTGCTAGTTGGACGGATATAAATAGAAATACATTAGAAGTTAGGTTATTAAAAGCCGGTGAAATAATTGAAATAACATAATGAAAAGTGAATATATTAAAATGAGAAATAGTAATACCGTGGATTGGCAGTTGCTATACACAATCGGCTCAAGCCGCGGTATGAAACTTTCCCCTGAAGAATTTATGGCTGGTGCAGGTTTTATTAACGTACCTGAGATAGTAGAAGAATTAGATAAACAATTTGAATTAACCACATTGTACAGTAAAGACGGTAGCTTTGTGAAAGTAGTAGAGTAGCTACAATCAAAATACGACAACAAATTGATAATATAAATGTAACAAATAAAAATATATACTATGAATGTAATTAAATTATTAGCGGAATTAGATGCAAACTTCGATCTTGAGGGGTTTTACTGTGTAACACTTTGGCCTTCTCTAAACGAAATATCTTTGCAAGGCCATTTTACCGCGTCGAATGTTAAAATAGCAGAAACAATGGGTATTGAATTAATATATAAAGATGGCTTTATCAAAGGAACAAGCGAAAATGGAAATGTAAAAATAACTTTATCAAGTCAATAATATGGAAGAAACTAAATTAGCATTAAAGAAGCGGTATCATTTGAAGTGTGGATGCGTGATACCGTAAAATCCATTCACTATGCAAACAATATGGAAATGTCAGAAGCATATCAAAGAGTTATGAACAATTATTTAGAAGTAAAAATACATGAAAGTACTAAACCAAAAAGAGCTTGATCTAGTTAGACTAGGCGTGCTCGAGGGAATCTTTGAAACCCAAAATAAATTACGCATTGACTTTAAAATTAGAGAATCTGATTTAACTGTCCACCAATTAATAAGACTTGAGCAGATCACGAATTTGCTATACACTTTGTTTTGCGAAGTTGTTGAAGAGAATGGCGTCTTACAGTCTGAATACGACCAATAATTGATAATATAAATGTAACCAATAAAATATAATATAATGGAAAAAATAAATAACCTATTTGATAATCGAGTAGATTTAGTATGTGATAATTATTCAAGTGTATTCACTAAAGATGATGTACTTTCAATGCTAAGCCGATTAAGAGCTGATGTATTAACAGAAACAGCCGCATTAACACCTGTTGTTTCAATATCTGAAATGGATTTTCAAGAATTTAGTTGTAATGTAACAAAAACACTTGAACGAGCTTTAAATGACGGTACAATTGATGTTGTTGATAATGATAGTGCAGAATTTAGCATCGGCTATCGTAATACAATTGAAATTGAATGTATTAATGTAGATACTGAAAGTATTACTGATGAATTAAGCAATATATTACTTGAACAATTCCAAGAATTATTTGGTAGATTTATAACCTCTGAAACTGAAAACTAATATGAAATTTATAATTAACATTGGATTACTTAATAATCCTAAAGATTTCACAGAATTATATGCTTATTTAAGTAATTGGAATGGATATACTTTACTTAAGTTTAAAAGTGACAACGGCAATTACCACGAATGTCTTGAACCTACGTTTGTTGGTGAATTAACAACAGACTACAAACGAGTTAGTAAAGTTGTTAAAGACATTGAAAACTTATGTAGTGTACTAAATCAAGAATGTATCGCTATTAGTTCAGATCAATTTGATTTGTTAGTATATGATATTAGTTATACAGATAGCAAAGATAAATTTGATAGCGAATATTTCTTAACAATATAATAAACGGGGGTGACTGGTTTTGACAGTGCATGTAAATTTTATAATTCAGCCAGAGAGATAACTGTAAACTAAGGTGAACTTAATAAATGACAACAAAGTAATTTCGTTAGATGTTATCCAAGGTAACGCTAACATGCGTAAAGTTTATTCATTGATTAACTCTAATGTTGAGGTGCTTATTGCAGCATAACATTAACCAAGATTTCTTAGCTAGATTAAACTAAGTGGTGGATTGTTGACCTATTGGTCGACCTTATAAGCTGTATAAAATTATATTATTAAAATGTATTGGACGGGAGTTCGACTCTCCCCACCTCCACTAACAATTAAATTAAATACTATGACAAATGTAAATCTGGTTGAAAAATTAGAAGTTGATAGTAGCGCAATCTCAGAAGTCGCTTACTATCCAAATGTTGAAAGATTATTTGTAGTCTTTAAAAGTGGTAGAGAATATGAATACTTTAATGTTCCTGCACATGTAATGAACGGATTAAGAGAAGCGCCGTCTAAAGGTAAATTCCTTAACAAATATGTTTTAGCCTTTTACAGGTTTAAGAAATCGTAGTTGCTATACACGGTTGTCCTACTAATCCATAATTTTATATGGCAAGGTAGCTATCGAAGAGGCCGTGTTCGACTCAGGGAGCAGTGAGTTCGTTAAATAAGAACTGTTCAAAAAATCATCTGAGACGAACAATGCGCCTAAGTTAACAAGGTAAAACAGCAGGCTGTCATATATACAGGGAGCAGATGGGAAAGAACTAAGTGTAGGACAGAAGTTATGCTGGCACGACCGACGGGTTAAGGGGTTCGATTCCCCTTTTAGTTCCAAATTAATAACGTAACTAAGTAATGCTTAGTAAAGCCTCTTGTTAATAAGTCAGGTGCTTATCGCTGCTGGGCATTTCCCGGTAGTATCAGGATATAAGCTAAGTGTGAGATCGTCAAGCCTTACAATCTGAATACGATTAAAGAATGATAATATTAATGTAAAACAACAAATATGAATCCAAAAGATAAAGCAAAAGAGTTAGTATATAAGTACGAAAATTTAGTAACAACTTGGGATTGTTATTGGGATACAGAAATACCTGTTGAAAATAGATTACCTCAAATGAAACAATGCGCCCTAATAGCAGTTGATGAAATACTAGATAAAGCAATTTGCAAATATTCTGAAGCTATTTATTGGCAGGAAGTAAAAAAAGAAATAGAAAAATATGATAGATAGAGTAAAAGAAACCGCAAGAGATAAAATAGAAGCTAAACTATGGGTTGCTGAAATAGAAGCTAATAGTCCTGATCTATATTGGAAGATTGATAAAGAACGTCAAATAGAATTAAACAAACGAGATAAGTTTGAAGTTGAAGTATGGAGTTATATATTAAGTTTAATAGAAAAAGATAATAAATTATGGTAAGAGATTTAATAGATCAAATGATGGAATACGAATGTGGCACATTAAGTGATGAAGAAACATTAGAAATGTTTTCTACTATTACAAAAGAGAAAATGCAATATAGTTTGCAAGGCCATTATGGCAGAACAGTAACAGCTTTAATAATTGATGGCTGGTTAGACAGAAACGGTAACATTTTAAAAGAGTTCGTATAATGAAAATTACAATAGAAAGTTATGACATTATATTTACTACTCAAACAAAAAATGATGATTTAGATATAACAGGGTACATAGATATTATTAATAATATGCTATTATCTATTGGTTTCCATCAAGAAACAATATTAAATGGCTTTAAAGAATTTATACAAGAAAAAGAATTATGAAAATATGGCATATCTCCGATACTCACACGTACCATGACTTATTAACTATTCCTAATGGAATTGATTTAGTAATACACTCTGGTGATTGTAGTAATCCACGTGATCCATACAATAATGAACCAGAAGTTAGAGACTTTATTGATTGGTATAAAGAACTACCTATTAAATATAAAATATATGTAGCGGGTAATCACGATACAAGCATCGAGAAAAAATTAGTAACTAAAAAAGATTTTGAAGATAACGGTATTATATATTTAGAAAATGAATATGTAAATATTGAAGGTATTGAAATCTTCGGATCCCCACACACTCCTCAGTTCGGCCAATGGGCATTCATGAAAGATCGTGTTAAACTTGAAAGATTCTGGAAACTTGCTATACACAAGCCTTGTGACATAATCGTTGTTCACGGGCCGCCTAAAGGTTGTTTAGACAAGTCTTTTGATCGTAATAACAATATGGAATCTTGCGGCGATAAATCTTTATTAAATTTAGTACTAGATATGCAACCACAATATATGTTATTTGGTCACATACACAACTGTAGAGATATTATTAACGCAGGAATGTTAAAGTTAAGTGCTTATGATACGTGGTTTAGTAATGGATCAGTAGTAACTGATGGTAAATTTGGGAAATTAACAAGTAATGGTAATATATTAGAAGTATGAAACCAATATATAAATTTAATAATGGCAATGGAGCAACACTTTGCCATTTATGCAGAACAATTATTACAACCGGAAAAATTACTAATAATTTATATTGTAATCGATGCCTAAACGAACGTAATCACATAGAAAAAGAGTTTAATTTATTAAAAGCTAATCTAAAAAAGAAAGATTTACAATAAAGACACGATCAACAATTGATAATATTAATATACAAAACAATATGACAGAAAAAGAAATTGAAAGAATAGCAGAGGCGGTGTTCCAAAAAATACTAAAGTATCAAGAAGATTGGTTTGAATCTGATATTAATAAATATAAGACTACAGACCGCGAGGCAATGATTGCGGAAGTAACGGCATTAAGTTTAATTAAAGCTGAATATGTATCTAATGAAGAATATGAATTAGCTGCTGATATACAAAAAAGAATAAATAATATTAGAGAAGAATTAAAAAACAACAAGGATTAGAGTTATGCAACGTGTGACACTAGCCTATTAATCTAATAAAATAGCAAGCTAATGTCATACTCGAGAAACTTAGAATATTTAAACAAGCGAAGAGTGATATACAGACGTGGACCAATAACAGATAAACCAACACAAGAATTTGAATGGGGTAATTATTATGAACAAGGCACTGCTGAATGTTATGAGCTATTTAGAAGCAATGCAAAAATAACTACATTTAAAGCATTGAAATGGCATTTGTATGTATTATGGTATCTTAATAATAATATTGATCAGAATGAGTTTGAATCTATCGTCAGGCATGTATGCAATAAAGTAAATGGATTTGTAACATTTAATGTTAGTGAACAATTACTACAAAGCATGATGTATGATGTATCATTAAAAGATTTAGAAGAACCACCATATAATAAAACTAGAAAGATTATATTTAAAGATAATAGTAAACTAACGTTAACCGAAAAGTTATCTATCGTAGGAAAGATGATTGGTAAGACTAAGAAAGTAACTGAATCAGATATATACGACCTCATGCTATACATGCATGATTCTAAAATTAAAATTACAATTAAAAACATTGCATCACATTTTGATTGTACAGTTAGAACAATACATCGCAATATGAGTAATGAATTAAAAAAAGAAAAAGAATTATTAAATAAAGCATTATGAAACAATTTATAACATTCTTTATAACCTGGGTAGCTAGCAATCTATCTGTACCATTTTGGGTTGTTGGTCATGTGCATTTAACTATGAATCTATATCAAGATTTGCATGAAATAATTGCGTCATTTGGTATGAATATATTAGTTGCTACTGGATTTTGGATTGAATGGAGAAATAATATAAAACAAAATAGAAATTAATATGAAAAGTTACAACATACCAAACTACATAAGATATAAAGAAGACATTAAGAAAACTAATGAATTTAGCTTAGGAAATGATTTTCAATCTTATAACAGAGATAAACTTATTGCTAAGTTTCTACCACTTGTAGAGAATATTGCAAAGAAGTTTTCAACAACTACTCAAGCTTGTGGCGTATTAGATATTACAGATCTTATACAATACGGATCTATTGGATTAGTGTTTGCTATCGATAAAATTGATTGGCCAACAATAGAGGCTTCTGAAGACAAAGAAAAGACTATCAAGTCGTTTGTATCAAAAAGAATTAAAGGCTCGATCAGACGCGCTATAGATATTAATAGAGGCGCTATTAAACTTCCAGAGCATAAGCTAAATGAAATTAGAAAGAACAATGGCGAAGATCATACAATGGTGGCTATGTTTTTTAATTCCATATTCTTAAGCATCGATGAACAAATGAATGACGAGGATGATGATAATATGTTATATCAAATTCCAGATCAAGCTGAAGTTTATAATATAGGTTTAATGAATTTATATCTAACTAGTTTGCTAAAGAAACATTTGAATGATACTGAGTTTGAAGTATTACGTTTAAGTTATGGATTAGATTGTGATAAGCACTCGGCAAATCAAATTGCAGACTATTTAGGCATTGAAGGAGCAAGCGCTTATGTTAGAGTATCAGAGATAAAAAAGCAAGCTATAAATAAATTGATTGCCAACGTAGAACCCTCTCAAGTCCTTGATTACCTATAGGTTGAAAGTAAAATGAATACAAAATACGTAATTATATTAATATAAAACCTAAACAATTAAACTAAGTATATATGTGTTATTATCCATTAAATAAAGGAAAAAGAACAAAAGATTTTGTTCCTCCGAAAAACTCAAGAATATATAAGAATAGTTTTTTAGGTAACACATATTTATTAGAAATAGATTTTGACTTATTACCAACAGAACTTTCTATTGAACAAAAAGAAAAAATAGTGGAAGCTATTTATAGAATAAAAACAAATTAACAATTAAATTCAATTATATGGCAGAAACAAAAGAAAAAGAATTAACATTAAATGAAAAGCTAGCGATTATACAGACTGAGTTTAAGTCTAAAAAATCTAGGTTTAATTCATTTGGGAAATACAATTTTAGATCGGCAGAAGACATATTGGAAGCAACTAAACCGTTTTTATTACGTCTTGGTATATCGGTCACAGTTAATGAAGATTTAAGATTTGCAGGATTAAATGGAACTGATTTTCCAATCATAGAATCTACAGCTACTATTAGTGATGGCGTTGATAATATAACAGCTACAGCACTTGTTGGCGTTGATCTTGACCAAAAAGGAATGCAGATGCCTCAGAAGTTTGGATCAGCATCTAGTTATGGTAAAAAGTACGCTTTAGGCAATCTATTCTTAATTGATGATACACAAGATCCAGATCATGGTAAAGCAGAACCAGTAGCAAAGGCAAAACTAGATGTATCAGATCCAGCATTTGAAAAAGCTTCTCAGTTCATTAAGACTGGTGGTAAATTAGAAACTATTAAAGCTAAATATGATTTATCTAAAGAAGCTGAAACCGTATTAGCACAACTTTAATATGACTAAAAAAGAAATACTAGATAAATTAAAGAACGATGAAGATTACTATGGATCCTTCGGCAAGAATTTCTTAAGCAACTCAAACATATCTGCATTGCTTACTAATCCAGCTTTAATGAATGCTCCTCAAGATCCTAATCCCAACTTTGTAATTGGCGGTTATTTTCACACCGCCATACTCGAACCCGATAAACTTGATAAGTATAAGATTATCAAAGCATCAACTAGGAATACCAATATATATAAAGAAGCATCTGGAGGTGAAATATGTCTGCTGCAACACGAAGCTGATCGAATTGAGCTGATGAAAGATACGATGCTTGCTAACAATATATGCAAAGATCTTATACGAGGATTCAATGTTGAATATGAAGTACCTGGCATTGCTGAACTGTTCGGGACAATGTGGAAAGGTAAAGCAGACATATTAAACCACGACGAAGGATTGATCGTAGATCTTAAAACAACTTCTAATATAACAGACTTTGCTTATTCAGCTAAAAAATATAACTATGACAGTCAAGCTTACATTTATAAAATGTTATTCGGTTATGATATGATTTTCATGGCTATAGATAAAGGCACGCATCAAATAGGTATATTCGATTGTTCAGATAAATTTTTACAATCAGGTGAAGATAAAGTTAGACGAGCTGTTGAAGCTTACGATTTATTTTACAAAACGGAAGACTTCGACCCACAGCAATTCCTTGTGACAAAAACATTATAATGCAATAAATAATAATAATAACCTTACAAACAAACAAACAAAAATTATGGCTAGTATTTTAAAAATGAGTATCAATTTGAATGAGATTCCTAAACACAAAATCATTGATGGAAAGAAAGGTAAATACCTACCTATCACAGTTACAATCAATGATGAGGTTGATCAATTTGGTAATCAAGGACCAGTGATGGTTGAACAATCAAAAGAAGAACGTGATGCTAAAGCGGCTAAAGTCTATCTTGGTAATGTGAAAGTAGTATGGACAAACGGAAGTAATGTACCAGCTGCCCCAAGACAAGATGGACAGCAAGCGCCTCAACAACAACAAAGATCAGCGGCTCCGGTTGATGATCTACCTTTTTAAGTAATAAATTTAATACCTAGATGGATGTCTATATCCAACGCATGAAATAGACTAGGCGTGTTGACAGTGGTAAACCTCGCTAATTGTAATCGATTAAGTTCAAAGGAAGATAAGGACTAGTACTCCCGTGACGAACACGACGAATTCGGGATTTCCCTAAGTAGCCCCATTACAAACCAGAGTGCAGCATAGGTATTATTTTTTTTCATAAGGCAGGATGTAATTTAGACAGTCGCTGGTACAGAATGAAATCTAGACAGCCTTATGTAGTTAGTTAAACCCCATTCGTGGGGTTTTTCTATCTAATATAACAAGATCTTACAATAAAAATACGATTGTATATTGATAATATATATGTAACAATTAAATTAAATAGATGCAAACAACAGAGATAAACGGTTTCTTGATTGACCGATTCAATCAATATGAACTTGAAGAAGGGAAAAGTCAAGGAACATGCCCAATCTGTTCGCCTGATAGAAAGCCTCAGAATGAAAAAGCAAAATGCGCTTCTTATGATTGGGATAGAGGTATAGGCACTTGTCACAATTGTAGCAAGACTTTCCAATTACACACTTATAAACGCAAAGGCGCAAGCGAAAAGATTTATGTAAGACCTGAAGTTATTGCTGTTACACCTCCTAGCTCTAAAGTTGTTGAATGGTTTGGTTCACGTGGAATATCAGAACAAACGTTATTAGAAGTAGGTGTTACTGAAGGTAAAGAGTTTATGCCTCAAACGGGTAAGACTGAAAATGCTATACATTTTAATTATTATATGGGCGATCAATTGATCAACATAAAATATAGAGATGGTCACAAGCACTTTAAATTATACAAAGGAGCTGAAAAAGTATTTTATAATATTAATAGCATTGTAGGTTTTGAGTATTGTATCATTGTAGAAGGAGAAATGGATGTCCTTGCATTACACGAAGCTGGAATTACAAATGCGATATCTGTTCCTAACGGAGCAACATTAGGCACAAACAATCTGGAATACTTAGACAATTGTATTGACTACTTCGAAGACAAATCTAAGATCATTATTGCAGTTGATTCAGATCCGGCGGGCCAAGCATTACAAACAGAGTTAGTCAGAAGATTAGGATCAGAGACATGTTATATTGCAACGTTTGATGATTGCAAAGACGCAAACGAGTATTTAGTTAAGTACGGCAAAGAAGCATTGTCTCAAAGGATCGCAAGAGCTAAACCTGTTCCATTAGAAAACGTTACCACATTTAAAGATATTGAAGATGAAGTTACAGATTTTGTTAGAAACGGGTTCAAACCTGGTTTCCAAGTTGGTTTGGATAATTTTGATAGTATTTTTTCTACGTACACTGGTCAATTCATTACTGTTACCGGTATTCCATCTTCTGGTAAATCTGATTTTGTAGATCAAATGGTTATTGGTTACAATGAAAAGTACGGTTGGAAAACCGCTTATGCTTCACCAGAGAATACACCAACATATTTACATGCTCATAAGTTAATGCGTAAAACATGGCAAGGCATGCCAAGAGTTGAAGATATTAAAACAGATAGATGGAACCAAGTAGCTGATCACGTTAATGATAATTACTTCTTCATTGATATGGAAAGATATACATTAGATTCTGTATTAAAGAAAGGAGCAGAGCTTGTTAAACGTAAAGGAATTAAATGTTTGGTTATTGATCCATTCAATAAAGTACGTGATATGAATGCTGAGTCTGCTGATGTCAATGCTTACACATTAGAATACTTAACTAAGATTGAAATCTTTGCTAAAAAATATGATGTACTTGTAATGATCGTTGCTCACCCTACTAAGATGTATAAAGACTCAAAAGGACAAATTGAAGAGCCAACAATGTACAATATTAAAGGCGGTGGTGAATGGTACGATGCTTCTTATCATGGCTTATTAGTTCATAGAAACTACGAAGACAAAACTGTTAAAGTAAAAGTACTTAAATGTAAGTTTCAGAATCTTGGAGAGAACGGCGCTGAATGTCATTTTAAATGGGATCCTGCTTCTGGTTGTTTTATTCCACATATCCCAGAGATGAATAACGATAAGATGCCGTGGGAATAAATGGGGTATAAAGCTAGAGACAAAATAGACATGGGTATTTATATGCAAAACGCTAAAGAACAAGAAGCTTATGAATGGTGTATTAATAACGGTATATACATAGCTCCTTCAGCGGTAAGCACTACTGAATGGAAAATATGTATAACAATTAATGGTAAACATAATCTAAGTCCTGATTCATATAAAAAAATAGAGATATGGAAACAGTTATATAGATTTTATCTTTACTATTACAATAAATATAATACTAATATAAAAATAGAACCTATGATTGTTAAAAAAGAAAAAGCAGTTAAACGAAAACAAATAATAATCGATAACCAATTATTTTAATATGAAAAAATATGAATGGCAATATAGAGATATATTACAACAGTGTTTAGCTGATGGAGTACATAGAAATGATCGTACTGGAGTCGGGAGTACTTCTATATTTAATGCTAGTATAAAAATAGACGTATCAAAATACTTCCCGCTTATAACTGGTAGAAAAATGTTTCCTAAAACTTTTGATACAGAATTTGAATGGTTTATTAATGGCGAAACCAACATACAAAGATTCAGAGATGCCAATGTAAAGATATGGGATGCTTGGGCAGATGAAAACGGAGACCTTGGCCCTGTATATGGGTATCAAATGCGTAATTTCAATGGTCAGTACATTGATCAAATGCAACTACTAATAGAAAGCTTATTATTAACGCCGGATAGTAGAAGACATATTATTAGTTTATGGAACCCCGCACAAATTGAAGAAATGCGATTGCCTCCATGCTATTTGTATTTTCAATTCTTTGTAGAAGATGACAAACTTAATATGTTTGTTGTACAAAGATCTGGTGATTTGTTTCTAGGTATACCATACGACATTGCTTTGTTTACTAAAATACTTTTATATGTTTCTGAAAAAGTAAACTTAACAGCGAATTTATTAGAAGTTCAAATTATTGATGCACATATTTATGATAATCAACACGAAGCTGTAGCTGAATATCTTAAACAATCATTGTTTGATGAACCAGAGTACATTTACGAAAATGGAGCATTAACCTTGCTTAATTATAAACACGGCCCAATAATTTCAGCAAAAGTGGCTATTTAACTTAACTTATGTATTTTATCTATCACATTTTTGGTAAAAAGATTGGAGTTACACGTAATCTTAATAAGAGAGTTACTGTTGCTCAAGGCTATCAGCCCAGTGAATATGAAATTTTAGAAACTAGTAATGATATTGATTACGTATCTGCTAGAGAATTAGAATTACAATTACTTTATGGATATAAGATTGATCGACAATCTTACAAAAATTTAACTCAAAAACAATTTAATAAAATGGTATTGAACATAACAGAACAAACTACAACGTTTCCTTATCCTGTTAATAAACTTAAGGGTAATTTAATGGACAGCAAAGGAATGAAAATAGAAACTGGATTTGGTAAGTACATTCTTACAGATGATTTAGTTGATTGGATAATGGCTAATGTTAATACTTCAATGTTTAATCCAGCTAGGTCTTATGTATACAATAAAGCATTAGATGAATTTGCAAAATCATTAGGTAAAAAAACGATGGCTACTGATTTTTATAATCAACCTGAATCTGTTGTTGCTGAAGATCCCAATGTATATGATCTTATTAGAAAATGGGCAAATGAACGAGGCATATACAAGAACGGAGATACTAAAACTCAGTTTGTAAAATTGCAAGAAGAAGCAGGTGAATTAGCTAGGGCTATATTAAAAAATGACAAACTAGAATTTATGGATGCCATTGGCGATATGGTTGTTGTATTGACTAATTTAGCCGCGTTAGATGGATTAAAAATTGAAGATTGTATTACATCAGCTTATAAAGTAATTGAAAGCCGTAAGGGCAAAATGATTAATGGCTCATTTGTTAAAGAAACACTATAATATGAAACAATTAATTGAATTTAGAGATCCTGTTGTACAATGTGTTGTTAATAAATTTGTTGAAAGATCTGATATTGGATTTGCTAAATACGGTAAAACATTACGAGATGATAAATCAGATTTGTTTACTTGGTTAAATCATATTCAAGAAGAGTTAATGGATGCTACATTGTACATACAACGTTTAAAAGAAGAGATTAGTGATCTCCGTGAAGAACGTGACTTGCGCAATGCTATACAAGATCTTG
>Ga0105096_10000526_pt1 | contig 13603 bp, 13 predicted proteins | sample PPLLak3cmMay2015_FD_87036 | JGI IMG/M metagenome (GOLD analysis project Ga0105096, IMG submission 87036) | Freshwater sediment microbial communities from Prairie Pothole Lake near Jamestown, North Dakota, USA - PPLs Lake P7 Core (1) Depth... | ecosystem: Environmental > Aquatic > Freshwater >... | reverse complement strand
GTTGCACCGCGGCGCCGTCTTCGGCGATGCCGTCGCCGAAGCCTTGGTAGGCCATGTCCAGGTAGGGCACCAGACCGCCGGCCTTCATGACCTGAACCACCCGGGTCCATTGGCTGGCGTCGAGGTCGTAGCCGGTGGGGTTGTGGCAGCAGGCGTGCAGGACCACCACCGTGCCAGGCGCCGCCGCCGCCAGTGCTTCGAGCATCGCGTCGAAGCGGATGCCGCGCGCCGCCGGGTCGTAGTACGGATAGGTGTCGACTTCGAAGCCGGCCTGCAGGAACAACGCGCGATGGTTCTCCCAGCTCGGGTCGCTGATCAACACCTTGGCCTGCGGGTTCAGGCGCTGCAGGAAATCGGCGCCGACCTTCAATCCCCCGGTGCCTCCCAGCGTCTGCACCGTGGCAATGCGCCCCTCGCGCAGCGCCGCGCTGTCGGCCCCGAAGACCAGTTCCTGCACCGCGCGGTCATAGGCGGCGATGCCGTCGATCGGCAGGTAGCCGCGCGGCTTGGGCGCTTCGGCCATCTGCTTCTCTGCCGCAAGCACGCACTTCAGGATCGGCAGCTTGCCGGACTCGTCGAAGTACACGCCGACGCCGAGGTTGACCTTCGCCGGGTTGGGATCGGCGTTGAAGGCCTCGGTCATGCCCAGGATGGGGTCGCGCGGGGCCAGGTCGACGGAGGAGAAAAGAGACATGGGAGCCACCTCGAGCTTCGGTTCGTGAGGGAAACGCCGCTGGCGTGCGCGTGGCGGCGCCGTGCGTTACCCTCTTCGGTTTGCGCCTTGCTGCGCAGCGCAACGATTGTAGGGGGAGGGTCGATGGTCGAGCTGAGCGAGGTGGTCGACACGCAGGGGTCGGTGCAGGGCGAGTTCGCGGCCTTCGCGGGCTCTCCCTTCCAGCTGTTCCAGCCCTATCCGCCGGCCGGCGACCAGCCGCAGGCCATCGCCAAGCTGGTCGAGGGCATCGAGGACGGCCTGGCCTTCCAGACGCTGCTGGGCGTGACCGGCTCGGGCAAGACCTTCACCATGGCCAACGTCATCGCCCGGCTGGGCCGGCCGGCGATCGTCTTCGCGCCGAACAAGACGCTGGCGGCGCAGCTGTACAGCGAGTTCCGCGAGTTCTTTCCGAAGAACGCGGTCGAGTACTTCGTCAGCTACTACGACTACTACCAGCCCGAGGCCTACGTGCCGCAGCGTGACCTATTCATCGAGAAGGACAGCTCGATCAACGAGCACATCGAGCAGATGCGCCTGTCGGCCACCAAGAGCCTGCTCGAGCGGCGCGACGTGGTCATCGTGGCCAGCGTCAGCGCGATCTACGGCATCGGCAACCCGCAGGACTACCACCGCATGGTGATGACGCTGCGCGTGGGTGACAGGATGGGCCAGCGCGACGTGATCGCCCAGCTGATCCGCATGCAGTACCAGCGCAACGAGACCGACTTCTCGCGCGGCACCTTCCGCGTGCGCGGCGACACCATCGACGTGTTCCCGGCCGAGCATTCGGAGCTGGCGCTGCGCATCGAGCTCTTCGACGACGAGGTCGAGAGCCTGCAGCTGCTGGACCCGCTGACCGGCCGCATCCGGCAGAAGATCCCGCGCTTCACCGTCTACCCGAGCAGCCACTACGTGACGCCGCGCGACCGCGTGCTGGCGGCGATAGACACCATCAAGCAGGAACTGCGCGAGCGGCTGGACGAGCTGGTCAAGGCCGGCAAGCTGGTGGAGGCGCAGCGGCTCGAGCAGCGCACCCGCTTCGACCTGGAGATGCTGCAGGAGGTCGGCCACTGCAAGGGCATCGAGAACTACACCCGCCACCTGAGCGGCGCCGCGCCCGGCGAGCCGCCGCCGACGCTGGTGGACTACCTGCCGGCGGACACGGTGATGTTCCTGGACGAGAGCCACGTGCTGATCGGCCAGCTGGGCGGCATGTACAACGGCGACCGTGCGCGCAAGACGACGTTGGTGGAATATGGCTTCCGCCTGCCCAGTGCGCTGGACAACCGGCCGCTGAAGTTCGCGGAGTTCGAGCGCAAGATGCGCCAGGCGGTGTTCGTCTCGGCCACGCCAGCCGACTACGAGAAGACCCATGCCGGCCAGGTGGTGGAGCAGCTGGTGCGGCCCACCGGCCTGGTCGACCCCGACGTGACGGTGCGGCCGGCCGTGACCCAGGTGGACGACGTGCTGCAGGAGATCCGCGACTGCGTGCAGCGCGCCGAGCGCGTGCTTATCACCACGCTGACCAAGCGCATGGCCGAGCAGCTGACCGAGTACCTGGCCGACAACGGCGTCAAGGTGCGCTACCTGCACTCGGACGTGGACACCGTGGAGCGCGTGGAGATCATCCGCGACCTGCGGCTGGGCAGCTTCGACGTGCTGGTGGGCATCAACCTGCTGCGCGAGGGGCTGGACATCCCCGAGGTGAGCCTGGTGGCCATCCTGGATGCCGACAAGGAAGGCTTCCTGCGCTCGGAGCGCTCGCTGGTCCAGACCATCGGCCGGGCGGCGCGGCACCTGAACGGCCGGGCGATCCTGTACGCCGACAAGGTCACCGATTCGATGCGGCAGGCCCTGGACGAGACCGGGCGCCGCCGCGCCAGGCAGACGGCGCACAACCTGGAACAGGGCATCACGCCGCGCAGCATTGCCAAGCAGGTGCGCGAGATGATCGACGGCGTGGTCTCGGACAAGACGGCGCGCGACGACCTGAAGGCGGCGCAGGCCGCAGCCGAGGTCGAGGCGATGTCCGAGAGAGACCTCGGCAAGCGCATCAAGCTGCTGGAAAAGCAGATGCTGGACCATGCGCGCAATCTGGAGTTCGAGAAGGCGGCGCGCGTGCGCGACCAGCTGGCCCTGCTGCGCGAGCAGGCCTTCGGCGCGGCGGGCCACGACCTGCCGGACGCCCCCGCGCGAGCCTGAGGCGACAGACACCCTGCGCCCAGGCGGGGAACTTCCGGGCCTAATGTCGACCAAAACAGTCGGGTTCGTGTATACTTGAGCGAACAAGTTGGATTAATCGCATACCGTTCAGTCTGCGTTTAAACCTGATCAGTTCATTCTGCCGGGCCCCCGATAGCGGTTTCTGATCGACGAGTGCGCCCACGCGGCGCGAGGGAGAGAAGGATGCGTCTGACCACCAAAGGCCGTTTTGCCGTGACTGCGATGATCGACCTGGGCTTGCGTTCCCAGTCCGGCCCGGTTGCGCTGGCGGCGATCAGCCAGCGCCAGCAGATCTCTTTGTCCTATCTGGAGCAGCTGTTCGGCAAGCTGCGCCGGCACGAACTCGTGGAGAGCACGCGCGGCCCTGGCGGCGGCTACTCGCTGGGACGCAATGCCGCGGAGATCACCGTGGCCGACATCATCGTCGCGGTGGACGAGCCGATCGACGCCACCGGTTGCGGTGGCAAGGAGAACTGCATGGGCGACGAGGCCGGGCGTTGCATGACGCACGACCTGTGGACCAGCCTGAACGCGAAGATGATCGAGTATCTGGACTCCATCTCCCTCAAGAAACTGGTCGATGACCAGATCGCCAAGGGCGTGTCGGTGCAGGATTCGCCGATCAAGCGTGCCATTTCGACCCAGCCGGTGGTGCGCCCGATCAAGGTCACGGCGCCGAACTCGGTGTTCGCGCTCGGCACCGCCATGATCAAGTAGGTGCGGCACGGTCCTGCTGGCGCAACTTCCACCTGTACGAAAATCTTCTGAGCCATGACGCCCCACTTCCCGATCTACATGGACTACGGCGCCACCACGCCCTGCGACCCGCGTGTGGTCGACGCCATGGTGCCCTGGCTGCGCGAGCATTTCGGCAACCCGGCCTCGCGCAGCCACGCCTGGGGCTGGGAGGCTGAAGAGGCAGTGGAGCGGGCCCGCGACCAGGTGGCCGCGCTGGTCGGTGCGGACCCGCGCGAGATTGTCTGGACCAGCGGCGCCACCGAGTCGATCAACCTGGCGCTGAAGGGCGCGGCGCATTTCTACCAGTCGCGAGGCAAGCACATCGTCACGGTGAAGACCGAGCACAAGGCGGTGCTGGACACGGTGCGCGAGCTCGAGCGCCAAGGTTTCGACGCCACCTACCTGGACGTGCAGGAGAACGGCCTGCTCGACCTGGAGAAGCTTCAGCAGTCGCTGCGCAAGGACACGATCCTCGTGTCGGTGATGCTGGTCAACAACGAGATCGGCGTCATCCAGGACATCGTGGCCATCGGCAAGATGTGCCGCGAGCGCGGCATCGTCTTCCATGTCGACGCGGCGCAGGCCACCGGCAAGGTGGACATCGACCTGGGCCAACTGCCGGTCGACCTGATGAGCCTGGCCTCGCACAAGACCTATGGCCCGAAGGGCATCGGCGCGCTGTACGTGCGGCGCAAGCCGCGCGTGCGCATCGAGGCGCAGATGCACGGCGGCGGCCACGAGCGCGGCATGCGCTCGGGCACGCTGCCCACACACCAGATCGTCGGCATGGGCGAGGCCTTCGCCATCGCCAGGGCCGAGATGGGCGCCGAGCGCGAGCGCGTGCGCATGCTGCAGCAGCGTCTGCTGCGCGGCCTGTCGGACATCGAGCAGACCTTCATCAACGGCGACCTGGAGCGGCGCGTGCCGCACAACCTGAACATGTCCTTCAACTTCGTCGAGGGCGAATCGCTGATCATGGGCGTGAAGGGCATTGCCGTCTCCTCCGGGTCGGCCTGCACCTCGGCCAGCCTGGAGCCCAGCTACGTGCTGCGCGCACTGGGCCGCAGCGACGAGCTGGCGCATTCCTCGCTGCGCATGACCATCGGCCGCTTCACCACCGAGGCCGAGATCGACTACGCCGTGAAGGCGCTTCACGAGCAGGTGTCCAAGCTGCGCGAACTCTCGCCGTTGTGGGAGATGTACAAGGACGGCGTCGACCTCAGCACCATCCAGTGGGCTGCCCACTGAACCGAACAGGAGAGCGAAATGGCATACAGCGACAAGGTCGTCGAACACTACGAGAACCCGCGCAACGTGGGTTCGTTCGACAAGGGCGACGAGAGCGTGGGCACCGGCATGGTCGGCGCTCCGGCCTGCGGCGACGTGATGAAGCTGCAGATCCGCGTCAATCCGGCCACCGGCCTGATCGAGGATGCGCGCTTCAAGACCTACGGCTGCGGCTCGGCGATCGCGTCGTCCTCGCTGGTCACCGAATGGGTCAAGGGCAAGACACTCGACCAGGCGATGGACATCAAGAACACGCAGATCGCGCAGGAGCTGGCGCTGCCGCCGGTGAAGATCCACTGCTCGATCCTGGCCGAGGACGCCATCAAGGCCGCGGTGCAGGACTACAAGGCCAAGCACGGCCAGGCCGAAGGCAGCGAGCAGGCGCACTGAACATGGCGGTGACCCTGTCCGAGGCGGCAGCCCGCCATGTGACGCGCTATCTGAAGAAGCGAGGCAAAGGGGTGGGCGTGCGCCTGGGCGTCAGGACCACCGGCTGCTCGGGCCTGGCCTACAAGCTGGAGTACGCCGACGAGGTGGCCCCCGAGGACATGGTCTTCGAGGGCCATGGCGTGAAAGTGCTGGTGGACCCTAAGAGCTTCCCCTACCTGGACGGTACCGAACTCGATTTCGTGCGCGAGGGCCTGAACGAGGGCTTCAAGTTCCACAATCCGCGCGAAAAGGACCGTTGCGGCTGCGGGGAATCGTTCCGCGTCTGAAGCCGCACCGCTGCTCCACGTCGTCGGACCGACGGCGCGACCCGCCGCCGCCCTGCATGCCGGGCCGGGTCGCGATACCAGGTCCACGCAACCGACCATGGCCACCATCACGACCCCGGCGAGACACCTGCAGATCCGTTGCGAGAGCCCGGACCAGCCGGGCGTGCGACGTCTGCTGCACGCGCTCGATGCGTACCTGGCCGGCCTCTACGAGCCCGAGCAGAACCACATCCTCGATCTGCCGTCGTTGCTGTCGCCGACGGTGTGTTTCCTGGTGGCAAGGCGCGGCGAGCAGATCGTGGGTTGCGGTGCCTACCGGCGCATGCCCGGTGAGGCTGCCACCGACGGCCGACCCTATGGCGAGATCAAGCGCATGATGGTCGGCCCCGCGGCGCGGGGCGAGGGTATCGGCAGCGCGCTGCTGCAGGCGCTGGAGCAGCGGCTGCGCGACGAGGGGCTGGACCTCGCACTGCTCGAGACCGGTTCCGCGCAGCGCGAGGCGGTGGCCCTGTACCGCCGCTCCGGCTATGTCGAGCGGCTCGCCTTTGCCGGCTATCCGGACAACGGCCTGTCCCTGTTCCTGCACAAGCGGCTGCGGCCATGAACATCGACGACGACGACTTCACGCTCTTCGGCCTGACCGAAGGCTTCGCGGTCGACACGGGGATGCTCGACCACCGCTGGCGAGAGCTGCAGCGTGAAGTGCATCCCGACCGCTTCGCTTCGCAAGGCGCGGCGGCGCAGCGCGTGGCGATGCAATGGTCGGTACGCATCAACGAAGCCTATCGACGCCTGCGCGACCCGCTGGCCCGTGCGGCCTACCTGTGCCAGCGCCGCGGTGCGCCGATCGATGCCGAACGCAACACGGCCATGCCGCGCGACTTCCTGGCGCAGCAGATGGCCTGGCGCGAGGCACTTGACGAAGCAGCCGACGCCGCCGCGCTGCGTGACCTGGCCGACCAGGTGGACACCGGCCAACGGCAGCGGCTGCAGCGCCTGCAGCACCTGCTGGACGACCAGCCCGATGCCGCCGCCGCGGCGGCCGAGGTGCGGGCGCTGATGTTCCTGCAGCGCTTGCGTCGCGAGATCGAGCATCGCCTGGAGCCGCACGACGCATGACCAACCCTGAAAGGATGGCCCGCTGAAATGGCGCTGCTGCAGATTTCCGAACCCGGCCAGGCGCCCGATCCGCACCAGCGGCGCATTGCCGTGGGCATCGACCTGGGCACCACGAACTCGCTGGTGGCGGCTGTCCGCCACGGCGTTCCCGAGTGCCTGCCCGATGCGCAGGGACGCGTGTTGCTGCCCTCGGTGGTGTGCTACCTCGAAGGGCAGAAGCGCCTGGTGGGTTCGGCGGCGCGCGCGTTGCAGCAGGAGGACGCCGCCAACTGCATCGCCTCGGCCAAGCGGCTGATGGGCCGCCGCCTGGCCGACGTGTCAGGCACGTTGCGGCTGCCCTACGAACTGGTGGACCAGCCCGGCATGGTCGCGGTGCGCACGCGGCAGGGGCTGAAGACCGCGGTGGAGGTGTCGGCCGAGATACTGGCCACGCTGCGCCAGCGGGCCGAGGACACCTTCGACGATGAACTTTACGGCGCGGTCATCACCGTGCCGGCTTATTTCGACGACGCGCAGCGGCAGGCCACCAAGGACGCAGCGCAGCTCGCCGGCCTGAATGTGCTGCGCCTGATCAACGAACCCACGGCCGCGGCGGTGGCCTACGGGCTCGATCACGGCAGCGAGGGCCTATATGCCGTCTACGACCTTGGAGGCGGCACCTTCGATGTCTCGCTGCTGCGCTTGAGCAAGGGCGTGTTCGAGGTCGTGGCCACGGGCGGCGACGCCGCCCTGGGGGGCGACGATTTCGATCACCTGCTGGCCGCCTGGGCCCTGCAGCAAGCTGGTCGCGACACCGAAGGCGCGGCCGACCGCAGCGCGGTGCTGGCCGCGGCCCGCTCGGCGCGGGAGGCCTTGAGCGCAGGCGAGGACACGCAGCTCGACTGCCTGCTTGGCAGCGGCCGTTTGCATCTGCCGGTGAGCCGCGCGCAGCTCGAAGCCCTGTCGGCACCCCTGCTGGAGCGCACGATCGCGGCGCTGCGCCGCGTGCTGCGCGACGCGCGCGTGCAGCGCGACGAGGTGCTGGGCATCGTCATGGTGGGCGGTGCGACGCGCATGCCCATGGTGCGCCGTGCCGTGGCGCAGTTCTTCGGCCCGGGCGCCGAATCGCGCGTGCTGACCAACGTCAACCCGGACGAGGTCGTGGCCGTCGGCGCCGCCGTGCAGGCCGACGCGCTGGCCGGCAACGCGCCGGACAGCCAGCTGCTGCTGCTGGACGTCATTCCGCTGTCGCTGGGCATCGAGACGATGGGCGGGCTGGTCGAGCGCATCGTCGAGCGCAACACCACCATTCCGGTGGCCAAGGCGCAGGAGTTCACCACCTACCAGGACGGCCAGACGGCGATGGCGCTGCATGTGGTGCAGGGCGAGCGCGAGCTGGTGGCCGACTGCCGTTCGCTGGCGCGCTTCGAGCTGCGCGGCATCCCGCCGATGGCTGCCGGCGTGGCGCGCATCCGCGTCAGTTTCCAGGTGGATGCCGATGGGCTGCTCAGCGTGTCGGCGCGCGAGAGCGTCAGCGGCGTCGAGGCCCGCGTCGTCGTCAAGCCGAGCTACGGCCTGGCCGATGACCAGGTGGCGCAGATGTTACGCGACGGCTTCGATCACGCGCAGCAGGACATGCAGCTGCGCGCGCTGCGCGAGGCGCGGGTCGAGGCCGATCGGCTGCTGCTGGCCACCCAGGCGGCACTGCATGCCGACGCCGACCTGCTGACGGCCGACGAGCAGCAGGCGATCGCCACGCTGATGGAGGCGCTGCGCCGCGTGTCGGCCGGCAGCGACCATGACGCGATCAATGCCGCCACCGAGGCGCTGGCACGCGGCACCGAGGGCCTGGCCGCGGCGCGCATGAACCGCGGCATCCGCCAGGCGCTGGCCGGGCGCCGCGTCGACGAGGTCTGAACGGAGCGACGATGCCTCACATCCGCATCCTGCCGCACGCCGAGCTGTGCCCGCTGGGCGACGACATCGAGGCCGAGCCGGGCACCTCGGTATGCGAGGCGCTGCTCGAGAACGGCATCGCCATCGAACATGCCTGCGAGATGAGCTGTGCCTGCACCACCTGCCATGTCATCGTGCACGAAGGCTTCGACTCGCTGGGCGAGATGGACGAGGCCGAGGAAGACCTGCTCGACCGCGCCTGGGGACTGACACCGACGTCGCGTCTGTCCTGCCAGGCGGTGCTGTCGCAGCAGGACGTGACCATCGAACTGCCCAAGTACACCATCAATCACGCGCGCGAGAACCACTGAGCCGCCGATGAAGGTGCTGGGCATCGAGAGCTCGTGCGACGAGACCGGCGTGGCGCTGGTCGACGCCGCCGGCCCTGGCGTGCCGCGGCTGCTGGGGCAGGCGCTGCACAGCCAGGCCGACATGCACCAGGCCTATGGCGGCGTGGTGCCCGAGCTGGCCTCGCGCGACCACATCCGCCGCGTGCTGCCGCTGACGCGCGAGGTGCTGACGCGGTCGGGCTGCACGCTGCGCGACGTCGACCTGGTGGCCTACACGCGCGGGCCCGGCCTGGCCGGCGCGCTGCTGGTCGGTGCCGGAGTGGCGGTGGCGCTGGCCGAGGCACTGCAGCGTCCGGCTCTGGGCGTGCACCACCTGGAGGGGCACCTGCTGTCGCCGTTTCTCTCGGCCGACCCGCCGCGCTTCCCGTTCGTTGCCCTGCTGGTGTCGGGCGGCCACACGCAGCTCATGCGCGTGGACGGGGTGGGGCGCTACGCCCTGCTGGGCGAGACCATCGACGACGCCGCGGGCGAGGCCTTCGACAAGAGCGCCAAGCTGCTGGGCCTGGGTTATCCGGGCGGGCCCGCGCTGGCGGCGCTGGCGCTGCACGGGCGTGCCGACACCTTCGATCTGCCGCGGCCCCTGCTGCACAAACCGACCCTCGACTTCTCTTTCGCCGGGCTGAAGACCGCGGTGGCGGTGCGCCTGGCCCGGCTCGGGCCGACGCCCGGCGAGCAACAGCGCGCCGACATGGCGGCCGGCGTCCAGCAAGCGATCGTCGACGTGCTGTGCGCGAAGTCGCTGCGGGCCTTGCAGCAGACCGGCCTGAAGCGCCTGGTCGTGGCCGGTGGCGTGGGCGCGAATGCGGCGCTGCGCCAGCGGCTGCAGGCGCAGTGCCGCGGGCTCGGCGCGCAGGTGCACTATCCGGAACCGGAGCTTTGCACCGACAACGGCGCGATGATCGCCTTGGCTGCGGCCATGCGCCATCAAGCCGGGCTTGCCGCCACCGAGCGGGGCGGTGCTTTCGAGGTACGGCCGCGCTGGAATCTGGCCGAAGCCTGATTCCGCGCGGCGCACTCCGGCTCAGTTGACGGCGATGCGGGCGCTGGCGGGCGCGCCGCGCTTGGCCAGCGTCAGCGTCAGCACGCCGTTCTCCAGCTTGGCGCTGGACTCGGCCTGGTCCACTTCGGCGGCCACGCTGAAGCTGCGGGCGAAGCTGGACATCGAGCGCTCGCGATAGACCACGCGGTCGCCTTCCTTCTTCTCCTCTTCCTTGCGCGCCTGGGCCTCGATGCTGACGCGGCGGCCGTCGATGGCCACCTTCACGTCTTCCTTGGCCACGCCCGGCAGGTCGAGCTTGACCGTGTAGGCGCGGTCGGATTCGGCCACGTCGAGCGCAGGCGTGCGCACCGCGCCGTTGCCGGTTGGCGCGCTCGGCGCGAAGAAGCGATCGAAGCTGTCGTCGAACAGCCGGTCGAAGCTGCGTGCCAGTTCGGCGGTACTGTGGTTCATCGGTACGAGAAACATGCTCACTCCTAGAATGCTGGCCGGCGGTGGCACAACCAAAGCCACCCCCCATGCCTTGCAGATGGCCGCCGCCGCGGGCTTTTCAAGAGCCTGCGTGAAGCCGTCGCGAAACCACGCGCAAGCCCCGTCACCAACCAGCCGCCCGAGCCATGCGCGACGTCATTGCCAAGCTGCCGTCCTCGAAGATCCGCGAGGTGGCGAATGCCGCCATGGGCCGCAGCGACGTGCTCGCCTTCTGGTTCGGCGAGAGCGACGAGCCCACCCCCGAGGCGGTGCGCGAGGCGGCCGCGCGTTCGCTGCGCGCCGGCGAGACCTTTTATTCGCACAACCTGGGACTCGAGCCGCTGCGCCAGGGCTTGTCGGACTATGTCTCGGCGCTGCACGGGCCGGTGGGCATGGAGCGCATCGCCGTCACGTCCTCGGGCGTGAGCGCGCTCATGCTGGCCCTGCAGATGCTGGTGGATGCCGGCGACGAGGTCGTCGCCGTCGTGCCGCTGTGGCCCAATCTGACAGCGCAGGCACAGATTCTCGGCGGGCGGGTGCGGCGCGTGTCGCTGCAGCCGCGGCAGGGCCATTGGCAACTCGACCTCGAAGCGCTGCTGGCGGCAGTGACGTCAGATACCCGTGCACTGCTCGTCAACGCGTCGGGCAACCCCACCGGCTGGACGCTGACGCGCGCCGAGCAGCAGGCCATCCTCGAGCATTGCAGGCGCACCGGCACGTGGATCGTGGCCGACGAAGTCTATGAACGGCTGTACTACGGCAACGCTGCGGCAGCGCCGAGTTTTCTAGACATCGCCGGCGAGGACGACCGCCTGATCGTGACGCACAGCTTCTCGAAGAGCTTCCTGATGACCGGCTGGCGTCTGGGCTGGCTGGTGCTGCCCCGCGGTCACCTCGATGCCGCGGCCAAGCTGATCGAGTTCAACACCTCCTGCGCGCCGGTCTTCGTGCAGCGCGGCGGGCTGGAGGCGCTGCGCATCGCGCCGGATTTCGTGCCGGCGCTGGTGCGGCGCATGCGCGAGGGACGCGACCGGCTCGTCGACGCGCTGACGTCGATGCCCGGCGTCGACGTGGCGCGGCCTGCCGGGGGCATGTACGCGTTCTTCCGCGTGGCCGGTCAAGCGGACTCCCTGGCCTTCGCCCGCCGCCTGGTCGAGCAGCACGGCCTCGGCCTGGCGCCTGGCGTCGCCTTCGGCCCGGAGGGCGAGGGCTGGCTGCGCTGGTGCTTCGCGTCGCGCGACCCGGCGCGCCTGGATGCAGGCGCAAGGCGCCTGGCCGCGGCCCTTGGTCTATAATGAGAAAGTTTTGCCGACGGCGGCTCTCGTCTACGGCAAGCAAAGCACGGTACGGGTCGGTTTCACCCGTATTCGCAAGTCGAACCGGAAACCGTCGCTGCGCCACTGTCGGGCCGAGGCGGGTTCCCAATCTTAGGAAATCCCATGACCATCGCCGGCGCGCAAGTCGCTGAAATCATCAAGTCCCATGCCCGCGGCACCGCGGACACCGGGTCTCCCGAAGTGCAGGTCGCGTTGCTGACCGCTCGCATCAACGACCTGACCCCCCATTTCAAGCAGCATGTGCACGACCACCACGGTCGCCGCGGGCTGCTCAAGCTGGTCAACCAGCGCAAGAGCCTGCTGGCCTACCTGAAGGCCAAGGACGCTGACCGCTACACCGCGCTGATCGGCAAGCTCGGCCTTCGCAAGTAAGCCGCGAGTCACTCACTGCCGGCCTGGGGCGAGATCAAGCGCCCGGGCCGGCGTCCGGAGCAGGCCCCCCTTTGAACGCTGCTGTGTCATTCCATCGACGCCAGTCGCCTGGCTTCACTGGAATGGCATGCCGCCATCGGATTGCTGCTCCTGGTTCATGGCACCACCCTGAGCGTGCCGCATCCGCCAAGGAGACACACGAATGAGCATCTTCAACAAGGTCAGCAAGACCTTCCAGTGGGGCCCGCATACCGTCACGCTGGAAACCGGCGAGGTCGCCCGCCAGTCCAGCGGCGCCGTCATGGTCAACATCGACGACACCGTGGTGCTGGCCACCGTGGTGGCGTCGAAGAACGCCAAGCCGGGACAGGACTTCTTCCCGCTGACGGTGGACTACACCGAGAAGACCTACGCCGCGGGCAAGATCCCGGGCAGCTTCTTCAAGCGTGAAGGCCGCCCCAGCGAGCTGGAGATCCTGACCTGCCGCCTGATCGACCGGCCGATCCGCCCGCTGTTCCCCGAAGGTTTCTACAACGAGGTGCAGGTCATCGTGCATGTGCTCAGCCTGAACCCCGAGGTGCAGGCCGACATCGCCGCGATGATCGGCACCAGCGCCGCGCTGGCGATCAGCGGCATCCCTTTCGACGGCCCGATCGGCGCCGCGCGCGTGGGCTACGTCAACGGCGAGTACGTGCTCAACCCCGGCAAGACGCAGTTGCTCGACTCCAAGCTCGACCTGGTGGTCGCCGGCACCGAGGCCGCCGTGCTGATGGTGGAAAGCGAAGCGGACATGCTGTCCGAGGAGATCATGCTCGGCGCCGTGGTCTTCGGCCACGAGCAGGGCAACGTCGCCATCGCCGCCATCAACGAACTGGTGCGCGACGCCGGCAAGCCCGAATGGGACTGGAAGGCGCCGCCCAAGGACGAGGCCTTCATCGCCAAGCTGAATGCGCTGGCCGAGGAGCCGCTGCGCGCGGCTTACCAGATCCGCAGCAAGCAGGCGCGCACGCAGGCCTGCCGCGAGGCCTATGCCAATGTGCTGGCCGCGCTGAAGGCCGAAGGCACTGAGTTCGACGCGGTCAAGGTCGAGTCGATGCTGTTCGACATCGAGGCGCGCATCGTGCGCGGCCAGATCCTGGCCGGCGAGCCGCGCATCGACGGTCGCGACACGCGCACCGTGCGCGCCATCGAGATCCGCAACGGCGTGCTGCCGCGCACACACGGTTCTGCCCTGTTCACGCGCGGCGAGACGCAGGCGCTGGTGGTGGCCACGCTGGGCACCGAGCGCGACGCGCAGCGCATCGACGCGCTGGCCGGCGAGTTCAGCGACAACTTCATGCTGC
>Ga0105096_10000524_pt1 | contig 13615 bp, 14 predicted proteins | sample PPLLak3cmMay2015_FD_87036 | JGI IMG/M metagenome (GOLD analysis project Ga0105096, IMG submission 87036) | Freshwater sediment microbial communities from Prairie Pothole Lake near Jamestown, North Dakota, USA - PPLs Lake P7 Core (1) Depth... | ecosystem: Environmental > Aquatic > Freshwater >... | reverse complement strand
GTAATATCGTTTTTCCATGAATCGGACGTTGTACTTCCTATCACTAATCTAGGCTCACAACAACGAAAAACACCTCTATCCTCTTCAACGAAGATAGTAGGTAGTTTTATCGATGAGTAATCTTTTTTAATGCGCTCCTGAATCATAATACAAATATAAGTCTATTTATCATAATATTAAAACTATGCAAGTGTTTTTGGTAAAATTTGACTAATTGAATTTGAAGATGTTGTTTTTTGAACGTCATCAGGTGATGTTGTTTTTCCTCCCAATGGTGCTAAATCATCTTTATCCTTAATCTTTGCCGTAAAAGTTGCACCATTACTTAAGTTTAATAAATTAGAATCAAAATAACACTCAACAACCGCCGTGTCTAATGTTGGAAACGTCAAACTTGCAGTCGTTCCCGTAATTGGAGTCAATGGATTTAACGTGTTATTATCGTAATTCAATACTGATGAACTAATCCAAGGCGGTGCGCCCTCGGTTGGATAGCATCGTATTTGCGCCCATGTTGTTGCACTATTCCACGCTCCAGCAGTTAACGTATGAGTTGCTTTGATACGCATTAATTCGCCCTCGGGTATAATCTCAATAACCGTATTGTCTAAATCTCTAATCATTTCGATTTCAGAATCAATACCAGCTTCATTATTATAGTCGAAAATATCTATTTCCTTTGAGTAAACATAAGCAAGTCCATCCTGTACAAGTTCAACAGTTAAACGTACAATCCAATCCCCTAAATCACTATATTGTTGCCAATTCTTATTTTGATTAGGATAAAAGTCAACATTTGCGTTCAATTGTTCTAACCAATATTCCCAACGTAAGACAATCGGATAGTAAATCGAAACACCGTATTGACTTCCAGCATCTATTGAATCATATCTTTTAAACAATGCGTTACGCTTCAACGAAGTATTTGGTAATAATGGATTGACGCTCAAAGATTGGTCTACTAAATATTGTCCTGAATTGGATATTTGGATAGCACCAAACGAGAATGTATGTTGTTGTAATGTAAACTTGTCTTCCGTTACCGTATTAAACGCTTCAACTCTACATGACAAAGTTTCATAAATAGCATCGTTATCTAGTAAGAAAGCACCCCAAAACGCTAAATCGTCTTCGGTATCGTACAAATCTGTAATATCTGTAAAAGCATCTGAATTGTCAATTACGTTCTGTGAATGGTCGAAAAATTCAACTTTCTCTTCAAAGTCTAAAGCACCACCTATGGGCGGTTGTTTTGTTAATTGGTCGGCAAATGCCAAATGGTTAATAAATCCACTCTTTACCCAAAAGTAAAACAATCTATCTCCCTCTTCACGTGCATCCATAAATTCAGTAAACGCAGTATTTGGAGTAAATGTTAAATTGATTGTATGAACTAATCCAACCGATACAACACTATTAACATCAATCGTGTAATTCTCAGTATTTACAACACCGTTAAACGATATTTGTGGCGTTATGGTTGTTGATTGAGTTTCTTTTAGTATCGAAAGATTCTGTTGTCTTTCAGTTCTATTCTTGTAATATGTCGAATCTTGCGATACATAACACGCTCCAATTCCCAACGTTGCTAAAGGCCCATCAACGACAACCTCAAAAGTCGTAGGTACTGAATAATCAATCGCATCAACGCCTTGAATTAACGTCGAGTTTGTAGGGTTTGAATTATACGCCTGATTAAACCATCCAGTATTGGCATCGTCATTGATTAGTACTATTGTTTTATCAAATGGTTCGCCGTTTATTGTACTCCATGCGCTTTTTAAGTACATTTTAAGACAATCACTCGACGAAAACCAATCTGAATCATACCATCCAGTGTTGTCGAAATCAAATGTTAATTTGAATCGATACGCATTACCAACGTTTGCAAGTCGTTCAATTTCTGTATTTCCACGTGCTTGTCCTGATTGATTGCCTATTATTACGCCAGATTGAGTACCACCAACCAACATTGAATCAACGTTTTCAAAATTGAATCTAGTTGCTTCAGCATCAATCAAAGAAAAGTCATTACCCGTTTGCCCGTTTTTAACTAAGTTCAAAGCGAATTCAACTGATTGTCGATTATGGTTTAAAACTTCTAAAATCATGTATTCCTGATTCGCAGTAATAGCCCACCCAGTAAAAACGGTTGTAACTTTCATTATTTGGTCATCAACGTATTCAACAACGCAGTTACCTGCTCCCATTAAAACACCAAAAGCGGAATATCTATTCACTTGCAAGAAGTCCCCAACTCTAAAGCCCTCATTTACCCACGAACCGCTCGAAAGTGTAATTTCTTGCAACGTGTAATCATAAAACATAGGGTTTGATTGAGATGAAAAATAGATACTAGATTCTATTTCTATTTCAGCCGTAACTTTATCTCCAGCATTACATTGATAAAACGAAGTTGTAAATCCAAATTCATCAGTGAACGATTTACTTATTATTCTTATTGGCATATTTCTTAGTTAATTCAGTTAATTTATCCATGTCCTCGTTCTTTACCGCTTTTATTATTTGATTTACGTCAAGATGTACTTTCGGTATTTGTGCGCTCATTTCAGGCGGTAATTTAGCAAATACATCGTTTAACGATTGTTGTACTTTTTCCATTGCTTTTTGTAATTCTTGCATAAATCCTAAGTATTTATTGTTAATGTTTGTACTTTTCCAACCGCATACGGATAAGGTTCTTTGTAGCTTATTGTAGCGTTTGCTACTCCAGTTGACGAAGCCGTATCAACGTCCACAAATTCAACTTTTAGCACCTCACAAATACGGTTATCTATTTCAACGTAATTATTTTCTAACAAATTTACAAATTGTTCATCACTTATACGACATCTACTGTTTTCTCTTATTTTATATCCGTTCAATTGGATTTGATTAATGTAGTGAAATCTATCCCACAAAGCACTTGCACGAATGAGTGATAAATAACTTTCAGGTTGTTTCCCTCCAATTGTGTACATTAATTTAGTCGTTGAAAAGTACTGTTGAGAAATCATTAACACTCCTTTTCGGTTTTCAATACCAGCAACTAAAGAAGAGTTACCGCCAAATGCAGAAACAACCTCGTCGATAACCTCGAATAAATCCTTTGCTCGTTCTTCCAACCAATTTAATTGATTTTTACGTTTACCCATTGCAAACGGTATTGAAACTTGCTGTAAACCTTTAATTGTAACAAGGCCTACATTTGTAACGTTTAACGCTTCGGTACTATATTCAGCATCATTGCCCTCGAATTGGTCGTAAGTATGTAAATCTGTAATGTCAGGCTGGTAGGTTATGTAATAACGCTTCCAAATATCTTCAGTATTTACCGTATATTCGTCATCTCTATTGTCTTGAATATTCAACGCTGTTTGTACTGAATCACTTGCCAAGTCCTCCCAATAATCTCTACGCTCCAAATGTACAACGCCGTTAATTATCCTTACTTTTCCGTTCAAATAGTCAACCATTGCAGTAACTAAACTACCTACTGTTGGTGTCGTATCTTGTGCCGTTGGATAACCTTTATTGAATGACAAATTAAGGTCGTTTTGTAGGAAATTAAACCAGCTTTGGTCTTGTTTTTTAAGTGGTTTTGGTAGTACTGTTAATCCCGAAAGACTATCCAAGGCAGTAGAACTAAATCCATACCCAAGGAAACCAAACGAAGCGATTAATAAATCTTTTACTTTTGTTCCAAGTAGGTAACGAATTTTAGGAAAAATCAACTCAAAAAGCTGTTGTCCTAATTTGATAATAGCTACAACCATTAAAGCAATAAATGCTAATTGTGCAACGACTGACAAAACTAAACTAAGAATACCACCTAAATCAAACGAGGGTGGTACTCCTAAATTCGGAGTAAGGGCATCGATTAACTCTGTTGTGGTTGTTACAAGTTGCCCTACCGCATCGATTAACTCCCTAGTCATAACGTACAACGATACGGCTAAAGTCAAAGCCAATTCAGCAAGGTTATCTTTGACTATAATATAAGGGCAATTAAAGGAATTAAAAGTAACGCCTTTTTTAGCTAATAATTCAAAGCTAGTTCCGTTTACTAATTCCCAAAATTGGTCAGCACCTTTGCGCTTTTTAACTTGAATTTCGACCTCAAAGTTTCTAAATATAGGTTTTTCTATTAAGTCAATGTAAAGGCTAATATTTAATCCCGAAGATGTTGTAACTGAATAAGGTAATGCTTCACAAAATCCTTTATCTAAAATATGCGCTTTTACTTCGTTATAAGCCTCACGTGTTAGAATAATGCTCGAAGTATTTAATTCCAACTCGTTCGGATTACCAGTAAAATCGGTTGTTATTCCTATTTCTCCGATATTACGTGGCGATATTTCTAATCCATCAATAAAGTGTCGCATACTTACTTAATTTTAAAACGGTTATAAGTTATTGAGTTGCCTTGTTTCGTCGCTTTAGTAAGGCTTAAAACACCATTAACAACGCCCTCAACATTGTAATTAGTTTCGGGTTTGTCTTCTATTGCTTTACGTACTGATTTCATTTCAGATTTCAAGCCGTTTAACTCGCTTAAAACCGCCACACTTTCCCAACCTAATGACATTGCGCTAATCGGTGCGCTCATTTGATTAGCCGTTACAATTGATACGATTTGGTCGTTCGTTAATCCTTGCAACTTTTCGTTTTGTGCTTTAGTCATTACACGTTCATTGTCGTGTAATATCGCCACACGTCCACCATTTGCATCTAATGGATTACTTACTCTTCCCGTGTCTTCAGTTCCCTCATAAAACGCTGGTAACGATGACAAAAACGCTTCCAATACTGCCCTTTCCGCTAATGCTTCGCTAAACGCTTCCCCTCCGCTTTTACCCTCTTCCAACTTCATGTTGTACGATGTCAAGAACGATGAAACTATCTGTAATTGTTGTTTACGTTGTTCTTGTTTTAGCTTTTCCGCTTGTGCTTGACGTTCCAATTCAGCAGAAACGGCTAAAGATTGTTGAGCGTTAATATTTCCGTTATTCGCTAATTCTTGCAAAATATCTTGTTGACGTTGTTGCGCTTCAATCTCACGGTCTAATGCTTCGATTCTACGGTCAATTTGTTTTTCTAAAAACTCAGTCGCTAATTCAATATACTTGTTTCGTTCTTCGTAATTTTTCTTTTCAGTTTCAACGATGTCTTTATTGTACAAATTAGCAATGTCTAATTCTGCTTGTTTTTCAATTTTCATGCGTTCGGCAGGGCTTCCAGCATTACGTACGTCTAAATCTCTATTCGCTAATATTTCCTTTTTACGTAATTCAATTAGTTCTTTTTCAAGTAACGCAATCGATTCAGCACTTGCACCGTTTTGTTTAGCTTTTGAAATCTCTATTTCCTTTTCAATTCGTGCAATTTCAGCTACATTAATAGCACGTACATATTCCAAATTAAACGCTTCTTCTAAATCTATGTTTTCAAATAAATTCTCACGCTCTTTATCTAGTAATTCGTATTGTTCTCTAAGGTCTTTTATAACCTCAATTTTTTCTTCATGCGCTTTTGTATTTTCTTGTGTTACTGTGGTATTTGTTCTTGTGTCATTATTTAATACTTCTACTTCCGTTTCAGCATCGGATAAATTGTTTCCCATCTCTTTAATAGAAGCCTTATACTCTTTTATTTTTATATCAGATGCGGCTATTTTAGCTGTAAACTCTGCAATAGCATCTTTTAATTTATCAACACTTATAGCACCAGCAAAATCTCTGAAATCAGTTATTCCAGCTTCTTTAAATGCTTTTATAGCTTTTGTTTCATCTCCAGCTGATGCAAACGCTTGTGAATTGACTATTTTCAATGCTTTTAATGCCTTTAAATTTTCTAAATATCCTTCTTTTCTGACAACAACAAGTTTTTTATTATTAATCAATTGCTCGTTAGCTATCTTTGTTTCAGCTTTTAAATCTTCTAAATATTTCTTTTGAATCTTAGACTTTTCAAGTTCGCTCTTTGCTTTCGATAAATCAATTTTATATTGTCGCTCAAGTATAACCAACTCTTCGCTTAAATTTCCTTTTATTTGGTCAATATTCTTTGATACAGACTCTAATGCGTCTTCAGATGTTTTATTCAGTCTGTATAAATCTTCTTCAGCTTGGCTTGCACCGCTCGCTATTTTATACAATTCAAAAGCTAAAGCACTACCTAACGCAATCAAACCACTCCACCCGATACTCTTTAATGCGCTACCCATTCCAGTACCGTTTTTAGCACCCTCTTTTAGGTTTTTAATAGTTTCTTTTAGTGGAACATTTAACAGAGCTGTACCTTTTTCAAATATCTTTTGCGCTACATTAATAGCAATCAATCTAGTTTTGTAAATCAAAAATACAGCACCTAATTTTGTAACTAAAGAAATGATTGTGCCTATGTTTTTAGCTAAAAAATTAAAGAATCCAGCAATCTTTTCAGTTACCCCACCAGCTTCATTAACTCCTATTACGTAATCTAAAAATGCTCTTTTCAAATCCCCTATTGCAGAATTAACACCTAAACTCGTGTCTTCCATTTTGTCCAATGACAAATCCATGTCACCTAACTCAAAAATAAACGCACCAGCATCCTCACCAGCACCTTTAAAAACATCAGCTAGAATCATTCCAGCTTCTTGCGAGCCTTGTCCGATTTCTTTTGTTTTGGATGATATTTCTCTAATAACGTCATAGTAAGTTTTTTCACCGCTACTAATTTGCCTTAAAACTTCTTCACCGCTCATTCCGATAGCTTTTAACGCATCTTGTGTAGGTTGTGTCATTTCTCTTAATGACAAGGTAGCTTCTTTTATAGCGTCAACACCTTTGTCTGAAAACACTCCTTTTTCCTGTGATTGAGTTATTAATGCAATTGATTCATCGGCGGTTAATCCAGCTACCGTTAATTGTGATGAATATTCTTTAATGTTTGATAGAAATTCACCTGAAACATCTGCTCCTTTATTAAATCCTTTTTCAATTTTCGCAAGTGCTTCTTCACCACTTAATCCAAACTCTTTAGCTAAAGCGTTGGCGGTAATCATTATTTCATTAACATCCTTACCCCATACGTTTGCCATTATGGTAGCTTCTTTTGCAATTGCTTTAGAACCTGTTTCTCCTAGTCCAAAGAACATTCTAGCCTTATTGGTTGTGTCGTCAATATTGGTAGCTAAATTGAAAAAACTTTTTCCTAATTCAAACACGCCAAACGCTAATCCTAATTGTGCCAATCCGTTCTTTAAGCCTCCAACTGCCTTGGTATAATTACCTACATTACGTTGGTTTTGTCCTACTGTATTATCAATATTCTTTAAATTAGTGTCGCTTTTCTGTATTTCACTAATCAAATTATGCATTTCTTTGCGCTCGTCTTTAGTCAACTTAATTCCATTCGCTTTTTGTACCGCTAAATCTTTGTAACGGTTACGCATTTCATTGAGTGCTTTGCTTTCTTTTTGGTATGCAGTTAATGTTTTTGCGCTTTCTGAATTAACCATTTTAGCGGTTCTTAATTCAGATTGCTTTGCTTGTTCAATAGCTTTTAAAGTACGTAATTCCGCTTGTTTAATCTTTTCAGCATCCAATAAAAGTTGATTAGCTTCTTTTTGCTTTACTGTATATTCTTTTAATCCAGATACTGTATTGGTATTGGCTTGGTCAAGTTCTTTTCTTAGGTTACCAGCTTGTTTAGACGTTTCTTTTAATTGGTCTTTTAACGCATTATGTACAATCTTAAGGCTTTCAGAAACTGCCTTATTTTCTTGCATCGACTTGGTTAAATCACTAAAGATATTCCCGTCTATTCCTAACTCCGATTTACTGATCTTTTTTGCCATATTCTTGTAACATTAATAAATACTGCAATGCAGTTATTTTTGTTTTATCCATCCCACAATTAAACACTTTATTTAAGTGTATTAAATTCCTATCAACGCCGTTCTTTTGGTCGTTACCTTGTTCATGTAACTTTAATAACCGTTCTTCAATGTCCTCAATCTCATTTAATAGAAACCTTTGTCCCGTTTCTAAGTGTTTTAATTTCAAGTGCATCAATCTTTTTTGCATAATTAATACCCTTGCGTGTTGTCTACTTATTCCAAATCGTTCTAAATAATCGAAGTGCAATAATTCCCACGCTTCAATGTCCTTTTCTGTTGTACAATCTTCGCTCGTTTGGTCTATTCTCGTCCATTCGATACTGCCATTACAACAATACTCCCAATTCTTTAACGGAAAGTCCTCAATCGTGCTATAATAACTCATTCGATATGTATCTTAAATAGTTCTCAATCAAATAATCTCTTAGTACGTCCATATTTTCATCCGTTAAACCAGCTACATCATTTCCCCAAACTTGAAACAATGGTTCATCGTATAGGCTTGAATCATCCGCATCAATAGTAAAAGCATCCCTACTAACGACAACAACCCAACTGTCATAAAACGCACCTGTATCGTTCAAAGTAATATGGTCGTATCTTTGTCCTTTAGCTTTCTTTTTTTCTACTGTAAACGGTGCATAATCGCCTAAAGAACGTCCTAAACTATCAATTCCTTTGTCGTATAATTGGTCTTCGGTATTCATATCAATTACACGCCCTTTTATTCTGTCATCAAATGAATATAACCACGCACTATTGTCATTCAGTCGCTCGATTGCAACGTATAAATTCTCTAATGGTGTGAAGTCTACAAACATAATTTAACAAAAAAAGGGCAACTTCTTACGAAATTACCCTTGCCAATACATTGCAAATATACAACTATTTCTTCTTATTTGCTATTTTCCACGCATTAATTATACGTGTTTGATTTCCAACACTTGCGTAATGTTTAATCGCTTCATCTTCGGTAATGGAGCGTAAGTGGGAAAGCCTAAACTGTGACTTTCCCAACGTTACCGTGTCGTTAACCTCGCTTATTGCTTTACTACGCTGGGTCTGCATAAACTTCGTTTTCAATGTCAAAACCGTCAACTGTTGCAGATAATTCAAAAGAATTAGCACCAGTAACATCAGCATAAGTAATCACATAAGTACCAGGAAATACAGTCGATTCAGTTACTCCTGTAATAGTTACCGATGCCTCGCCAGTTAAGTCGTACAAATCAAAATCAGCTAACAATAAACCAGTGATAGGACGTTCAGTCAATGCACTTCCGTTACGTTTCAATACTTTAGCAGTTACACCAGTTGTAGTGATGTCGCTTACTGTCATGAACGCTGGGATTAAACCTTGTAATTGCGTAGCGTCGAATCCTAAATCTGTTTTAGTCAAGTAATAAATAGTAGTTTCGTCAAAATTACGTTGTAAGTTGAACGATAACATTACTTTGTTGATTGTAGTATCAGTTGCATACGTGAATTGTGCATGGTAACTGTTAGCCATGATTGGCATAGGATAGAACTCAGTCGCTCCATCTTCTTCCAAAATACCCTCCAAAGTTCCGTTAATATCAACTGTGTAGTATGACATTGGCGTACATCCAAATTTTTCCAATTCAGCTAAACCACGGATTGTTCCGTTGTCGCCGTAAAGCTCCATCATGTTTTGACGTAAACCATCTTGAACGTTGTAAATGTTACCGCTTGGAGCAGTTTCCAAAATACGTTCTGTTTTCTCACGTGTGATGTTTTCAGCGAAAGGGATTGGATATAAACGCTCCAACATTGGCGTGTTGATTGATACCATTGCTTGAATATCTGCAGTCAAAGTAGCAGAAGACAAGTCGATAAAGTTTCTTGAACCATCCGCTTTGTACGTTGGAACTAGAATGTAATTGTGAGTAGTACCGAAAAGGATTACACAGTTGTCAACTCCTGTAGCTCCTAAACGTCCACCGCATGAACAATTTGACATAATTTTATAATTTTAAATTTAACAAATACAATTTTTCGACCTTTTGTAAATCGGTAAGGTCAACCGTAATTCTAATGCTGTCAATTCTGAATCTATAATATTTTTTTCAAAACCTTGTGCATTTTCCGTTCCCAACTTCGTTAAGTTTCTAAGCGAATAATCAGTATAAGGTTTGAATATAGGGTTTTTGTCAATCGCTTTCATGAACTCGTCAACCATTCGATACAAAGCCTTGCTTCGTAACTCGTGGATATCGTTGTTCGTCCAATTAACACCATCCCTATTATCGCAGAAAAACACCCTTAATTCGCTCTCACGTTCAATCGAAGATTGACTACCAAAAGGACGCTCGTTAACTGGTTCTACAAGCCAAATAAAAGGCACTTTCGCATCTTCATTATTGCTTAATAAACTCCATTCAACGTTTGTAACCTTTGGCGTACCGTGAACGTATAAAGGCATTTCAAGTTCTACGTAATCATTGCCACCTAAATACTCATCCGTTAAAGTAATTATATCCAAGGCTTCATTAATTGATTCAATGATATACGGGTTCTCATCCGCATCAATTAAACCTTTGTTAATTCTTGCCCATTTCAGTTCGCAAACTTGAATATTAGTGTTAGCAAATCCAGTTACCTGAAGTCGATTATTCATCTTATTCACGATTTCTTGTTCTACTATGTCAACAATATTTTCCATTCTTAAAAATAAGGTATAATTACATCCTTTTCAACTCCTTTAAACGTTGGGTAATCAGTCAAGTTTTCACGAATGTATTGCTGGATAGCATCATACGATAGTATCGATTCATTGTAACGTTGCCATAATAATGCTGAAACGTTCGTTGGTATCGTACTATTCTCGTTTGATTGCTTAACAGTTCCTACAATCGATTGACTTGAATACAAATCTCTAGTGTACATAAAGAAAATAAAGCCAGTTAGCATATCTTTCATTCCTTGCGATTCATAAATTTGATTATCGCACGTTGATTGAAATACAAAAGGACTTTCAATAGCTACGTATAACGGGTCTAAAGGCGTTGCAATATACAAGTCATACAACTCTAATCCTAACAACTCACGTAGATAGTTTTCTTCATACCTATCAATGTATAATTGTAGTTTAGATACTGTAAACTCGTTTACTGTTACCTGAAATTTACCTATAAAATCCGATGTTGCTACCATTTTACTTAACCTCTCCTAAACCTTGTTTAACAAATTGAATCGCCATTTCTCCAGTGATTTTGTATTCGCTACCTTTTGGTAAATGCTTTGATTTACCGTTGGAAACAAAAACATACTCTTTTGAAGCGTCTAATTCAACTTTTTTTACTTTCTCTTTTACTTCAGCCATAACCAAGTTTTTAAATAACTCCCTTAGCGATTAAACCAAGGGAGTTGATTATTTATTAAGCTGTTTCAAGTGCTGCCTTATCTGTAGCAAATACACCTTTTACGAACGCAGTTCTGTCGTTGTTTTTAACAACCATTGCTCCACGATATTCAGCGATAATTGTACGTAAGTTTTTAGTGAAGTCATCTCCATCTAATCCCATTTCGATACGGATAGAACCTTTGTCATACAATGTAGCTAAATTGAACGCTCCAACTAAGTAAGTTCCTTGAGTTACTAAAGTAGTTTTAACAATTGGAACTCCGTTAATTGTAGCAACACCGTTTTCAAACAAGTAACGTTTGTCAGTTGCAGTCAATTTAATCAAACGTAAAGCTGTTACATCCGATGGGTGCATTAAGATAGCAGTTGCAGGGTCTTGTTCTGCAATATCAATTTGATTTAAAGCTACTTCGATAACATCAACAAAATTTGCATTATCTACAGCACCAGCAAAAACACCAGCAGAAAATGCCGTTGCAGTTGTATATACTCCATTCATTGCTGGAGCGGTGTTGTTTCCTGAATAAGCAGTCAATTCGATGTCTTTATTCAACTCACGCAATAATTCGTTATTGATTTCAGTTTCGATGAAGTCAATATCTTCTAACATTTCAGTTGATACTTTGATAAACGCAGTACGTTTAACAACGTTTTGTGAAGCTACAACTAAATTGAAGTCGATTTGATTTTTTAAAGCACCCTCTAAAGTTCCACCAGCAGCACCTTCTTTTCCTGATTGATAAACCCAAGAAATGATATTAGATGTTGCAGAACCTCTCGAAACTAAATCCATTAAACGGATACGTCTTGAAGCGATTGTGTTTAAACCTGCAATTCTTTGTTCAACTGGAACGTTTCCACCTGATACGTTTGTTGATTCCAACATAGTACCAACAGCTTTGATTTCAAAATCAAATCCATCTTTTCCGTTTTTTAACGCTGAAATACGGTCTTTGTTTTCTTTCAACATTTCACGCAATCCCATTGTAGGGTTTCCGCTTCCTTTTTGTTCAGAACCAGCTTTAATTGCCAATCCCATTTCTTCCAACGCTTTGTTCAATGTTTCCATTTGCTCAAGGCGTGTTTTGTTCAATTCTGAAACTGCGCTTTGCAATTCGTCTTTTGATGCTTTATCGTTAACGTTTTTTTCCAACGTTTCGATGTAAGACTTTAATTCTGTATTATACTCGTTGTATAATCCAGCTTTTTCTTCAGCAGTCATTGTGTCGAATTTAGATTGCTCGATACTTTTTGACGCTAAAAAATCTGAAAATGTTTTTTTCATGATTGTTTTTTAATTAAATGAATAAATGTTTAAATGAGTGTCTTTCAACGGCTCTTCTTTTGAAGTGTCTATAACGGCTTCAATATCTTTATTTTGTAGTAATGGTGTTACATCGTTAGAACCAGCCAGCACCATACTACCCTCTTTGTAAATCTTTGCTTCAGTAACCGCCCAAAAATAAGACGATTCAATTGCTTTATCTTTGTTAACTACTTGCGGAAAATAAGTATCCCAGTTAGATTTTTCTTCTTTAAAATCTTCTTCTTTGGAATCAATACATAAATCTAATTTAACATATTGCATCCTAACGGAATGTTCAATCGATATGTTTTCGCTTACGACATCTTTAGCAGATTTTAAGCGTAGTTTTTCTTTTGCAACTTTGAAAATTAACGCTTGTGTTTGCCCTTGAAAATCTACGCCCAAATCCTTAAATGAAATATCTTGTAATTCAATCTCAACGTCTTTAGGAAAAGCGATAACGCTGTCTAACTTCATATCATGGTCAGCCAAATAATAGATTTTATTATTCTGTTCCTTTGCTGATTTATTCCAAATTCCATCCATGTGAACGTCATTATGGCTATCCATGTATTTCGTTGTATTAATAACAGCGTAAATATATCCATCTTCTAAATTAACGCCTTTAATCGCTTCTTTATGTGCCGTAAAATTAACACCTAAAGCATCCGTTGATTTAGTTTGCGACTTTTTAAGGTCGATTAAAGCATCTTTATTGTCTTTCAACTCAATAAACAAATCTGTTTTAGTTGGAAAAACTTTATTTGGAAAGTCAATAGATTTAATCATTTTTTTACGTCGTTAGTTTTCTTTGCCTTAATATCTTTTAAAATAAGTTCTTTGTTAGACAAGTTTTCATGCTTTTCTAACTTTTCTTTTAACTGTTTTAAAACCTCGTTTTTATCCATATTTTTACATTATGATAAATAGACTTTTAACAAAAGTACGAATATTATGATAAATAGAGTTATATTTGTATAAATATTTTTTTTCAGATATGCAACAGTTCAATTTACTAAACACGATTTATTCAGCTTTT
>Ga0105096_10000523_pt1 | contig 13616 bp, 7 predicted proteins | sample PPLLak3cmMay2015_FD_87036 | JGI IMG/M metagenome (GOLD analysis project Ga0105096, IMG submission 87036) | Freshwater sediment microbial communities from Prairie Pothole Lake near Jamestown, North Dakota, USA - PPLs Lake P7 Core (1) Depth... | ecosystem: Environmental > Aquatic > Freshwater >... | reverse complement strand
GAGGATGCAGTGCAAGAGAGAAAACTAGACAATGTAGAATTCAATCCAACTCATCCAATCGTCCATATACCAAAAGACCCATTTATATACACACAATCTAGCGAGGCATTTCAAGGAGTAGTGAACCCTTTAGAACGCCGACTTGTTACAAAAGTATTATCAATCGATTCCGAATTTCGCAAACCTCTTCATAACAAACTTCATAATCCAATCGAGCAAATTACTAATTCAAATAATTTTATGTTTCAATTGCAAGCACCATTAGAAAATGTAATATCTATGAAATTGGTGGCACTAGAATTGCCGAGATTATGGTATTCGATTTCATCAAAATTGGAAAACAATAGTTTTGAAATTTATTTGCAAAACACAGATGTTTCATTAACTATTGTATTGCCAGATGGAAATTATACAAATGCCGAATTAAAAACATCTATTAACAATTATTTTAATAATACAATGCAAGGATTAGAATTATTAAATTTCGATATTAATCCAATTAATGGAAAAGCATTTTTTTATGTAGACGCCGGAACACCATCAACATTTTATTATATACTCAATTTTTCGTCTAGCGGATTTGGTACTTATTTGGGATTTAATAAACAAAAATACACGGTCACCATGACAGATACATACACCAATTCTTTTCTTCAATCACCTGCAATAACATATATTGGGTATGTCATAGGAGAGACTAATTGTGGACTAGTAGACAATTATATGTTTGTAGTAGTGAATGATTTTAATTATAATCACGAAAGCAATATTATTTCTTCTCAAACACACAATGGGTTTATTGGAGATAATGTGCTAGGAAGAGTGTCTCCAGACAATTGCTCAGATAAAATATTCAAAAAGAGAGAATATTTCGGACCTGTAAGAATTCGCCAATTAGAAATTAAAATAATTAATAAATACAACAAAGTAATTGATTTGTTAAATAATAATTTTTCATTGGCACTAGAATTTCAAATATTATATTCTTCATAATTCCAATAAACCATCTTATTATTTCTCTCTTGTAATAATAAGATGTCATCCGCATTTTATCCATTAGGAATGAATTCATATAATAATCGTTTGCCACAAGGTGGGTATAAATCATGGAAAGGAACAGGTGTGTTTAGCAATCCAGTTGGCATTACAGCAGGCAATATTCGTCCTTTACGAAATAAAGATCCGACAAATTCGGCACCTCAAAAGTTCGGATTGCCACGACCACTTCAGCATTATCGAAAAGGCATTGTTGTTACCGCTCTTAATAACAATTCAAATAACAGTCGATTAATCAAATCATCTAGTCAAGTAAACCTAATTGGTCAAATGATTGACATGCCTGGTGGATATACAATCAAGCCAAACACGACAACAGACACATCCAACACAATAGCATTGGACCGAGATTGCAAGACGTGTCAAGGCATAGGAATTGTCGATGATTGGCAACCGATAACAAACTTGACAGAAAAACCGCAAGCAGACACACAAACCCAGCAGTTTTGTTGTAATCAAGAGAGAAATGCTATTATTCGCGTGTTACCGACGAGTTCTAATATAACAAAAAATGCAAATTTACCAAACACCTATTATACGACGCTTCAACAATATCGAAACAATCGTTGTCAGACATATCCACAAAAAGCATTTGACTTTCAATCAGTTGCAAATCCAAAAGAAAATACATACAATTCAATGTGTCAACCAGCAAACAGAGGTTGCAAATTGGCAGTATATAAAACAAACAATCCTCAATTTGCACAACAAGGAGCGGTGAAAAGCAGTACGCGGACTTTTAAAAGGGCTGTAACTACTGTCCAATCTCGTATTGCTTTATATAATGATTATTATTATGGATATGGTAAACCATTGTCATTGAGCGATGATGTGGTTGGACCACACATAGAAATTCCATTTGTCTTGAAGAATAAAGTAAGCCCATCAACGAATGAAAAGTGCAATATTGTGCATTATAATATACAAACCAATACCTATTATAATACCCAATGTTAAATTTTATATTTTTCACACCATTGAATGCATTTTTGTTTGTTGTTATTTTTCAAGAATTCCAATTTCTCCGATTTATTTTTATTTTTTAAAATGTTTATAAATTGATGAATTGTTTCTAATTGGTATTGACCTAAGATAATATTAATGTCATTAATTTTATTGAGAAAATAGCATGGTATATTAAAATCAATGAGATAATGAATTGTTTGTGTTTTATTATAATTATCAATAAATAAACTTAAATCTTGATAATATGTATTTGAATAAGTTGATGGGATAAATCCTTTGCAGATAATAAATTTTTCATAAGATGACACATTGCTAATAGTAGGTTTTATAATAAACACTTTTTCGAATAAAAATGTTAGCAAATAAACAATATCAATAATAGGTTTATAAAATAAATTGTGTATTTTAATTATAGATATTCCACCTACTTTTTGACATTTCAATATTTTTATTAGACAAAGAATGAATTCAAATACATAATCCTTGTAATTTAATTCATAAAAAATAAAATCATATTGAGATGTAGATATAAATGTATCAATATAACCTTTCCTAAAAAAAGAGATGCAATTAACAATAGGTCGATTGTCTGAACTCATAATGAATAAATTTATGTTTAATGAATGAAACCCATCAAATAAATATAATACATTTATTATTTCTAACAATTCATAAAACAATGTTGAATTTTCTTTGCATTTACTAAAGGTTGAAATATTTTCATATACATTAATTATTTTTGATATATTTTCAAATGTTATTTCGCTGTTTACAGCAACACAGTCACATATTAATTGTTTTAATGAGGAATTGTAATAATTATATGTACTGTAAGAAGCATATATTTGAATTTTTTCATCTGTTAGTAATAAATTTATTGGAATAGCATTGAAATTTTTAGGTAAAATATAATAACTCATATAATTATTACATCATACATTTTAAGCATTTTTTTTCTCGCAATCTCCGGTTTTAATATTTTTGCGTGTTCCATTTGGGCATCTTTTTTTCTTCTCTCCTATTTCTGGCTTTTCTTGTGCTTTTTTTGGTGCCTTTTCTTCTGCCTTTTCTGGTGCCTTTTCTGGTGCCTTTTCTGGTGCCTTTTCTGGTGCCTTTTCTGCTGCCTTTTCTGTGACCTTTTCTGCTGCCTTTTCTGCTGCCTTTTCTGCTGCTTTTTCTGTGACCTTTTTATTCTTTAAAGTCTTTTTGGTTTTAACAAAAGCATAGTCAATGTCTTCTTCCGGAGGTGGCATAATTCTAAATTTTAATTTCGGTTTAACTGGTTCTTCTTTTTTTTCATCCTGTTCTTTTTTTGTCTTCTTTGGTTTTGCTGCCTTTTCTTCTGCCTTTGTTTCTGCCTTTTCTTCTGCCTTTTCTTCTGCCTTTTCTTCTGCCTTTTCTTCTGCCTTTTCTTCTGCCTTTGTTTCTGCCTGTTGTTCTGCTTTTGTTTCTCCCTTTTCTTCTGCCTTTGTTTCCATCTCTTGTGTTGCCTCTGCATCTGTTTCATCCGGTTCTAATGCTTCTGTTGCTGGTTGCAATGTTAATTTTTTATTTAATTTTCGCAGTTTTTTAGTTGGTGTAGTAACAGTTTCTTTTTGGCCGGATGGTTCAGGTTCTTCTTCTCCTCTTTTAAAATTATAATCACTTAGGTCAATCTCTACCTTGTCTGGGTTCACCTTTCGTATTTTTTTATAAATATAATACCGATTTAAAAAGGATATTTGTTTTTCAAATGAATTCATATGTGCTGCCGTGCCACAATCTATTTCTTTTATCCGATTTCTTTTAATTTCTCCAATCATGTTTCTATACAATTCATCAAACATCCCACTGCCAGATGGAAAGTCCATTTGTTCTGCTTCAGCCTTACTAATAAGAGCAAATCCATAATTTTCTATAATGCGATTGAAATAAGTAAAATTCACCAAATATTCAGGAATATATTGATTGATGGTTTCTTGATACACATCTATTTTATAACCTATGCAACTAGAATTGTCTTGAAAGTCTGTATCATCATATTTCTTTATAATTTCCCATATTTTTTTGCCTTGGTCTACAATTTGTACGCTTTCATCCATCTTTTTATTTTTCAATAAATTAAATATGGATTTTCCATCATATGTGGTTGCAATAAAATATCCATCAAGTTTCGTACATTCTGTCACATTTTTCAAAAATCCGCGAAATGTATGAATGTTCTGCAAGAAATAATGCAACGAAAATTGACAAGATGAGACATTGAAACCGTCCGCTCCTTTGCCAAATTGTTTATACACTCCTGCTCCTAATTTCTCTTCATTATATGGTCCTTTGCCAAACACAGCCAACGTAATTTCTTTTGCTTTATCATTGAGCATGGCTTGTCCTGATGCAATATTATTTGACGTATTTCCATTGACAAACAATGCATCAGGAACTCGTTTAAATCTTTTGCGATAATTTAAGAAACGAGCACAAGCACCGTCCAATTTATTTTCCAAATTATCTTTTGAAAGGTCAATCCCAAATACAAAAGACAAATGAGAATCAATCCATTTTGAAAAATCGCCTCCTTTTCCACAAGAATAATCAATCAATGTGTCTTTATTTTTAGAGACACCTGTAATAAGTTTTTTTTTCACATATAAATTATGAAAATCTCGCAAAGCCCTTGTTTTTGAGACACCTGTGCCGGTTGCTTTATTATAATAAACATCATCACTTATGCTTATATCTGGAATATTATTTCCGGTTGACATCATTGTTTCTGTAATAGGATTATTAATTGATTGCCAATTGCTATTTGCAACATGATACGCATTTCCGTAATTGCTTAATCCTTGTCGCAATTCTGCAGTTTTATCATGTCTTACGCGAAGAGGAACCCATCTCCATCCTGGTTCATTATCCATTTCATATTTAAATTCAACAATAGTGTTATCCTCAATCAATTCATGTTCTTCTGAAAACATTTGTGCGTCATAATTATCATCTGGCTTTAATAAAATATTAGTAATTCCTGCCATTGGGTCAGATGGATTTGTTGGATAAAACTGCATTGGGACTGCTTTTGAATCTTGATAATCTTCTTCTTTATTTTCATATTCTGGCAATTTACCATCAATCACATCTTGACATGGATTTACATAACCATGTTTATTTGGTATAAAAGTACATAATAATATTAATTGTTTATATTCCGATAAATATCCATTATTGCCTGGTTCAAACCAGGATGTAATAATATCTTTTCCAGAAGGTGTTTTCACAGTGTTAATCAGAAAATCAATTGTATTATATTGCGGAGGTTTCCATTTAAAAGAGTGTTCCCATGTAATTTTTTTAAGAGGTCCTGCTTTGCCAACAATGTCTGAACCTACGCCTACATATGCAGGTGTAAATATCAATCCGTCAGTGTTATATTCAAATAAATTGTCTTTTTCACGAGTTAAAATTGTATCGCATGCTTCAAATATGTTGTGTTTTTCTGGATTTGACGGATAAAATTGTTTACATTCTACGCGAAACAATGTTGACAGTAACTCTTGTGCCAATGGTTTAATAATATTTTTCAGGAGGGTTAATCTGGATTTCTCTTCTTTTGTTTTTTGTATAAAACTCCATGAGCGAACATCTTTTCCAGCATGATAATATAAATCAAACGCCGCATATAAATTAATATATGCCCCATTTTTATCATATAAAATCAATTCTCCATCTATAAGAGTATTTAATATTGATTTATTTGTTGTCGTTGTTCCAGTAAACATTAATTGCATGTTTGTGTTAATTAAATATATTTTACCATTGGAACAAATGAATAATAAATGGCGTGTTCCGTCTGCTTTTTCAGTAACTGTATAATTTGTGCGAATGTTTGGAATTGTGTTATTTTCATTAATTTCTGTAATATTTGACATTTGCAGTGTATATGAAGATGGACCAATAAAATTACTATTATAAATTCGTTGACGTTCATTATAATTTTCTTGAAATAAAAGTCGCATGTATAAATTCATTACATCATGTTGTTCTTTATATGAAATAGGGTAATTTGTCCCTTGTAATCCTGACAATACAAATTTTATCACGGTTTTCAACATTTGTAAAACAGATGCTGATGTATTAAATTTAGTTCCAGGACCGATTTTGGAATTTTGTATTTCTAATTCTATTTCATATATTTCCGGATTTGTAAACACGCCTGACTCTTGTACAGTTATTGTTTTTATAAAGTCTCGTCCTTTTCTAATAGAATTTTTAACAATGCTAACATCCACATTTACAGGATAATCTGGGTGTGTAAATGTAACACGATTAATGTATCGAAATGTTTTTTTGCTCGATGCCCAATCTGTTTTTATATATTTATTATTGCTGTATTCTACTTCATTTTGAAGAGAGACACGAAAATTCCAATCATCCATGTTTACAGTTCTAATTATTTCATTATTTGATGTTTTTGCAAAATTTTTCTTTGTGAATTTAATAGAATAAATAGATGAAAGTGAATTTGTTTTGCAATATTGTCTAATAGATTCAATCGTATCAATTTCAGTTCTTATGTTTGCCATTTGAAATGTTCCGTTATTGTCCAACATTTCTTTTTGAATACGCAAACTATACATTCCTGATTCATTCTCACAAGTAAATCCAAGTGATTTTAATTTCATAATAACATTGTCATAATCATTTTTAGTAAGTGGTTTGATGCCTTTTGTTCCAAACCTTACTTCTAATTCTTTATATGGGGTGCCATTGTTAGTTAAAAAGGGTTGCAATTTATAATATTCATCAATTAAGGAGGCAAATTGTTTTTGTGGTAGGGTTTTGGTGTTAACTTCAGGTTCTTCCTTTTCCTCCGGTTCCTCTTTTTCATCCTCCTTTTCTTTCTGTTCATCCTTTTCTTTTTGTTCCTCTTTCTCTTTCTTTTCATCCTTTTCTTTTTCTTTTTGTTTTTGTTCCTCTTTCTCTTTCTTTTCATCCTTTTCTTTTTCTTTTTGTTTTTGTTCATCCTTTTCTTTCCGTTCACCCTTTTGTTCCTGTCCCTCTTTTGCTTCTTTTTTCTCTCGTTTTTTCTTACCTTTTTCGCTAAGTTCCTTTTCATACTTTTCCTTGTCTTCTTCTAATTTTTTTTTTGCGTCAAGATAATAAGTATTTTCCATTTTATGATCATTATGCAACTTTTCAATTTCATCCAATCTCTCATTGATTGCTTTAATTTCTCTGACGGCTCTTTTTTTGGCGTCTATATTACTCATTTATATATTAATAACATATATATTTATATATATTATTAATCAATTTTTTTTATAATTGCTTCATAATAATGCTTTTTATTTTTCAAGTCATCTGTTTCAATAGACAGTTTATTACATATTTCTATTAATTCGGAAACTTTATAAGAAGATATAGCTTTAATTGGTTTATTTAGATTATCAATCTTGTAAAATAGATTATATGTTGTCTTGTCTCTTGTTGTGGAATATCCATATTTCGAGTGTTCTAAAAAGTGAATAATATAAATAGGCAATTCTGTTTCTTCATGTTCAATTAATTCAAAATATGTTTTGTTTTTTACATACACCACATTTAACTTATGAATGAGAGAAAGAACAAAAAAAGCAGTAATATCTATAATATTTTCATTTGCGAGTTGATTTTCAATATGTGAAATAGATGCGAATTTATGTTTTTTAATCAATTCTTTGTGTTTTCTCATTTTTTCCACATATTGTATTTTCAATGTTTTTTCCATTGCAATATTTATATTGTCTGGCAATTCATCATGCATAATTTTATAAAAACACCAAAATAATGTATCTTTTTGGCGTGGTGTAAAGATCTGTTTTTTTGTTTGTTTTTGTGAGTTTATTTCAGGATTGGACACACACATGGAAATAGGTGCAGGCACACTAATAGGCACACAAGCAGGCACACAAGCAGGCAGACTAATAGGCGCAATATTCTTTCTGTGTTCTACCGGAATATTCAACTCTGGAGGTCTATCATAAAACATATATTGTTTTAAATCAATCAACATATCATCATTCATTTTATAATTATGCTGACAATTTTTTAAACTATTTTGCCTAAGAATTAAAAAAAGCACTTTTAAAGGTTTCTTTTTGTTTTTCTATATTTAACAAGGTTAATTCTTGTTCATTCACATAATTAATATAATTATTCAATTCATCATTCAACTCTTTTGGCAAATCCGCTAAATTGATATGAACTCCGTATTTATTTTCATTTAATGTAATCCTAAATTTATTAAAAATGCGTAAAATTTCAATCTGGTTAAATTTATTCATGTTCTCAATTTTATCTTTAATATAGTTCATTTCAACTTCATTCATTTGAAATAAACATCACTATATTTTTAAACCGTTATTATATTATTACAAAACTAATTTTCATCTGAGTCGGAATCCTCCGACGACAAGACAACATCATTTTTTATTACTAGACCCTTTGCTTTTTTACTGCTAACCGGTTTCCTATCTATTTTCCTTTCTATTTTTCTCTCCACTTTTAATTCAGCAATAATAGAAACATATTTATCATTCAATTCAAACCGTTGACCAATAACTCTTGCCGTAAATTTATCTCCTTCTTTGATTTCATTAAATTGCTCACTGTTATAATGATGGTCTCTTGCGATAAACACTACAATTGGACTAGGCATTTCATCCGAACTTTCAGCACGAATGCCTGCTTTTGTAATATTTTTAGCAATGCATGATATAAGAGTGCCTTCAACTGGAAAACACACATTACATTCAAATACAACTACAAATGTAATATTTGTTCCACGCTGTATTAATCCGGATGAATGCGATACTATTTTGGTTGAATTTTTTTCAATAAATCCTTCCACCAAACATTTTCCTTCATAGTTATCATGAATTTTTTTATTAATTATTTCTCTAATGTTTGTTCCGATTGATGTAATAGGCAAGACAATGTTTCGCGTAATTAAACATCTTGAATAAATTGTTGATAATTTGCCATCTTTATTTCGTTGTTTCATCATATTGTTATAATTTATAATAGTATAATCTTTTATTTCAATTTTTAAAATTTATTATATAAAGCGATGTCGCTTGAAATAAACCAATTCTTCCCATTTTTGCGAATAGAATTGTAATGTCTTAAAATTACTTCTTGTAAAATGCACATTTCAACTCCGGTTTTTTTTTTCGTATTTTCCTTGTTAAATAATTCTGGAATTCCAATGATTTTATTTAGATTTTCAACTTGTATATGTTTAACAGCTTGATCGCATCTCGCTCCAGAATTACGACTTGAACGCACATCTTTTGTTTTAAACACCATAAATTTATTTTTAGTTTCATATCCAATAAATCCAACTACATCGCTCAATTGACCTTTATCAATTTGCCATTTCATTGCCTCCGGACTTTCTAATATTTCTCTCTTATCTTCTAATCCTGCTTCAATCCAGGATTTATTTTTTAAGACAAACACTACATCATTTTCTTTTTGTTTTGAGTTGTCATATAATAAAATAACGGTCATTGTCTTTTTAGATTTGCGAATTGTAAGACTGTGTCTGATAAAATATTCCCTTGCCAACATTTCAAAACTATCTTCTTCCATTTCTTCCAACAAATATAAATAATTCAAGACCTTATGTTTTTTTTCAAACGGCAACACATCAAACATATGTTCAATGAAATATTCAATCATTTTTTCAGAAGTTATTGGCATGTCTATTTTTATTAAATCGAAAATTTCCGGCATTTTGCTAAGTATAACTCCATAATATAAATACCAAATATCATTTGCATCTCGAGGTATTTTTTTACCTGGATCGCTTTTATATTCCAAAAATGTTTCATAAATGTTTTTCAATTCACGAAATTCAGAGATTGTTTCGGTCGGTTGTGCCATTTCCATTTTTTGTAAATGCCTTTTATCAATGACTTCTTTCACAACATCGTGTTTAATAGTAAATTCAATAGATTTATGTTTGTAATCAATTGGCACGCTTCTCTCGAAAAGCGAGGCATGACGATTGAGCAATTCTTTCGGTTGAAATAAATAATATTCTCCAATATTGATTAAATAGCCTATCCTGTCATATTTATCCATAATAGGTTCAGAATTATTAATCATAAAGGTTAATGCTGCGTATTTTTGCACAAGAGGATATGTTTTAGGAACATCAATCAATTGCAATAATTTCTTTTTTATATAAAAAAAATTTTCTCTAAACAACATTTTTATTTTTTGATTAATTCTCTCTGAATTTATCATGATATAATTTTCATTATAGGTGTCTTCATTTAAATTGTATTCATTTATTTCTACTGATGGATTGCAATTATAATGACAATTTTTCATATAATCGCACGCAGAGGAATATGGTTGATCTCCTATTTTAAAATCATGCATTACCATTCCATTTGAAAGATGCTGTGTAATGTCTCCTTTTATTTCACGATCCATTATTTCTTGTGTGAAATTGGTCTGTCCATGATTGACAATACAATCCACCGCAGTTTCTTTTAAAATACGACTTACTTTTCCTATTTGAATTGATTTGCGTTCTGCAATCCGATACACATACAAATCTAGTGCTTCTTCTTCTTTATTTTCTAATAAAGTTCCATGTAAAAAAATCTGGACATTTCTCTCTTCAAAAGGTAAATCTTTATGACTAAAATTACGAACAGCTCTTCCTATAATTTGCTCAATACGGTTCATGTTATACCAAGGTTCCAATATATGAACTTGACGAATGAATTTTAAATCAATACCTTCTGTTCCTGCTTTTGAAACCAATATGACTTTAACATTTTCTCCATATTTATTTTTCTTATCTGTTAATTCTTTTATGAGAGAAATGTTGTCTGGAGACAATGTTATATCTCCTGTAATCATGGCGTATTTTGCGGTTTTTTTATTTTTAGATGACAAATCATCGAAAGGTTTCATTGTATCTACATTTATTTTGGGGCGACTTGTTTTTAAGAGGGGGTTACCATCAAATTTGGTAAATCCCAATTCTTCCAATGCAATTGCCATTGGGATTAATCCTGCATCAATGTATTGTGAATAAATTAAAATGATGCCTTTTGATTGGATAATATAATTCAATATTGCTTCAATTTTGAAACTATATTTGCCAATTTCAGAAAGAGAGAAAATCCTTCCATATTTTGCTTCAATCTGTGGTTTATATTCATAGTTTGATTTATTTTCAAAATTCATAACTCGTTCTATTCCTTGTTTACCTGTTAATTCATCCATGTTTATCGCACCACCCTTTTGTTCTATGGACGATACTTCTGATAAGGCGGATGCTTGGTTTAATGATGATAGTTCTGGTGATGATGGCGATGATGAGGATGATGGCGATGATGATGAGGATGATGATGAAGATGAAGATGATGGCGATGATGATGAGGATGATGATGAGGATGATGATGAGGATGATGATGAGGATGATGACATTTCTTCTGAAGACACAGTAGACATAGGAGAGTCAGAAGACACACCTGTTAATTCATCATGTGGATAAGTCATAATAAGTGTCTCCAACGGTCGCTGCAATAAACTATATCCAAGTATAATATTCAATGCATCCTTTTTATTTTTAATTCTGGTTGTAATATATTTATAAACGAGTGATTGATATGTTCCAATTTTACCCAAAAATACATTCAATATTTTCAAACGTGATTGTTCTTCAATTACATCACCATTCATTTGAATTGTTGGATATTTATTTCTTTTATCAAAAAAAGTATTTTCCAAAGAAAAATCTTTTGGATAAACTCGATATGGAAAAGTATATGGATTTTCACCTCTTACAAAAGAGACATATCCTGTTGCTTTTCGTATCAATGTCTCTCTTCCTCCTTGCTTAAAATTTCCAAATTTATCAAAAATATCCTCATGTTTTACAGTTGAACGCCTATCATTAATATTCATCAAATTTAACAACCAAATAATTTCTTCATATGTATTAAACATTGGTGTTGCGGATAATAACAATAATCGTAAATTATCAGCAGATTTTACCAATTTTTCCAAATTAATAGCAACCTTTTTATTTTCAGTATTGTCAGTAACACGAATATTATGAACTTCATCTATAATAATTAACCTATTGTCAAATTCTCGTTTCAATCGTTCTTTTTGTATTTTTAAATCACCTGAGCCTGCTTTTCTTAAAATAAAATTCGCGAATTCTATATAACCTATAAATAAATAAGAATTGTCAATAATAGCATTAATTTCAGATATAATTTTATCTCTTGTCAAATTCGTAGAATTGATTTCTCTCAATAATTTATTTCCAATACAATTTGTAATATTCCAAATACCATTTTTTTCTTTTAACTTTCTTTCATCAAACAATTGAAGACGAAAATTCTCTTGAACGTTTTCAGATGCAACAATAATAATTCGTTTTACATTATTCATTTGTTTTAAATAATCACGCATTTCTTCACTCACACCAATTGCCGAACATGTTTTGCCACTTCCTAATCCATGATACAATAATAAACTATTATAGGGTGTTTGAAAAGAGAGAAAGTTCTTAACGAATGCTTGATGGGGTGATAATTCAAAATCTGCTGTGCTTAACATTTCAGCTTGTTTTTTTACATTTGAATGTATTGTTCCGTCGTATTTTGTATCATTAAATTCCTTTTTTGTTGCGATTTTTATATTAAAATTTGGGTCATTCAAATTAGGATATAAAAAAGTATTTTCAGTTTCACTTTCATAAAGACCTTCTTTTAATTCTTTTTTAATTTTGAGTGAGTTACACTCTTTTGAAAATTCGTTGTCTGTGCATGCTTTTGTTGATGCTTCTTCATTTACTTCAGACACATCAGTTTCTTCAGATTGAGACCCTTTTTGTTCTTCAGATTGGCTTTCTGGTTCTTCAGATTGGCTTTCTGGTTCTTCAGATTGACTCTCTTTTTCTTCAGATTGGCTTTCTTTTTCTTCAGATTGACTTTCTGGTTCTCCAAATATTGTCTTTGATAAATCTTGCAAAAGACTAGGAACAACAACAGGAGAAGGAACAACAGGAACAACAGGAGGAGGAACAACCTTGGGAACAACCACCTCAGGGGCAACAATAAGAGGAGGAGGAACAACCTTGGGAACAACCACCTCAGGAGGAACAACAAGAGGCACATTTTTTTTAGGTTTTAATCGACAATATGTAGTTTTTCCTCGCACAACAACAGAACAATCTTCTTTTATTCCACATGCGTTTTCAGACAATCCTTTACATGTCGACATGATTAGTATAAACTATATTCATTTAATAATTTATGCACATTAGTAATTAATTGTTTTTTCTCTAAATTATAAGGTCTAATATTTTCTAAACATTTCTGAAATGTTTTCCACTCAATCTTACTTACTTCTGTTTTTTGATAATTCAATGTGTCATCATTAATTTCATCCATATATGCCAAAAAATATTTGTGTTTATAAGATTTATGATTTGTCCCAATAAAGGTTTCTTCAAAAGGCAATACATTTTGAATAACACATATATTTTCACAATATATGCCGGTTTCTTCTTTGAATTCTCTCAATGCACATTCCAAATCCTT
>Ga0105096_10000522_pt1 | contig 13616 bp, 9 predicted proteins | sample PPLLak3cmMay2015_FD_87036 | JGI IMG/M metagenome (GOLD analysis project Ga0105096, IMG submission 87036) | Freshwater sediment microbial communities from Prairie Pothole Lake near Jamestown, North Dakota, USA - PPLs Lake P7 Core (1) Depth... | ecosystem: Environmental > Aquatic > Freshwater >... | reverse complement strand
GGAAGCGGGTCAACTGGTCGGGGGTCGCCCGGTTGAGGTCGTGCCCGGCTACCACGAGCTCTCCGCCGGTGGGGCGGTCCAGACCGGCCAGAAGCGAGAGCAGGGTGCTTTTGCCGGACCCGCTGTGCCCCTTGAGAAGCACCAGCTCGCCGGCGTTGACGGCCAGATCGATCCCGGCGACGCCCACCACCAGGTTGGCGCCCAGGGCGTAGGACCGGGTCAGCCCCCGGGCGGCGATTAGCGCGGCGGCTGCCGCCGCCCCCTGCCCCCCAGCGGTTTTGGTGTTTGCTTTCCGATCCATAAAGCCCTAGATATATGCAGATGCAGGTTTGATCAACCCCACAGGCATGATGGACCGCTAATAGTCCAAAGCCAGGCGGTTTCGAAAAAAACCACCCGGTCACGGCGCACGAATCTCGCGTTTTGAAAAGGACGTGCGCTGCGCCGCAGCGACTTCGAGACGCCGTGTCACGCCGAGGCGTGGACTTTTTCGGAGCCGTCAAAAATGGAGGTCGGCATGCACACACCCCTGTCACCCGAAACCGAAGCCGTCCACGGCAACAGCGCGTCCCCGCTGCCCACCCTTGACCTGGTCGCCCCGATCCACATGACCTCGACCTTTCGTTTCCAGGACGTGGACCACGGCGCCGGCCTCTTCGACGGCTCCCGTGAGGGCTACGTCTACTCCCGCATGGCCAATCCCACCGTCGATCTGCTTCAGGAAAAACTGGCGCGCCTGGAAGGCGCCGAAGACGCCGTCGCCACCGCCTCCGGCATGGCCGCGATCGCAGCGGTGGTCATGAGCCTGCTCAAGCCCGGTGAAAACCTTGTGGCCGCCGCCACCCTTTACGGCGGCACCTTTGCGCTCTTCAACACCCATTTGAGGCGCTGGGGCATTGCGGTGCGCTTCCTGCCGGCGGCGTGTTTCGGGGATCCGGCGGCCATCACGGCGGCCATCGACTCCGAGACCCGCCTGGTGTTTATCGAAACCCCGGCCAACCCGACCCTCGATGTCGTCGACATCGCCCTCTGGGCCGGCATCGCCCGGCGGCACGGCATTCCTCTGATCGTCGACAACACCTTTGCCAGCCCGCTCCTGCAGCGGCCGCTGGCGCTGGGGGCTGAGGCCGTGGTGCACTCGGCCACCAAGTACCTCGGGGGCCATGGCGACATCATCGGCGGCATCGTCGCCGGCAGCCGCATGCTGACCAAGCGCATCCGGGAGAACTACACCCATCTCTTCGGCCCTTGCCTAAGCCCCTTCAACGCCTGGCTGGTGCTGCGCGGCATCAAGACCCTGGCCCTGCGCATGCGCCGCCACAGCGAGAGCGCCATGACCATCGCGCAGTGGCTGGCGGTTCATCCGAAAGTCGCACGGGTCTATTACCCCGGGCTGGAGAGCCACCCGGGTCATGCCATCGCCCAACGTCAGATGAAGGCCTTTGGCGGGATGATCGCCTTTGAAATCACGGGCGGCCTGGCGGCCGGCAAGCAGATGATGAACCGCCTGCGCCTCTGCACGCTGGCGGTGAGCCTGGGGGATTGTGAAACCCTGATCCAGCACCCGGCCTCCATGACCCACGCCATCTACTCGCCGGCCGAGCGGCAGGCCGCCGGGATTTCCGACGGCCTCATCCGGATGTCGGTGGGCCTCGAAGCCCCGGAGGATATCATCGCCGATCTGGAACAGGCCATGGGCCGCGGCTGAACGCCGCCGGGCACGCGGACGGCTGACAGCGCTACAGGGGCATGATCCCGTCGGTACTGATGCCCTTGACATAATAGTGCTGATCGTTCAGAAAACTCAAGAAAATCACGATAAAGCCAATGGCGGCCGAGATCATCAGCGGCTTGTTGCGGTAGAGTTCGTCCAGCCGCTGGTCACGGACCCCCTTGGCATCCGGACCGAAGTAGGTCGAAAAAAGCCCGTCCAGCAGCTGGTGCGCGTCCGGCCGGGTGACCCGATCGCTTCCGCCGCTGTGGCAGTACTGCATGACCTCCAGCAGCAGGGCGCGTTGCTGGCCGATGTCGGTGAAATGGTAGCCGACCACGTGCATGAAATTACGCTGCGCTTCCTTCAGGCTGGCGGCGCAGAGTGCATCGAAGATGTTTTCGGCCACCGGGTCGTCCCGCACCACCCCGTTTTGTCGGATCAGTGACAGCAAAACCGCGTTTTTGAAGAGCTGGTAGAGCCGCTTGGCGCCGTTGAGCGCCAAGGGAGGGCTATGCGCCTGGTCGGGCAGGTATCCGCTAAAATTGTTGACGAAAAGAATCTGGAAGAGGTTTTCGAAAAAATCGATCCCCTCCAGCGGATCCTGCATCACGATATGCATGTCCAGGGTGTTGTCCAGGCGGTCCGCAAGTTTCACGCGGACGGTTTCCAGGTCGCCGCGGGAGTTCTCCAGCAGCCGCCCGATGTAGCGGAAGTAGGATTCGTCGCTGCGCCGGGTGAGGTGCACCAGGCGGCTGGTCAGGCTTTCTTCCGCCGCCGGCGGCAGGCGCTGCAGCAGGGTGCTGAGCTGACCTTCCAGTTGACGCCACTGGGGAGCCGCAAAATCGGTGGACTGCACATCCTCTAAAACGTCGTGGAACAGCGCCGTCAGGAGCCCGACGGGATTCAGGGTTTTCTCCGAGCGCGCGAAGAGCGCCGTCGCCCGCAGCGGGTGCAGGACCGCCATGGGGCCGAGCCGCCGCCGTTTCTGACCGAAAGCCCCGAAAAGATAGCTCAGGGCCTCCATGACAATGGCCTTGTATTCGCGGTCCGCCTTTTCATCCGGGTCCAGCTTTTGGCCGCGGATGATAAAAGTCAGGATGTTGTAGCGGTTCAGACTGGCGGCGCTCAGGTTGTAGTTGAGGCCGGATGAGAGCCTCAGAAACTCGTTTAGGTCATACAGCGGCATAACAGGCTCCGGCATGCGCAGGTTGGGTAATTTTTTTTCGAGGCCCTTAACCTTGAGCGCTAAACGGACGATAGGAGAGGCAACCGACGACAGCGCCGTCCAGATCTCGCCGGTAAAAAATTGGCGGTTGATTTTTTGAGAAAAATGAACTACTGCAAGTCTCTAACGTCCCCTAACCCTCAAGATCCTCTGTTTTCGGACATGCCTATGCGTTCAAAAGCGAAGAGCCTCGTCCACCAAGGCTTTGCATCCAATGAAGGCGGCATTACCCGTCGTAAAGCCCTTAAATTGTTTATCGCCGGCGCGATGGGAGCGAGCCTCGCGCCCCTTTGCGCCCTGACGGCAACCGCGGCCCTGCCGCTTCAAACCTACTCGGGACGTCTGGCGCTCTATAACATGCACACCGAGGAGGACCTGAAGATCCGCTACCTCACCAAGCGCGGCGGGTTTGAACCCAAAGCCCTCAGCCGCCTGAACCACTTCTTCCGCTGCCACCACACCAACAAGGTGCACCCCATCAACCCCCGCCTCTACCTCCTCCTGGATCGCCTGCGGCAGAAGCTCGGTGCCCATGACCGCCGCTTCGAGCTTATCTCGGGGTTCCGCTCCGAGGACTACAACCGCCTGCTGCGCCAAAAAAGCGGTAATGTGGCCAAGAACAGCTACCACGTTCAGGGCATGGCCGCCGACATCCGCCTGGAGGGCGTTCCGTTGGCCAGCATCCACAAGGCGGCCCAGCAGCTGAAGGCCGGCGGGGTCGGCCGCTACAACGAATTCATTCATTTGGATGTCGGGCCGGTTCGCTCCTGGTAGGCAGCTCGGCCGCCAGCTCCCAGTCCGTCGCGTCGCTTAACCGCAGTACAGGCGCATCGCCCCCCCGGTCTATTGGCTGACGATTCAGCGCCGCCCACAACACCTCATCGCGTTCATAGATGTCCTCCCGGAAATTCACCGTTCCGTCAGCGTCCACCCATGCGGTCCAGTAGAGCAGGTGCACCATGCAGTCTTTCACGGGCCGCACCGTCTGCCGGGCGCCGTCGTCGACCGCGGCCCGAACCGCAGCCAGGTCCCAACCCGGGGTTCCTTCGAGAACGAAGACCGCCAGCTCCAGGGGCTTTTCCACCCGGATGCAGCCGTGACTGAGGGCCCGCTGCTGGCGGTTGAACAGGCTGCGCCCGGGGGTGTCGTGCAGATAGACATTGAAGGGGTTGGGAAACATGAACTTGATTTGCCCGAGTGCGTTCCACGGGCCGGGCAGCTGGCGCAGGCGGCCAGGAAAACGGCCGGCGCGGACCGCGCTCCAATTCACACTGGCGGGGTCGATGACGACGCTGTCGGGGCTCCAGCCGGAGAGCAGCTGGTAGTTGTTGGCGGCTATGAAACCGGGATTCCTGCGAATCTTGGGCAGAAATTCCTCCAGTGCAATCGAGTCGGGCACGTTCCAGTAGGGGTTGATCTCCAAGTAGCGCATTTCCCGGCTGAAAACCGGGGTTTTCTGGTAAGCTTCGCCCACGATCACCCGCATCGCCAGCCGCAGCACGCCCTCTTCGACCGCCATCAGCGAAAAATCCGCGGCGTTGACCAGGATGTAGCGCTGACCGAGGTCATGGGGGATCCAGCGCCAGCGCTCCAGGTTCAGCAAGAGCTGCGCCAGACGCCGGTCGGCAGGTACATTCAGCGCCCGCAGGGTTGCCGGCCCCACCACCCCGTCTGCCGCCAGGCCGTGACGCCGCTGAAAGCGGGCGACGGCCACCTCCAGACCGGCGTCAAAATAGGCCTCCGGCTGGCTGCGATCCCTGAGATCCCCGCTGATCGCCAGCCGCTCCCGCAGCTTTCGGACCTCGGGATCGTTGTCATCGCGCCGCAAGGTTTTTGCGGGGTGCAGGCCGGGCCAGCCGCCGGCGGCCGCAATGCGGCGAAGCTCTTCGGCGGCGGCCACCTGTCGCCGGTAGTCGGGGTGAACCGGGGCCAGCGTTGCCAGCAGACGCTCGATGCTGCCATGGGTGTCAAGTTCCGCCAAGACCTCGAGCACCGCCAGCGAGCGCTTGCGGGCGACCCACTGCGGGTAAATGGTCTGGGGGTCGACCTTGCCGCCCACCAGGTGCGAGGCAAAGGTGATAAAGGCATCCGTCATCACAATGTCAAATCCGGCCAGCGCGTAGCCCGAGGGCAGGGCCTGATCGCCGCGCCGGAAATGGGTCAGCCAGTCCCGGATGCAGTCGTAATGATATTCGCCGGGGATCAGGCCGTGGCGCCCGGCATCGGCCAGAACCAGCGCGAAGTCGCGCGCCTGGCTGCTGGGCCCGCCGGCTTGCAGCCAGACCGGGGCAAAGGCGCGCTCGCGGTAAAATGCGACCAGATCCTCGCCGGCGTGGATGCGCTCGCAGCCGACCCACAGGTTGCGGACGTCGGCCGAACTCTGCAACACCTCGCGCAGCACCGCCGCCACCGTTTCGCCGGTGGCGGCGCCGGCCGGCCCGACAGCCAGCAGGCCGGCGGCCAGAATGATCGGCGCCATCCAAACGAGGGCTGATTTTCTACAGAACCAGTTCATTTCAAGACTCTTCCGTCAAGGCAGCGCGCCATCCGCGCTGAAGGCCGCCGGGCGGCAGTCCCCGACCGCCCCCAGCGCCGTGCGCAACCCGCCTCATGCACCGTTTTCCTGCTTAAACTGGGCGCCGCGCTGCTGGTAGCGCTGCTGGGCCGTCAAAACCGCCTTGCGCAGACGAATGCTGTGGGGCGTGACCTCCACCAGTTCGTCCCGGCGGATGAAGTGAATCGCACGCTCGAGGGTCATCGATTTGACCGGTGAGAGAATCACGTTGTCGTCTTTTCCCGCCGCCCGCATGTTGCTCAGCTTTTTCTCCTTGCAGGGGTTGACGTTGATGTCGCTGTCGCGGTTGTGCTCCCCGACGATCATGCCTTCGTAAACCGGACAGCCCGGCACGATAAAAATCTGCCCGCGCGGTTCGAGGTTGAAAAGTGCGTAGGCCACCGCCTTGCCCTTGCGATCGGACACGATCGAGCCGGTAAAGCGCGTGGGGAACTCTCCCCGGAAAAGCTCGTAGCCGGAGAAGTAACTGTTCAGAATGCCGGTGCCACGGGTGTCGGTGAGAAATTCGTCGCGATAGCCGATCAGCGATCGCGACGGAACCGAGAACTCGATGCGCACCCGCCCGGTGCCGTGATTGACCAGGTTGGTCATCTGCCCTTTGCGGATGGCCAGTTTTTCGGTCACGACCCCCAAAAAGCGGTCGTCACAGTCCACCAGCAGATGTTCGATCGGCTCCATCTTGCGGCCATCCTTGAATTTGTATATCACCTCCGGGCGCCCCGCGGCCAGTTCAAATCCTTCCCGTCGCATGGTCTCGATCAGAATCGCCATCTGAAATTCGCCGCGCCCCTTGACCAGGAAGGTGTCGCGCTCGTCGGTGTCCTCGAGCTGCAGGGCCACGTTGCGGAGGGTTTCCTTGAACAGCCGCTCGCGGATCTTGCTGGCCTGCACGATGGATCCTTCCTGACCGGCAAACGGCGAGGTGTTGGCCGAAAAGCGCATGGAAACCGTGGGTTCATCCACCCGCAGGCGTTTCAGGGGGCGATGGTTTTCGCCGGTGCAGATCGTGTCGCCGATCTTGACGTTCTCGATCCCCGCCAGAACCACGATGTCGCCTGCCGGCACCTCGTCGACGTCCTTCAGCACAAGGCCTTCGTAGACCTGCAGCCGCGAGATTTTCAGGGGCTGGGGAGCGCCCTCCTCCCCCAGGCAGACCAGACTGTCACGGCGCCGGATCACGCCGCTGACCACCTTGCCGATGGCCAACCGCCCCAGGTAATCCGAGTACCCCAGATCGGATACCAGCATCTGGAAAGGGGCTTCGGGGTTGCAGGCCGGCGGAGGAATTTCGGCGATAATTTTTTCAAACAGAAACTCGAGGCCCCGTGCCGGGGCGTCGGGCGCGGCCATGGCCACCCCGTCGCGGCCGATGGCGTACAGGTAGGGAAAGTCCAACTGGGTCTCATTGGCTTCCAGGTCGATGAACAAATCGTAGACGGCATCCAGAACCGCCGGGGGGCGGGCGTCCTTGCGATCGATCTTGTTGATCACGACGATGACCTTGAGGCCGGCCTCGAGGGTCTTTTTGAGCACAAAACGCGTCTGGGGCAGCGGCCCCTCGGAGGCATCGACCAGCAGCAGGGCCCCGTCGGCCATGGACAGCGCCCGCTCCACCTCCCCTCCAAAATCAGCGTGGCCGGGAGTGTCGATGATGTTGACCTTGACCCCCTGCCAGACGATGGCGCAGTTCTTGGCGGCGATCGTGATGCCCCGCTCGCGCTCGAGGTCCATGCGGTCCATGATGCGGTCGTCCATCTGCTGACCTTCACGGAAAACCCCGCTCTGCTTGAACATGGCATCCACCAGGGTGGTCTTGCCGTGGTCGACGTGGGCGATAATGGCAATATTGCGCAACGGCTGTTGCAAATCGGTTTGCGTCATGTTTGAAATTCCTGTTCCGTTCTTAAAGCGCCGCCGGCCGGCGCAGCACGCACCATTCCGGCGGCCATTGGTCCATCGGTCGGCTGCCGCGCCAGTGCGCGGGGCCCTCAGAACCTTTCGATCAACTTATCGATCAGATAGGAGCTTTCGCGGATGGCCTGTTCCCCGAAGGGCCCGAACCATTCGGAAACCCGTCTGAACTCCTCGCAGAATTTGTTTTTATCCCCTTTTTCCAGCATCTCCAGGTTGCTGCTGAGGGAAACGATGTAGTCCCTCAACATCCCCCGCCGCTGCGGGGTGGCAAATATGATCTCGGCATACAGTTCGGCCTCCTGGGCGAAAAGCCGCCCCACCATTCCCAGTTCCAAACGATAGATCGGGCTCGAAAATTCAAGCGAGCGGTTCAGACTCGCATTTTTGCGGCAGAGGAACTGGCCGAAGGCAAAGGTCGCGAAATGGCGCAGAGCCTGGACAAATCCCATGATGTGATCGTGTTCCGTCGGGGTGGCATGCACCACGATGCTGCCCCAGGCCGTGAACTGGTCGATCACCCATTGGCAGGCATCGTCCATGCGTCCGGGGGTGACCACCACGATCTGTTTGTCCATGCTGGAAGTGGTCGGTCCGAAAAGGGGGTGCAGACCCAGCACCGGCCCGCTGTGGGCCGCGAGCATGGCCTGCAAAGGATCGGCTTTGAGGCTGGTGATATCGGCCAGCACACACTGCGACGGCAGATAAGGCCCCAACTGCCGGGCGACCGTTGCCGTGACGTCGATCGGAACGCACAGCAGCACCAGGTCCACCTCGCGGCAGTGCTCCGCTGCCTCCGCCCAGTCGTAGCGATCCAGCGTGCGAACACGGTAGCCGGCGTCGCCAAACCAGCGCACGAAATAACGCCCCATGCTGCCGCCTCCGCCCACCACCAGGATTCGGGCGCCGGGCCGCACCCCCTTCCGGGAAAGTCTAGCGGTCTGAGCCACCCGTGACTGCCGGATGATTCGGCGGTAGAGTTCTTCGACAAAATCGGGGTCCAGCCCATTGGCATCCGCCTGGGCGCGCAGCTCGGAAATCAGGTTCTCTTCCCGGGCCGGGTGATACACCGGCAGGTGGGCGGCCTTCTTGAGCGTCACCACCTTTTCGACCACCGCCTGGCGATCCTTCAGCAGCCCGACCATCCGGCGGTCGATCGCGTCGATCTGGTCCCGCAGGCCAGCCAGGTTCGATTCGGGTGCCCCCCGGTGGGCCTCTTGGGGCCCGCGGGGCGCAGGCGGGTCAAACGGGTTTTTTGTCATGATCGTCTTCCCCAGCGATGACTCGGGCGACCCCCCCAAAGCCGTCGCCTTGCAAAATACCGATAGAATATAAGTCCGCCGGCTTCAAATTCAAACCGGACAACGCTTGAAATCAGTCCCAGGCCGGCTTGCGCCGCGCAGAGCACATATCACCACCCGCCGGTGGGATGCAAGCCTGCCCCTGACCGAAAAATTGCAACGCGAAACAGCGGAGCGAACCGAAGATTTGCAATCCTCGCTTTTCTCGGTATATGATGACAGCATTTTTGAACAAACCGCCGGCCGCCGCCTCAGACCACGAACAGGAAGACGCCCGCCCAATGCAACGCGCCCAAACCTATCGCTACTGTCCCCAGTGTGGCGGCCCGCTGGCGCTCGCCAGCCTGAAACCCGGCGAACCGCCGCGCCTGCGGTGCGGGGCGTGCCACTTCGTGCTCTACCTCGACCCCAAGATCGCCGCGTGCACCATCATCCGGGTGGAAAACCGGATCGTACTGCTCAGGCGCGCCATTCCCCCGGCCTATGGCCGCTGGGTGATTCCCGGAGGCTTTGTGGATGTGGGCGAAGCGGTGCCCCACGCCGCCGCCCGTGAAGCCTGGGAGGAGGTGCGCCTGCGGGTGGCCATCGGCCCCCTGGTGGGGGTCTATTCCTATCCCCAGGTCACCACCGTGGTGGTGGTTTACGCGGCCGAGGTCATCGGTGGACGCCTGCAGGCAGCCGACGAGGCCCTGGATGCCCGCCTGTTCGCACCGGCGGAGATTCCCTGGCAGGACCTGGCCTTTTCCAGCACCCGCGACGCCCTGCAGGACTATCTCCGCGCAAGCGCAGCGGCCCTCCCGCCGCTTCGGCCCGCCACTCCGTGAGTAACTTTGGGCCGCCGGCCGCCACGAGCTTCGGCACCGCCCAACAAACAAACCCTTTCAAAAAAATTCAATTTGGTCCTTCATCCGGAAATGAAAACGACCATCTATTCCCCTCATTTTGTATCCGCGGTCGGCTTCTTTTGGGCCCAATGATGTACTCCAAATCAAAATTGGCTTTTCACCCTCTTTCATTCGACCATAATGGCTGAAATCCAGCATCGGGAGAGGACATGATCCTTGAACCACGGAATGTCGTCAAGTATCAATGCTCGAGAGACCAGAGGATAAAGGTCAACTGAACCAGCTGATGGCTGGGGTTGCGGTTTTCCAGTGCACCCCCACGTTCTCGGATTTCAACTCAAGGTGCAAAACATTATATCATAAAAGAAAAATGACTACTTATGGGGATTGTAAGCCAATAAAAATAAAACTAACATTTCTTATCATTGAGGGTTCAGCACCCATTTCCTTTAAATTCTTCTGAGCTCATTCCACCAAGGAAGATACCGCCGACTGAATTTAATCTTTCAATTCAATCATAACAAAAGGAGGAAGGGAGGAAATTCGTATACCTCTATACGCGGGGAATTTTTTGTTTCTATGAGGCCCGTAATAACATCAGGTTTAGCGATCACAGTGATGCTTATTTGCCTTTTATTTCAGGTTAGGCAAACGCTTACGCAGAGTTACATAATTACAGTGATCCCCCAAATATTCCATCAAATGGGATTCTCGAAGAAGGTAACTATTCTCCTACAGGCTTGGCGATAACCATGAATTACAATACCACAAATCCAGCGTTAAACTCATCAATACAGGATATGAAAAAAGTTTTAATGCTGACCGAAAAAGCTATGCAAAAAATAATTAACCGAGTACAAGCGATCGAGAAATATGTTGTCGATTTAACCTGTTATTAGATGGATATTTTGTCGATTTTTTTCCCAAAATCCTATGCGTACATGGAAAGAATCACAACGAGCGAAACCATCGATCCAATCTTCCTTGTAAAAGAGAAGAAGCGGCGGTTTATTCACGAGCTTTATGAGATCCAATGCCAGATATTTCAAGGGGTGGATATAAATAGTTTTACCAGCTACATTATTCGCCCTGGAGCCGTGAGGACCCGGGTCAAGATCTTTCGTAACGACCATCAAAAAGCGGTCGGCTATTATGCCATCCACTTGTTCGAAATTAGGTCGAACGCTGCCGAAATCACGGCGATTTTCAGAGCTGAAGCAGGATTACTCCGCGCCTACAGGCGTAAACACGCCACGCTTTCGTTTGCCTTTGCTGAATACTGCCGATACAAGTGTTTTCATCCCGGTCGAAAGGTGTACTATCTCGGTACCTTGGTTCATCCGTCGAGCTACCATTCATTATTCCGAAACTGCTATGAGTTATATCCTACATATAGGCGCGAAACACCCCCCGATATCCTTCGTCTGATGTGTGACATGGCAAAGAATCTCGGGATCGGACCGGCTTGCCGGGATAACCCATTTATCGTTCAAGTCGGTTGGATTGTTCGAAACGACAGAGAGGACTTGGCGTTTTGGTCCCACTGTGACAAGCCGGACGTCAAGTTCTTCCTGAAGATTAACCCTGGCTACCGCGAGGGGGAGGGTCTTCTTACCCTGGTACCCATCACGTGGAAAAACTTGCTGTGGGTGTTTATCCGCTGGACCACCGAAGTGTGCCGTCGCGAGCTCAGAAAGCTGGCATGATACCGACATTTTTTTCAATGGGGAATTGTTGTCTTAATGGTCGACATGAAGCACGCGGGTGGATGCTATGTTTACAAGTGATAAGGCAGCCAAAATCATTATCCGGAAGTCTATAACATCAGGCGGAGCGCTATCGCACCTTTATGCACAACACCGGACCAGGAGTCGCGAATGATGAACGTGCGTGACGATATAAAGGCCTATCTTGTCGGTGGAGGAATTGCCTCACTTGCCGCCGCCGTTTACCTCCTTCGGGATGGTCACATTCCCGGGAAGCATATTCAGATCCTCGAGGAGTCGAGGCTTGGCGGAAGTCTGGATGCCGCCGGTTCTCCCGAGCAGGGGTATTCGATGCGCGGCAGCCGGATGTACGGAGCGGCGTATGTCCTCACTTATGAGCTTCTTGCGGGCATTCCGTCGCTCGACGACCCAAGCAAGTCAGTGGCTCTGGACATGCTCGAGTTCTGGGAATCGACACCGTGGAACGCAAAGGCCCGGCTGGTCGAGAACGGAAAGATCATCGACCCTTCGATCTTGGGCTTCGACAACAAGGACCGGGTGGACCTCGTCAAACTCCTGTTTTCATCGGAGAACACCCTGGGCACAAAGCGCATCGAAGACTGCTTCGAGCCTCATTTCTTCGAGACGAACTTCTGGTGCATGTGGTGCAGCATGTTCGGATTCGAACCCTGGCATAGCGCCATCGAGTTAAGGCGCTACCTGCTCCGTTTCCTGAGATTGTTTCCGGATCTGGCGACGCTGAAGATCATCCACTCCACCCGATACAACACTTACGACACCGTTATTCGACCGCTGCTCAGTTGGCTTGCGCAGCACGGCGTAAAGTTCGACACGGGCGTCCAGGTCACCGACCTGGACTTCGCGCGCGCCAACGGCAGGAAGGCCGTGCGGGCTATTCGTTGTCTGCGCGAGGGGAAGCGGATCAAGATCGACGTCGGCGAGAGCGATCTTGTCATCGTCACCATTGGATCCATGACGGCCGATTCGAGCTTTGGCTCGATGTCTGCGCCCCCCGTTCTCACGACCGTCAAAACCGGGGGCTCCTGGACCCTCTGGGAGCGGCTCGCCGAGAAGGATCCCGCGTTTGGTCGTCCCTCTGCGTTCTGCGGACATAGTGACCAGACGAAATGGATAACGTTTACGGTGACCCACTTGGATGACCGCTTCTTCAAACTGATGGAGCGCTTCAGCGGCAGCCCGGCGGGGCGCGGCGGCCTGGTTACCCTCAAGAGTTCAAGCTGGCTTTTGACGTTCCACCTCTTTCACCCGCCGGCCTATGCGGGGCAACCTGAGGGAATCTTCGTGTGGTGGGGCTACGGGCTTTTTCCGGACCGTGTCGGCGCCTACGTAAAGAAGCGGATGTCCGATTGCAGCGGCGAGGAGATCCTTGTCGAGACCTTCTCGCATCTTGGGTTCCAGCCCCACATTCCGGCGCTCCTATCGAGCGCGAACTGCATTCCCTGCATGTTGCCATATGCAGCGAGCCAGTTCATGCCGAGAGCAAAGGGCGACCGACCGAACGTTATACCCGAAGGGACCGTCAATTTCGCATTCATCGGTCAATATTGCGAGATCCCCGACGACGTCGTCTACACCATCGAGTACTCGGTCCATTCGGCGAGGCTTGCCGTTGCTTCCCTTCTCGGCTTCGCCCATGAGATCCCACCGACCTACAAGGGGCTCGAACACCCCTACGCGCTGGTCCACGCGATGAAGATCATCCTCGGGTAGCGATTGCAGCGGAAAAAGGACGCCTCGGCAGAGGCGCCGTGGCTTCTGTGAAACCATTTATGACAAACGGAAGCGGTAGTTCTTCACCCAGTTGCAGAAGATGACAGACCCGCTTTCCGGTTTTCTGAAAGGCATCTCCGGCAAAAACGGCCGGCCTGGCCCCCGCGTCCTTTTTGGAACCGTCCCGTCAAGAACGCGTGGCGGCGATCAATGCCGGGTCGCCTTGGCACAGAGGGACGCGGCAAGATTGGTCCAGCGCACCTCGATAACAAGTATTAGGCTGAAATTATGACAAATAAAATCTGGCTCAGAAATTATCCGGACGGCATTCCCGCCGAAATCAACGCTGATCTGTTCATTTCGATCCCGGATCTGATCGAGAAGCTCGCCATCAAGTTTGCCGATAAACCGGCCTATCACAACCTCGGCCACACCATAAGCTATGCGGCGCTGGAGCGACTGTCTCGCGATTTTGCCGCCTTTTTGCAGGGCCTGCCGAATATGGCCAAGGGTGAACGGGTCGCTATCATGGCGCCGAACCTGTTGCAATACCCGGTGGCGCTGTTCGGCATCCTGCATGCCGGCAT
>Ga0105096_10000520_pt1 | contig 13617 bp, 9 predicted proteins | sample PPLLak3cmMay2015_FD_87036 | JGI IMG/M metagenome (GOLD analysis project Ga0105096, IMG submission 87036) | Freshwater sediment microbial communities from Prairie Pothole Lake near Jamestown, North Dakota, USA - PPLs Lake P7 Core (1) Depth... | ecosystem: Environmental > Aquatic > Freshwater >... | reverse complement strand
GTGGGCGTTCTCGGTCATGACGATCGCCGCGTCCACCAGCGTGCCGATGGCGATGGCGATGCCGCCGAGCGACATGATGTTGGCGTTGATGCCCTGCAGGCGCATGACGATGAAGGCCGAGAGGACCGCGAGCGGCGTGACGATCACGATGATCAGGCCCGAGCGCAGGTGGAACAGGAACACCAGGCACACCAGCGCCACCACGACGAATTCGTCCACGAGCTTGCCGCTCAGGTTGTCGACGGCGCGCTGGATGAGCGTCGAGCGGTCGTAGGTTTCGACGATCTCGACGCCCTCCGGCAGGCTGGCGCCGAGCTCGTCGAGCTTGGCCTTCACCCGCGCAATGGTGTCGCGCGCGTTCTCGCCGTTGCGCATGACGATCACGCCGCCCACGGCCTCGCCCTCGCCGTCGAGCTCGCCGATGCCGCGACGCATCTCCGGGCCGATGCGCACCTCCGCGACGTCGCGGAGCAGCACCGGGGTGCCGTCGGGCGAGACCATCAGCGGGATGCGCTCGAGATCCTCGGTGCTGCGCACGTAACCCGTGGCGCGCACCATGTACTCGGCCTCGGCCATCTCCACGACCGAGCCGCCGGACTCCTGGTTGCCGGCGCGGATGGCCTGCTCGACCATCATCAGCGTGAGGCCGTAGCCGCGCAGGCGCAGCGGGTCGACCACCACCTGGTACTGCTTCACCATGCCGCCGACGGTCGCGACCTCGGCCACGCCGTCGAGCGCCTGCAGCTCGAACTTCAGGAACCAGTCCTGCAGTGACCGCAACTGCGCGAGGTCGTGCCGGCCGCTGCGATCCACCAGCGCGTACTGGTAGATCCAGCCGACGCCGGTGGCATCCGGGCCGAGCGCCGGCCGCACGCCCTCGGGCAGCCGCGCGGCGGCCTGACTCAGATATTCGAGCACCCGCGAGCGTGCCCAGTAGGGGTCGGTGCCGTCGGCGAACAGCACGTTGACGAACGAGTCGCCGTAGAACGAATAGCCGCGCACCGCCGTCGCTCCCGGCACGGACAGCAGCGCGGTCGTGAGCGGGTAGGTCACCTGGTCCTCGACCAGCCGCGGCGCCTGGCCGGGGAATGTCGTGCGGACGATGACCTGCACGTCGGAGAGGTCCGGCAGCGCATCGACCGGCGTGCGCAGGAACGAGTGCGTGCCGACCACGCCCAGCATGGCCGCGAGCAGCAGCACCACGGCGCGGTTCTCGAGCGAGGCGCGGATGATCGCGGTGATCATGGCTGCGCCGGCGCGTCGCCGTGTCCCTCGTGGCCGAGGCGCTCGAGTCCGCTGCGCAGGTTGGCCTCGGAATCAAGCAGGAACTGCCCGGCCACCACCACCTGCTCGCCCGCCGCGAGTCCCTCGGCGATCTCGACCCGCTCGCCGCTCTCGGCACCGGCTGTGACGCGGCGCGGCGCGAAGCGGCCCTCGCCCAGCGCCACGACGACACGGTCCTCGGTGCCGCTGCGGATCAGCGCGTTGCGCGGGATGGTGACGGCCTCGGGGCGCGGGTCGCCGAGCAGCGTGACGCGCGCCAGCATGTTCGCGCGGATCGCGGGGTGCGGGCGCTCGAGCACGATGCGCGCGCGCACGGTGCGCGTCTCCATACTGAGCTCGGGATACACGTGCCCGACCACGCCCCCGAGCGTCTCGCCAGGGAGCGAGGCGAAGCGCAGCTCGGCCGCGGTGCCGGGCGCGACCCACGCCGCCTGCGACTCCGGGACCTCGGCGATCACCCACAGGCTGCCGAGCTCGGTGATGGTCATCGCCGTCATGTCCGGAGTCACCATCGCGCCTTCGCGGATCGCGAGCTCCGTGATCACGCCCGCCACGGGCGCGTGGAACGGCACGCGCCCCGAGGCGCGCCCGTCCTGCGCCAGGCGCGTCGCCGTGCCGGAATCGAGGCCGAGGGCCCGCAGCCGGTCGCGCGAGGCGGCGACGAGATCGGCGTTGCCGATCCGCAGCGCGTCGAGGTACTCCTGCTGGGCGCTCTCGAGCATCGGCGAGCGCACCGTGAAGAGCAGCTGCCCCGCCGTGACGGTCTCGCCCGGCGCCCGCACCGACAGCCCCTCTATCCAGCCGTCGGCACGCGGTCGCACCTGGCGCACGCGCCGGTCGTCGAAGGTGACGAAGCCCGTGGTCTCGGCGCGGCGCGGCAGCGAGGCGAGCGTCGCGGGCTCGGTGCGCACGCCGAGGTTGTTGATGACGGCCGGAGAGATGCGCACCTCCGGGCCCGCGGCACCGGACGCCGTCGCCACGGCGGCCGGCGGCTCGGGCTCGACCTTCACGAGATCCATGCCGCAGATCGGGCACTGGCCAGGCGCGTCGCGCACGACGTCCGGATGCATCGGGCATCGATACAGCGGGTCAGCGTGCTTGAGAGCGTGTTCGGCCGGCGACTCGCCCGCCGGCATCGCCGCGGGGCTGGCTGGCTGGCCGCGACCACAGCCCGTGAGGAGGATAGCCGTCATCGCGAACAGCGCGAGCCAGCGGCTGGCAGGCGCGACATGCACCGTCGGATTTCGATCACTGTTCACTTGCTTCCCCTCCCACGAGGTAATCGACGTCGTAGCGGGCCTGGGCGCGGTCGGCGGCCAGCCGCAGGTGCTTGATCCACGTCTCGAGTGCGACCCGCCGTGCCGAGATCACCTCGTCGACCATGACGCGGTTCGACCGGTAGGCGAGCAGCGCCGCCTGCACCGACTGCTCGGCGAGCGGCACGAGCTCGGACTCGTAGAACCGCTCGAGTCCGGCGGTACGGTCGGCGATGCCCCAGGCCTCTGCGAGCATGGCCCGCATCTCGCGCTGGTGGTCGTCGTGCATCTCGTGCAGGCCGCGAGCCTCCGCGAGCGAGGCCGTCACCTCGCGGTCCTGCCGGTTCGAGCGCCACAGGGGCAGGTCCACGGTCACCATGGCGCTCAGCATGTCGGGGCGGCTCTCGCCGTCCATCATCCGTCCGCTGCGCAATCCGTAGCTCAGGTCCAGCATCCAGCCGGGCTTGCGTCCCTGCCGGGCGAGATCCACGCCGGTCTCGGCCGCCTCGATGCGACGCTCGAAGTCGAGCTGGGCAGGATGGCTCGCGAGGCGGGACTCGAGCGTGGCGAGCGGCTCGAGCGGGGCTCGGGCGGGCAGCGAGAACGGCCCGGCGCGCGCGGCCTCCTCCTCGCCGATCCAGCGACCGAGCTGGGCACGGCGCATCGCCTCGTCGCGCTCGAGGTCGAGTTGCTGCTCGCGCAGCATTGCCACGTCGAGTCCGGCCTGCAGCACCTCGAGCTGCTTGCCCTCGCCCGACGCGTAGCGCGCGAGCGCCGCCGCGCGCATCTGCTCGACCCAGTCCGTCTGGCTCGCGAGCAGCTCGCGGGCCTGTGCGAGGAAGGCCAGTTCGGTCCATGCCCGCCGCACTTCGCGCTGCACCACGAGCTTTCGGTCTGCGGCGACCGCCTCGGCCGCGACTGCGGATTGCTCCATGCGGCGGCGAGCCAGCGTGCGCGTGTCGCCGGCCGGGAACTCCTGGCTCACGCCCAGCTCGAGCATGGTCATGTCCTCGGCGTCGAGGCTGAAGGAATCCACCGGCACGTTGACTGCGCCGAGGCGCAGCTTGGGGTCCATGAGCTGCCCCTCGGAAACCGCGCGCTCGCGCATCGCCAGCGACTCGGAAGCGAGCTGCCGCAGCACGGAATCGCGCTCGACGGCGAGACGCTCGGCGTCCGCCAGCGTCAGCGGCGCGGCGTGCGCCGGACCCGCGCCTGCGAGGGCGAGCAGCAGCATTGGCAGCGCGAGCGCAGTGGCGCGCTGCCGCGTCGGCGATCGGTCAACGGAGCGGCGCGATGCGGGCGCCGCGATGGCCTGGTTCATGATCCACCTCCCGGGAAGACGGGCGGCAACTGCCGCCGGGGAACCGGAGCGGAGGAGGACCTACTCGATGAATCGGCAGTAGCTGACGGTGAGCGGACAGCGCGGAACGGGCTCGGGACGATCCGCGGACAGGCAGTGCGCCTCCTGTGCCGGTCCGGGCGGCAGGGCGAACGAGGTCAGGGCGACGGGCAACGCGATCGCCAGCGCCGCGACACGGGCATCGACCTGCGGGTCGTGCGGGAAGGCGCAGCGACCGCCCGCCTCGTCTGCGGCCTCGTGCCCGGCGTGTTGTGGCGGGCAATAGATGCAGGGATCGTGGCTCGACGTGGTTGGCCCGTCATGCCTGCCATCGTGGGCGCCCGAACCGAGAGCGGCAGGCTCGTGCGCGGCGTGGTCGTGGCCGGCATGCACGTCGACGGACCCCTGGGTGACGGCCGCGACCACCCCGGCCGACTGGTGCGCAGCGACGCAGGGGACGGCGGCCACCTGCAGCCACGCCAGGGCCACGAGCGGGAGCACCGCCCGGGCCAGCGTCCGCTGTCGCCGCCTGATCCACTGCAAGCCGGACATCGCGCCCCAAACCTCGCCTCGAGTGGCGGCAAGCTAGCGCGCCCACCGTGCGCTTGCAACCGGCCGGTTGCGGCATAATCTCGACGCCGTCACGAATGGCGCGGTAATCCACCACTTTCCGGGAGTCCGACATGCTTGGAATTCGCAAGGTCCTGCCTCTGGTGCTCGCGCTGGGAGCGACCGTTCTCGCCGGGTGCGCAAGTACCGATGGCGTCACCGAGTGGGACGGCCTGGTGCGCAAGCCCAACACCCGCCTGAACGCCGTGTTCGTCAAGCCCGACGCACAGATCGTCGCTTACCGCAGCGTCATGCTCGACCCCGTGCAGGTCAGTTTCGACAGCAACTGGGACCCGAACCGCGGCACGCGCAGCGCGTCTTCCCGCGTGAGCGCAGACGACATGGCGGCCATCAAGGACAGCCTGGCCGAACTGTTCCGCGAGGTCTTCCGCGACGAGCTCGCACGCGGCGGCTACCAGCTCGTCGACCAGCCGGGCCCGGAGACCCTGCGCGTCACGCCCGCGATCATCAACCTGTTCATCACGGCGCCGGACCTCGCGACGCCCGGCCGCACGCGCACCTACACCGCCGACGCGGGACGGATGACGCTGGTGGTGGAACTGCGCGACTCGGAGACGAACACCTTGCTCGCCCGCGCAGTCGATACTCAGACCGGCCGCAACGCGGGCATGTGGACCATCACCAACCGCGTGACCAACACTGCCGATGCGCGGCGCGCGATCGGCGTGTGGGCCTCCGCGCTGCGCCGCGGACTCGACGAGCTGTACGGCAGGGTCGGGAGCTAGGAGACCAGGCGGGGAAGCGTCGCGCTCGCGGGCTGCCGATCGACGCGGCCGACGAGCCGCCGCCTGCGTGCGGCGGTTCGTCGGTCGCGCGGCTGCGAACCTGCGATGCGGCGCGAGCGGCCCGGTACTCGACCCTCACAGCACGGGAATGGATCCGCCGATGGCCATCCAGCACAAGCGACTCGGCTCCCACGGCGCCCTGGTGAGCAACCTCTGCCTCGGCACGATGAACTTCGGCTGGTTCGCCGACGAGTCCGAAAGCTTCCGGATCATGGACCGCGCCCTCGAGCTCGGCATCAACTTCTTCGACACCGCCGACGTCTATGGCTGGACCGTGGAGCACGGCACGACCGAGGAAATCATCGGCCGCTGGCTGGCGCAGGGCGGCGGGCGGCGCGATGCGATCGTGCTGGCCACCAAGGTCTACAACCCGGTGACCCGCCGGGGCAGCCGACCCGAGCCGAACTCCGACGGCCGCAGCCTGTCGGCCGTCAAGATCCGCAAGCACTGTGAGGGGAGCCTCGCGCGCCTGCGGACCGACTGGATCGACCTGTACCAGATGCACCACGTCGACCGCGCCTGCCCGTGGCCCGAGGCATGGCAGGCCTTCCACGCGCTGGTCGGCCAGGGCAAGGTCGTCTACGTCGGATCCAGCAACTTCGCAGGGTGGGACATCGCGACGGCGTGCCAGGAGGCCGCGCGGTTCGGCATGAGCGGGCTCGCGAGCGAGCAGAGCCTGTACAACCTGAACGCCCGCACGATCGAGCTCGAGGTCATCCCGGCCTGCCGCCACTACGGGCTCGCACTGCTGCCGTGGAGCCCGCTCGGGGGCGGCCTGCTGGGCGGGGCGCTCGGCAAGATGCAGGCCGGCCGCCGCGTGGACGAGGGATTCGCGCGACAGGTCGAGAAACACCGCGCCCGCCTCGAGCAGTACGAAGCGCTGTGCCGCGAACTCGGCGAGGAACCGGCCACCGTCGCGCTGGCGTGGCTGCTGCACAACCCGGCCGTTACCGCGCCGATCGTCGGGCCGCGCACCGTGGCACAGCTCGACAGCGCGGTGCGCGCCACCGAGGTCGTGCTCGCACCGGACTTCCTCCAGCGGCTCGACGAGATCTTTCCCGGTCCGGGCGGCGAGGCGCCGTTGGCGTACGCGTGGTGAGCATGCGCCGCGCGGGCACGCGCGGTCGTGCGCTGGTCCTCGCCGGCATGCTGCACGGCAGTGTCGCGGCCGGGGCGAGCGCCGACGAAGGTCACGTCGACGGCCGGTCCGAGTACCGCGCGCCGCAGGCCCTCGTGGCTCCCGCCATCGACGGGCGCGCCGACGACGCGGCGTGGGCGGCGGCCGGCTGGCGGGCCATCGACCAGCGCTGGCTCGGCCCCGAGTACGCGGGCGACGACTTCCAGGGGCGCTTCAAGGTGGTCTGGACCCCGCAGCGGATCCACCTCCTCGTCGAGATCGTCGACGACGTCCTCTACGACCGGTACCGCGACCCGCTGGTCCGGTACTGGGACGACGACTGCCTGGAGATCTTCCTCGACGAGGACTTCTCGGGCGGCGACCACCAGTACAGCCACAACGCGTTCGCTTACCATGTGTCGCTCGACAACCAGTCCATCGACATCGGCACCGACCGGGCCGCCCGCAACTACTCGAGCCACGTCCAGAGCCGCTGGACGCAACAGGGCGACAAGGTGGTCTGGGAACTGGCGATCGACGTCCATCCGGACTCCTACCGGGACGACGCGCCGGACAGTCCACCGGTGCGGCTCTCGACCGGCAAGGTCATGGGACTGATGGTGGCTTACTGCGACAACGACGGCAGCGATCTGCGTGAGAACTTCGTCGGCTCCGAGCCGGTGCAGCACGGCAGGAAGGACCGTGGCTGGATCGATGCCGGCCTGTTTGGAAAACTCGTACTGGATGGGGCGCCATGAGCCAGCATGATCGAACGACGATGGACCTCCCGGACCGTGCGCGCACGGTCGCGGGTGAGTTCGTGGACCTCGACGGCGAGCGCTGGTTCGTCATCCGCAACGTCGACGCGATGCCGCCTTTCTTCGTGAGCGTGATCTCGAGCGCCGACCACTGGCTGTTCGTGTCCTCGTCCGGCGGCCTGACCGCCGGCAGGGTGTCGCCGCAGACTGCGCTGTTCCCGTACGTCCCGGTCGACAAGATCCACGACAGCAGCCTCCACACCGGCGGCAGGACCCTGCTGCGGGTCGGGCCGCCCGGCCGGCAGGCACTGTGGGAGCCGTTTAACCGCGAACACGACGGGCGCTGGCGCGTCACGCGCAACCTCTACAAGAGCACGCTCGGGGACCAGCTCGGCTTCGAGGAGCTCAACCACGACCTCGGCCTCGCCTTTCGCCACACCTGGACGACGAGCCCGGAATACGGATTCGTGCGCCGCTGCGAGCTGCGCAACCTCGGCGATGCCGCACTGCCCGTCGAACTCCTGGACGGACTGCAGAACATCCTCCCCGCGGGCACGCCCGACACCGTGCAGGCGAGCGCGAGCAACCTCGTCAACGCCTACAAGTGGACCGAGCTCGACACCGGCAGCGGGCTCGCGATGTACACGCTCTACTCCGGCATCTCGGATCGCCCGCAGCCGTTCGAGTCGCTGAGGGCCAACGTCGCCTACTGCCTCGGGCTGGACGCACCGACGGTGCTGCTGTCGTCGCTGCAGCTCGATGCGTTCCGCCGCGGGGAACCCCTCGAGCCGGAGACGCGCAAGCGCGGCATCCGCGGGGCGTACTTCGTCGCCACCCGGCTGCTGCTGCCCGCGGGCAGCGTGCAGCGCTGGCAGATCGTGGCGGACATCGAGCAGACGCAGGGCCGGGTCGTCGGGCTGATCCGCCGGCTCGTGGACCGCGACGGTGCGGCGCGCTCGATCGCGCAGTCCGTCGCTGCCGGCAGCGACGACCTGGCACGCATCGTCGGCACCGCCGACGGCTTCCAGCGCGTCGACGAGGAGGCCGTGACCGCGCACCACTGCGCCAACGTGCTGTTCAACGTGCTGCGCGGCGGGATCTTCGACGACCAGTACCGGGTGTCCACGGCGGACTTCGCGAGGCACGTGGCGTACTTCAACTCGCGGGCGCATCGGCGCCACCGCGAACTGCTGGCAGCTCTGCCGGCGACCGTCACGTCGGAGCAACTGCTGGCGTCGGTCGGCGGTTGCGACGACCCGCAGCTCGAAAGGCTCTGCTACGAATACCTCCCCATCACCTTTGGTCGCCGCCACGGCGACCCGAGCCGCCCGTGGAACCGGTTCACGATCAGGCTGCGCGACGAGGACGGCGGCCGACTGCTTTCCTTCGAGGGCAACTGGCGCGACATCTTCCAGAACTGGGAGGCGCTGCTGCTCAGCTTCCCGGAATTCGTCGAACACGTGGTCGCCAAGTTCGTCAACGCCTCCACTGCCGACGGCTACAACCCGTACCGCATCACCCGGCAGGGCATCGACTGGGAGGTCGTCGAGCATGGCAACCCGTGGAGCCACATCGGCTACTGGGGCGACCACCAGATCATCTACCTGCTGAAGCTGCTGGAGCTGTCGCGGCAGTTCCACCCCGATCGCCTGCGGGCGCTGCTGCACAGGCCGGTGTTCAGCTACGCGAATGTGCCGTACCGGATCAGGGACTTCGCCGCACTGGTGGCGGATCCCAAGACGACCGTCGACTACGACGACGCGCTCGCGGCGCGGATCGCCGAGCGCGTCGCCGCGATGGGCGCGGACGGCAAGCTGCTGTTGGATCGCGGCGGCGAGGTCCACCTGGTCAATCTGCTCGAGAAGCTGCTGGTGCCGCTGCTGGCCAAGCTCGGCAACTTCGTCGTCGACGGCGGGATCTGGCTCAACACGCAGCGACCGGAATGGAACGACGCCAACAACGCCCTGGTCGGCCACGGCGTCTCGATGGTCACGGTGTACTACCTGCGCCGCTACGTGCGCTTCCTGCAGGATCTGCTGGCCGGTGAGCAGGGTCCGGTCGAGCTGTCGACTGAAGTGGCCACCTGGCTGACGGAGACGGCCGCGGCGATCGCCCGCGCCCGGCCCTTGCTCGGTGCCGGCCCGATCGCCCCGGATCTGCGCTGGCAGCTGCTCGAGCAACTGGGCACGGCGGCGGGCCGTTACCGCGAGTGCGTGTACCGCGAGCAGCCGTTCTCCGGCAGCACGCGACTGCCGCCGGTACAGGTCACCGCGCTGCTCGACGACGTGCTCGCGGCGCTGGACCACACGGTCGGCAGCAACCGGCGCGACGACGGCTTCTACCACGCCTACAACCTGATCGACCTGCGGCCGGGCGCGGTCCGGGTCGACGCGCTGTATCTGATGCTGGAGGGACAGGTCGCGGCCCTCAGCGCCGGGGCGATCGCGCCGGAGCAGGCGGTCGCACTGGTGGAACGGCTGTTCCACAGCGACATCCATCGGGCCGACCAGCGCTCCTTCATGCTGTACCCCGACCGTGCGCTGCCGGGGTTCCTGGAGAAGAACCGGATCCCGGCGGAAAGGGCCGGGGCGATCCCGCTGCTGCGCCGCATGCTCGCGGCCGGGGACGAGCGCGTCGTGTCCCGCGACGAAGCCGGCTGTCACCGCTTCAATGCCGACTTCACGAACGTCGATGATCTCGAGGCCCGCCTCGATCTGCTGGCCGATCACTACGGCGACGACGTCGAGGCCTCGCGCGAGGCGTTGCGCGGCCTGTACGAGGACGTATTCCGGCACCGCGAGTTCACCGGCCGCTCCGGGGGCATGTTCGGCTTCGAGGGCCTCGGCTGCATCTACTGGCACATGGTCTCGAAGCTGCTGCTGGCGGTGCAGGAGAACTACTTCGCGGCGCTGGAGCAGCGCGCCGCGGAGGAGACCTGCCGGCGCCTCGGCAGCCTGTACTACCGGGTCCGTGACGGTCTCGGCTTCAACAAGACGCCTGCCGAGTACGGCGCGTTCCCGACGGACCCTTACTCCCACACGCCGGGTCACGGCGGCGCCAGGCAGCCGGGCATGACCGGGCAGGTCAAGGAGGAGGTCCTGACGCGCTTCGGGGAACTCGGCCTGCGGATCTCGGCCGGCAAGGTCCGCTTCGACCCCCGGCTGCTCCGGACTCGCGAGTTCGTGCACGCGCCGGGCAGCTTCCGCTACGTGGACGTCCACGACCGCTGGCAGGAGATCATGGTTCCCGCCGCGGGGCTCGCCTACACCTGGTGCCAGGTCCCGATCGTCTACCGGCTGTGCGGGGTCGGCGGGCCTTCGCTGAGCGTCACGCGGGAGGACGGCAGCAGCACGACGCTGCCGGAGCTGTCGCTGCCGGAGGACCTGAGCTCGGAGATCTTCCGCCGCAGCGGACGCATCCGGCAGATCTCGGTGGAACTTCCGGCCGGGCTGCTGCTGGACGGCTGACGCACCGCGGTGGTCGCCGGCCTCGCATGCGGCCCTGCGCCGAGGGTTTGCCGGCGCCGACGACATCGGTGACGATCCGGCCGATGACGCACTACGCCACGGCTCCGGAAGACCGCATCCCGTTTCACCTGAAGGTGGTGTACGGGCTCGGGGCGTTCGTCAACAACCTGCTGGCCGCGGCCAGCGGCGGGATGATGATCGTGCTGAACCTCGGGCTCGGCATGAACCCGGCACTGGTCGGCCTGCTGGGCGCCCTGCCCCGGCTGTTCGACGCATTCATCGATCCCGTGATGGGCTACGTCTCGGACCACACCCGCACCCGCTGGGGCCGGCGCCGCCCCTACATCTTCGTCGGCGCGATCGCCGTGGGACTCGCCTTCGCACTGCTGTGGCAGCTGCCGCCCGGGCGGACCGAATCCTTCTACTTCTGGTACTTCCTGCTCGGATCGCTGCTCTTCTATCTCGCCTACACCGTCTTCGCGGCACCCTGGGTCGGGCTGGGCTACGAGCTGACGCCGGACTACCACGAACGCACGCGCCTGATGGGCGTCCAGAACTTCACCGGTCAGCTCGCGTACGTGATCACGCCGTGGTTCCTGCTGATCATGCAGAGCGAGCGCTTCTTCGACGACATGGTCGACGGCGCCGCCGGCCTCGCGATCGTGATCGGCATCGTCGCGATGGTGATCGGGATCCTGCCGGCCATCTTCCTGCGGGAGCGCATCGGGGTGCCCGGCGGAAACGGGGCGGAGGACCGCCAGCGACGTGCCCGCGAGGGCGGCTTCCGCGAACAGATGGCTGCCTTCTGGCGCGGCTGCCGGCTGACGCTCGGCTCCCGCCCGTTCCTGAACCTGTGCGCGGCGACCTTCCTGGTGTTCAACGGCTTCATCCTGATCGCGGCGTTCCAGTCCTACGTGATCATCTACTACGTGTTCGGTGGCGACACCGTCCGGGGCGCGGAGTTCTCGGGGTACGCCGGGACCGCAGGGGCGATCTCGGCGTTCGTCGTGATCGTCATCGTGACCTGGCTCGGCACGCGCCTCGGCAAGAAGCGCACGTTCTACGTCGCCATGGGCCTGTCGATGCTGGGCTACGCGCTGAAGTGGATCTGCTACGACCCGGCGATGCCCTGGCTGCTGCTGTTGCCAGCGCCGCTGCTGGCCTTCGGCCTCGGCGGGCTGTTCACGCTGGTCCCGTCGATGATCGCGGACGTCGTGGACATGGACGAGCTGCAGACCCACGAGCGACGCGAGGGCTTGTACGGGGCGGTGTTCTGGTGGGTCGTCAAGCTCGGCATGGCGGCCGCCCTCGCCGCGAGCGGCGTGCTGCTGAACGCGACGGGCTTCGACGTCGCGCTCGAGGGCAACCAGTCGGAGCGCACGATCTTCCTGATGCGCGTGTTCGACTGCGCGGTGCCGTTCGTCGCTTCGGGCCTCGCGATCTGGGCGATCGCGGCGTTCCCGATCACCGAGCAGCGCGCCCACGAGAACCGGCTCGCGCTCGAGGCCAGGCGGGGAGCCGCCTGATCGTCGCGCCGGGGCCATGGGTTCCGATCATCCCGGGTGACACATGAGATCCATGTCAAGATTCCGATCGTTCCTGACCGCACGCGACACGACGGCAAGACTCACGGAGCAATCGGCGCCGGCGCAGGACGTCGCCGAGCCCGGGCTCGCGTCCGTCGTCGTCAGCACGCAGCGCAGGTTCCAGCGGCTCGAGGGCTTCGGCGGCGCATTCACCGAGGCCGCCGCGGTCAACTGGCTCGCGCTCGGCGAAGCGCATCGTCGCGAAGTGCTCGAGGCCTGCTTCGACCCCGTTCGCGGCCACGGCTATTCGCTGTGCCGTGTGCACATGGGCAGCTGCGACTTCGCGCTCGGCAACTACGCTCACGTCGAGACCGATGGCGACCTGGCGCTCGCGAGCTTCAGCATCGAGCGCGACCGGCGGGCGCTGCTGCCATTCATCCGTGCGGCCCAGCGCGTGGTGGGCGGGCCGATCAAGCTGCTCGCCTCGCCGTGGAGCCCACCGGCGTGGATGAAGACCAACGGCCGCATGAACGAGGGCGGCCGGCTGCGCCCGCAATGCCGGCGCGCCTGGGCGCGCTGCTACGTGCGCTTCATCGAAGCCTACGAGGCCGAAGGTGTGCCGATCTGGGGCGTGTCGGTGCAGAACGAGCCCATGGCGACGCAGCGCTGGGACTCGTGCATCTACACGGCGGAGGAAGAGCGTGATTTCGTGCGCGACCACCTCGGGCCGGAGCTCGAGGCCGCCGGGCTCGGTCGGGTCAGGATCGTGATCTGGGACCACAACCGTGACCTGATGGTCGAACGGGCGAACACGGTGTACTCGGATCCCGCGGCCGCGCGCTACGCCTGGGGCACCGGGTTCCACTGGTACGGCGAGGACCACTTCGACCACGTGCAGCAGGTCCACGATGCCTGGCCCGACAAGCAACTGCTGTTCACGGAAGGCTGCCAGGAAGGCGGCCCGCATCATGGCTCGTGGGAACTGGGCGAGCGCTACGCGCGCTCGATGATCAACGACCTGAACCGCTGGACGGTCGGCTGGATCGACTGGAACCTGCTCCTCGATCACGCGGGCGGCCCGAACCACGTGGGCAATTTCTGCAGCGCGCCCATCCACGCGAACGCCGCGCACGACGGGTTCTCGCTGCAGAGCTCCTACTTCTACATCGGGCACTTCGCCCGGTTCGCGAGGCCGGGCGCGCACCGGGTGCTCTGCGCCGCTTCCCGGCAGGACCTCGAGGCGACTGCGTTTCGCAACGTCGATGGTTCAGTCGCGATCGTGGTGCTGAACCGGACGGAGCAGTCGCAACGCTTCGCACTGCGTATCGACGACAGCACGTGCGTCGCGGAACTGCCGCCGCGGTCGATCGCGACCTACCTCGCCTGAATCGCGCTCACTCGAAGGTGACCGAGCCGCGGGTGAAGCCGGTCGGGTACTCGGTGCCGGCGCCGTTC
>Ga0105096_10000518_pt1 | contig 13638 bp, 14 predicted proteins | sample PPLLak3cmMay2015_FD_87036 | JGI IMG/M metagenome (GOLD analysis project Ga0105096, IMG submission 87036) | Freshwater sediment microbial communities from Prairie Pothole Lake near Jamestown, North Dakota, USA - PPLs Lake P7 Core (1) Depth... | ecosystem: Environmental > Aquatic > Freshwater >... | reverse complement strand
CGCCTGATCGACCTGGGCCTGCTGAAGGGCCTGAGCTACGTACAGCTGAACGCCGAAGCGCTGCCGTTCCCCGACAACAGCTTCGACGCCATCACCATGGCGTTCGGCCTGCGCAACGTGACCGACAAACTGGCCGCGCTGAAATCGATGCGCCGCATCCTGAAGACCGGCGGCAAGCTGATGGTGCTGGAGTTTTCCGAGGTGCAGGCCGAGTGGTTCAGACCGATCTACGATTTCCATTCGTTCAAGATCCTGCCCAAGCTCGGCGAACTGATCGCCGGCGATGCGCACAGCTACCAATACCTCGCCGAATCGATCCGTAAGCATCCGAACCAGGCCGGGCTGAAAGCCTTGCTGGAAGAGGCTGGCTTCGAACAGTGCGCGGTGCACAATCTTTCCGGCGGCATCGTCGCCATCCACAGTGGGTTCAAGATCTGAAGAGGGCATCATGAACAAACTCCTTTTGGCCGGATTGCTGCTGGCGGCTTTGGCCGGCTGCAAGGCCGAGCGCGAACCCGATACCAAGACAACGAATGTCATCGACGCCACGGTGGCCGCCGATCCGAATTCCTTTGCGCAGCCGGATAAAGTCCGCATCGAACACATCAATCTGGACCTGAAGGTCGACATGGCCGCCAAGGTTCTGCGCGGCAGCGCCGAGTACCGCCTGCAGTGGCTGGATGACAAAGCCAATGAGCTGGTGCTCGATACCCGCGGCATCGACATCCGTTCGGTGCAGGGCCTGGATGGAAAAAAATGGCGCGATCTGCCGTTCAAACTGGATGCCGAGGACGCCATCTACGGCTCGGCATTGCGCATCCGGATGAAACAGCAGCTGCCGCAGGTGCGCATCAACTATGCCACGCGGCCGGAAGCATCCGGCCTGCAGTGGCTGGCACCGGAGATGACCGCCAGCAAACAGCCGTTCATGTTCAGCCAATCACAGGCCATCCATGCCCGTTCCTGGGTGCCGCTGCAGGACACCCCCGGTGTGCGTTTCACCTATGATGCGCGGATTCGCACCGATAAATCCCTGATGGCGCTGATGAGCGCCGACAACGATCCGGCCGCGAAGCGTGACGGTGATTACCGTTTCAGCATGCCGCAGAAGATTCCGTCCTATCTGCTGGCCATCGCGGTCGGCGATGTCGTATTCAAACCGATTTCATCGCGTGCCGGCGTGTGGGCCGAGCCGTCGGTGGTCGATGCCGCGGCTGACGAATTTTCCGATACCGAGAAAATGATCCAAGTTGCAGAAAACCTGTATGGCCCGTATCAATGGGGCCGTTACGACATGCTGGTGCTGCCAGCCAGCTTTCCGTTCGGCGGCATGGAAAATCCGCGCCTGAGTTTCATGACGCCGACGGTGATTGTCGGCGACAAATCGCTGACCAGCCTGGTCGCGCACGAACTCGCGCATTCCTGGTCCGGCAATCTGGTCACCAACAGCAGTTGGAAGGACATGTGGCTGAACGAGGGGTTCACCAGCTATGTCGAAAACCGGATTGTCGAGGCCGTTTACGGCAAAGACCTCGCAACCATGGAAGATGTCATCAATCAATTCGGCCTGGCCGAAGAGATGCAGGGCCTGGCCCCGGCAGACCAGCTTCTGGCCCTTGCTCCACTGGTAGGCCGCGATCCCGATGAAGCATTGACCGGTGTGCCCTATGTCAAAGGCCAATGGTTCCTGAAGTTTCTCGAAGAACGCTTCGGCAGGGAGATATTCGATCCGTTCCTGAAGCATTGGTTCACCACACACGCCTTCACCAGCACCCACAGCGCCGAGTTCGAGCGCTTTCTGGAAGTCGAGCTGCTGGCCAAACATCCCGGCAAGGTCAGCATCGGCGAAGTCCGTGAATGGCTGCATGAACCCGGCATTCCGTCGTCGGCGACACCGGCGCAGTCGAAACGTTTCGAAGCCGTGGATGCCATACAGGCCAAATGGCTGGCCGGCAAGCTGCCGGCGGCCGAATTCGAAAGCAAGGCATGGAGCACCCAGGAATGGCTGCGTTTCCTGGAAAAAATGCCGGCAACGCTGAGTCCGGAACAGATGGCGGAACTCGACACCGCATTCGCATTCACCGGCACCGCCAATGCCGAGATCGCACAGCGCTGGTATCCGCTGACGGTCCGCAGCGGGTATCTGCAGGCCCGTCCATCGATGGAAGCATTCCTGACCAGCATCGGCCGGCGCAAACTGATCATGCCGACATACGAGGAACTTGCCAAAACCCCGCAGGGCCGTGAATTCGGACTTCAGGTGTTTGAAAAAGCGCGCCCCGGCTACCACCCGATCACCGTCGGATCGGTCGGGAAGGCGCTGGCCGAGCCGGTGCCTGAGCCGGCCACCGCCGAGGAACCGGCGAAATGAAAAAAATACTGCTCGGCCTGGCGCTGCTGGCCGCGCTGGCAACCGCTTTCGTCTGGCTGTTTCCGGCCCAGGCACTGAAGGGTGAGTTCGCCCGTCAGCGTTGGCTGGCCGGCGCCGCCGTGAAAACCCACGATGTCGCCGGCCAGCGCTGGTACACGCTTGAGGCCGGACAGGGTCCGCTCATCGTTCTGGTGCATGGCTATACCGGCAGCAAGGAAAACTGGCTTCCGGTGATGGGCAAATTGGCCGAAAACCACCACGTGATCGCCGTCGACCTGCCCGGCTGGGGCGAAAGCACACCGAAACCCGGCGCCGATTACGGCCCGGTCGCGCAGAGCCGGCGCTTGGCCGCCTTCCTGCAGGCGCAGCGGCAGCCCGCCGCGCTGTTGGTCGGGCATTCCATGGGCGGCATGGTTTCCGGGCTGATGACCGCGGAACATCCGGAACTGGTCCAGCGCCTGGTATTCATGTCATCGGCCGGGGTCATGTTCAAGGAGAACGATTTCGCCCGGCTGGTGCTCAAAGGCGGCAACCCGTTCGCCGTTTATGAAACCGAAAGCTTCCAGGATTTCTTGAGCACCTTTGTGTTCGCCGATGCGCCGTACGTGCCGGCACCGATAGCCGGCGCCATCTTGGCGCAGCGTGCGGCCAAGCGTGATTTCGAAAAAACGGTATTTACCCAGATGCGCCTGGGGCCGGAAGCGTTCCTGCTGCAGCAGCGCCTGCCTTTGATCAAGCAGCCGGTCGGCCTGCTATGGTGCGACCAGGATAAAATCATCGATCCGAGCGCCGCCGCGGTATTCGCCGAAAGCCTTCCGAATTCGACCACGGTCATGCTCAAGGGCTGCGGGCATATGCCGATGATGGAGCAGCCGGAGCAGGTCACGGCGTTTTTGTTGTCGCGGTTTTAACACGCAGCGGCTTTATTTGCCCTGGCGTTGCAGGGCATTCAGGTCGCGCACCATGCTGCTGGCGTCGCGCGTTTCCATATTCACAGGCTGGATGACCGCCTTGGCTTTGCCCAACAGGGCACAATCGGCCAATCCGGCTTTGGTTTGCGGGCTGAACAGGAAAACCACAGCGTGCTTCGGACGCGGCTGCTGGGTCATGAAGCGTTCGGCGATTTCCAGCACCGCGGCGATTTCGGCCGGTTTGCGCCATTGCGCTAAATACACAACCGGGTTTGCGCCAGTCTCGGTGCCGGGCAAGATGGCCTGCAGGCTATGCGCAAGCGGCTCGCAGGCCGACGGCTGATTCTGCAGCCCCAGGCGGATGAACTGGTATTTCAGGTAGGCCCGGCGCAGTGATTCGGCATAGTCTTCCGATCGATTCCCGTCCGGTCCGAAAGCGGCCAGGTTGGCGAGATGCTGATGGAAATCCTCGGCGGAAATCTCCGGCCCGAAGCTGGACTGGGCAAAGCTGACGGGCGCGGCCGCCAAAGCGCCTGCAAGAAATAAAACGGATATGCTGGAACGCATGAAGCCTCCGGACTGGAGGCTTCATTGTAACGGAATGCGGCGTGGCTTACTTGATGTCGGGCTCTTTGCCGGTGAATACGACCGGCTTCAAGGCATCGGCCTTGCCGGCTTCGGCTTCAAGGTAGGTCAATTTTCCGTATTTCGCCGTCGCGTGCACGTACAGCTCGACCTCGCGTTCGAAAATCAGCCCGCCGAGCACCTGGCTGTTCGGTCCGAGGATGACGCGCGGCACTTTCGGCTTGCCCCAGTTGATGCCCCAACCGGTCGGTTTGCGGACCTTGACATGGCCGGAAACCACGCTGCCATCGCCGACGGTGATGTTGCCGTTGACGGTCTCGACGTTGCCGGCGACTTTCATCGACAGCAGTTTGATGCTGCCGTTGACGGTTTCGACGTTGCCGCCGACCAGGCTATGCGCGCCGAGCTCGATCGAGCCGTTGACCGCTTCCACGGATTTCTCGACGCGCAGGTTGCTGACCCCGACGATCGAGCCATTGACGGTTTCCACGCTGCGGGCGGTTGCGCCGTTGCGCAGCAGGATCCTGCCGTTGACGGTGCTGACGTCGAGGGCGCGGGCGAAGCTATCCAGTGTGATGCTGCCGTTGACGGTTTCGACGTTCCTGGCCACGGCCTTGTCTTCAAGGGTGATCGAGCCGTTCACGGTGTCGATGTCGCCGTAGGTCTTTCCGGCTTCGGCGGTCAGGCTGCCGTTCACTTTGGACAGATCCGGCGCAGCCACGGAGACTTGGGCGACGGGCAGGGCGGCGGCAAGGGCAAGCGTTAAGATCAGACGGTTCATAAATTATCCTCGTTAAGATGGCTTTAGTATTGCCGTGACTGCTAAAATTGTCATGTGCCTTTAGTTGGTAGGCATTCTGGCCTAGGTAGGAGAACGGCGTGGCAGTGGCAAAACCGATTGTATTGCTGATTCTGGACGGCTGGGGCTACCGCGCCGAAAAAGCCGACAACGCCATTGCCTTGGCAAACCTGCCGAATTGGCGCGGCTTGCTGGACGAATGCCCGCACACGCTGATCCACACGGAAGGAAAGTACGTCGGTCTGCCGGACGGACAGATGGGCAACTCCGAGGTCGGCCACATGAACATCGGCGCCGGCCGCATCGTCTATCAGGACCTCACCCGCATCGACGCCGCCGTCGAAGACGGCAGTTTCGATCAAAATCCGGCCCTGCTGGCCGCCATCGACGCCGCCAAAGCCAAGGGCGGATGCCTGCAGGTGATGGGTCTGCTGTCGCCGGGCGGCGTGCATTCGCATGAACAGCATATCTTCGCGTTCCTGCGCATGGCCAGGAAGCATGGCGCCGGGGATGTGCAGGTGCATGCCTTCCTGGACGGCCGCGACATGCCGCCGCAATCGGCCGAACCGAGCCTGCGCGCGCTTGAGGGCTTATGCCTGGAATTGGGCCAGACCCGCATCGCCACGGTCACCGGCCGTTATTATGCGATGGACCGCGACAAGCGCTGGGAGCGCATGGCACCGGCCTACCGCGCCATCACGCATGCCGAGGCCGGACTGCACGCCGATTCCGCGTTGGCGGCCCTGCAACAGGCCTATGCCCGCGGCGAAAGCGACGAGTTCGTGCAGGCCACGGTATTGCCGCAGGCCAAGCCGATGCAGGACGGCGATGCCGTGGTGTTCATGAATTTCCGCGCCGACCGCGCGCGCCAGCTGGCGGCCTGCTATGTCGATGACGGCTTTAGCGGTTTTGACCGGGGGCGGCGCCCGTTGCTTTCGGAATTCGTCTGCCTGAGCGAAGCCGATGCCAGCCTGAATACACGGGTCGCGTTCATCTCCGAAAACCTGCGCCATACCCTTGCCGACGTGCTGGCCGCGCATGGCCTACGGCAGCTGCGCATCGCCGAGACCGAAAAATACGCGCACGTCACCTTTTTCTTCAACGGCGGCGTGGAGCGGCCGGTGCTGGGTGAAACGCGCATGCTCATCCCTTCGCCGAAAGTGGCCACCTACGACCTGCAGCCGGAAATGAGCTGCCCGGAACTCACCGCCAGGCTGGTCGAAGCCATCGGCGGCGGACAGTTCGATGTCATCGTCTGCAATATCGCCAATCCGGACATGGTCGGCCATACCGGCAGCCTGCCGGCCGCGATAAAGGCCGCCGAGGCGGTCGATGCGGCCCTGGGTGCGGTGCGATCGGCCGTGGCCCGTGCCGGCGGCGAACTTCTGGTCACCGCCGACCACGGCAATGTCGAGATGATGCGCGATCCGGTCACCGGCGAGCCGCATACCTCACATACCGTCGGTCCGGTGTATTTCGTGTATGCCGGCCGGCCGGCGCAGATACGTGATGGGGGTTCGCTGCGCGACATCGCGCCGACCGTGCTGCGCCTTCTCGGTCTCGAACAGCCTGCCGAAATGACCGGACGCAGCCTGCTGGAGTTCAGTTCATGAGAATGCCGGCCGCGGTTCTCTGCCTGCTGCTGTCGGCAGCGTCGTTCGCGCAGAACAAAGCGCCGGCGGTGAAGAATCCGGCCGAAGCCGAAAAGAAGATCGAGGCCTTGCGCAAGGAAATCAAGACGCTCAGCAAAGCCCAGCGCGAGGTCGAGGAAAAGCGCAGCCAGGAAGCCAGGCAGCTGCGCAGCATCGACCAGAAAGTGGCGGTCAGCAGCCGTAATCTGGATGCCATCGAAGGCGCCATCGACGGCCAGGAGGAAAAGCTCGGCCAGCTGGAAACCGAAGAGCAGCGCCTGGAGCGGAACCTGCGCGAGCAGAAAGACCAGCTGGCCCTGCTGCTGCGCTCGGCCTACCGGCTTGGCGACAACAGTGAATTGAAGCACCTGCTGGCGCAGGACAAGCTCAGCGAAGCCGCGCGCTGGTTGGCCTACCACCGCTATTTCGAGCAGGAGCGGCAAAAGGAAATCACCGGCCTGTCGGCGCAGCTTGAACAGCTGGCGGCCGCCAGCCTGGCGGTTGAGCAGGAAGCACGGGTGTTGGCGCAGCAGAAGGCGCGGCAGCAGAAGGCCGTGGCGGAACTGAGTAAACAGCGTCAGGCGCGCAGCGCGGCGGTCAGCACCCTGGATGCCAAATACAAAACCCAGCAGGCCAGGATAAAAGCGCTGGGCAAGGACGAGAAAGCCCTGCGCGGTCTGTTGGACAAGCTGCGCCAGGCTTCCGCGAACAGCAGGGCGCCGGCCGTGGTCGGCCGGCCGAGCCGCAGCAAGCCGGCATCGAAGATCACCCCGAAAAACCTGACCGGTTGGCCGCTGACCGGCTCGCTGCTGGCCGGTTACGGCAATGCCATGCCGGACGGCCGGAAAAGCGAGGGCCTGCTGATCGCGGCGCCGGCCGGCAGCCCGGTTCATGCCGTGGCGGCCGGGCGCGTGGTTTATGCGGACTGGCTGAAAGGCTACGGCATGCTGATGGTGGTCGATCACGGCCGTGGCTATATGAGCCTGTATGCCAACAACGACGCATTGGTCAAGGAAGTCGGCGACCCGGTGGCCGCCGGCGAGCGGATCGCCAGCGTCGGTTCGTCCGGCGCGCAGGGCCGTACCGCGCTGTATTTTGAAATGCGCTTGAACGGGCAGCCGCAGAATCCCAACGGCTGGCTGCGGCCATGAAGCCCTATGCGCTGACGCTGGCATTGATGCTGCCTGGCGGCGTGCTGGCTGCGCCGCAGACTCCGAAACCGGCGGTTCCGGCCAAGCCGCCTGAACAGGCGGTGCCGGTCGAGGAAATCAGGCATTACGCGCAGGTCTTCCAGGCGGTGCGCGACAGCTATGTGGACGCCTTGAGCAACGAGCAGATCATGCGTGCCGGCCTGCGCGGCCTGTTGGCCGATATCGATCCGCACAGCAGTTACCTGTCGGCCAAGCAGGCGCGGGATTTCGAAGACCTCAGCGATGGCGGTTATGCCGGCATCGGCATCGAAAGCGACGAACGCGACCCGACCCGCATCCGCGTGGTTGCGCCGTTCGATGACACGCCGGCGCAGCGCGCCGGACTGCGTGCCGGCGATTTCATCACCGCCATCAACGGCGTGCCGGTCAATAACGACGACGACAGGGCCAGTCCCAATCAGCTGCGTGGCAAGCCCGGCACCAAAGTGGTACTGACCGTTGAGCGCGAAGGCGAGAAAGCGCCGCTGGAGCTCGCCCTTACCCGCGAAATCATTTCGATTCAAAGCGTCAAGGCGCGTTGGCTGGAACCCGGCTACGCGTACGTCCGTATCAGCGCGTTCCAGGGCGACACCGGTCTGGAATTCCGCCGGCAGTGGAAAAAACTGCAGGATGCGGCCCCTGCCGGCAAAACCAAAGGTGTGCTGTTGGACCTGCGCAGCAACCCCGGCGGTTTGATCACCGCAGCGGTCGATGTCGCCGATGAATTCCTGTCGGATGTGCTGATCGTCAGCGTGAAAGGCCGGAATGCCCTGAGCAATGCCAGCTACTTCGGCAAGCCCGGCCAGCAGTTCACCGGCGTGCCGGTGGTGGTACTGATCGATGCCGGCAGCGCCAGCGCCTCTGAAATCCTGGCCGGCGCGCTGCAGGACCATAAGCGCGCCACGTTGATGGGCAGCCGCAGTTTCGGCAAGGGTTCGGTGCAGAACGTCATCTATCTCGACAACGGCGACGCCTTCAAGCTGACCACCGCGCGTTATTACACGCCCGACGGGCGCTCGATACAGGCGCAGGGCATCGTGCCGGAAATCCTGCTGCAGGGCAATGCCAGGGCGGGCTTCACCGAGAAGGACCTGCCCAAGCACATCGCCGCCGGCGCGGACGCCGGGCGGCAGGCCGAGGCGGGCGTCGTGCTGAGCGGCGAAAGCTATATCGGCCAGGCCCTGGCTTACCTCAAGCAGCAGCAATCCAAGCCGTAAAAAAACCGTCCGAGGACGGTTTTCCTATTCCTCTGCGCGGCTTTACCGCTTTATCAAACCGGCGATGAACACCAGAATGACCGCTCCGATCACGGCCGTGATGAAGCCGCCGAATTCACCGCCGATGTTGACGCCCAGCCTGGGCAGCAGCCAGCCGCCGAGCATGGCGCCCAGAATGCCGACGATGATGTTGCCGATCACCCCGAAACCGCCGCCCTTCATGATCACACCGGCCAGCCAGCCGACCAGCGCACCGATGGCCAGAAAAATAATCAGATCCATTGCCCTCTCCTGATGGTTGTGTAGTTGTTATAGCCGGCGGCGCATTCACCACAGCGGCGGTTCCACTGTATCCGATGCCCGGTAAAAATCCGGTTAAGCCGGGGGCGTGTCCGATGCCCTGTTGCCGAACAGCCTGCGCAGCACCCGGTACAGCATCCATGACACCACCGCGAACGCGAGTATCGGAACGAAGATGGCCAGCAGGCTCAAAGCGACCGCACCGATGCCTTCGGCGCTCGACACCAGCGGATTGCCCAGACCCCCGGTCGGCAGGCTGACGGCGGCGCGCACGGCGGACGTGCCGAAATGCACCAGCGAGGAAACGCCGCCTCCGGCGATGATCGCGAATGACCATTTCAGCAGCGGCGAAGCGTCGCCTAGGGTTGAAGCGGTCATCAGCGTGCCGGCGACCGCGGCGGCCGGGGCCAGCAGGGCGTCGAGCGCATGGTCGAGCCAGGGGATGTAGTAAGCGCCCACTTCCAGCACGCCGGCAACGCCGAATGCCAGCATGGCCTGCCAGCTGGCCAGCCACACGAAGCTTTCACCCAATGGGATGATGCCGTAGTGGCCGGCGACGCTCAGGCCCAGCAGCGGAATGAATACCCTGAGCCCGGATGCCGCGCTCAAGCCGATGCCAACCAAAACGCCGATCAGAGATTCCATGTCCGCCCCAGGATGAATGCGCTGGCGTTTGCCGCACAGTTAGATTAATCTGATTTTTTCGTTTAAACAATCGAACGCATGCACAACCTCGACCGGCAGCTGTCGCGCAAAGACGTCAATACCCTGGGCCTGTCGGCGCTGGGCGGCGCCCTGGAATACTACGATTTCATCATCTTCGTGTTCCTGGCCGCCAGCATCGGCCAACTGTTCTTTCCGCCCGAGATGCCGGTGTGGCTCAAGCAGCTGCAGGTATTCGGCATATTCGCGGCCGGCTACCTGGCGCGCCCGATCGGCGGCCTGCTGATGGCGCACTTCGGCGATGTCGCCGGACGCAAACGCATGTTCACTTTCAGCCTGGTCCTGATGGCGGTGCCGACCTTCATCATGGGCCTGCTGCCGACCTACGCGCAGATCGGCATTGCCGCGCCCATCCTGCTGCTGCTGATGCGCATCCTGCAGGGCGCCGCGGTCGGCGGCGAGATTCCCGGCGCCTGCGTATTCGTGGCTGAGCATGTACCCAGGCGCCATACCGGATTGGCCTGCGGCACGCTGTTCTCCGGATTCACCACCGGCATCCTGCTCGGCTCGCTGGTCGCGATGACCATCAATGCCCGGTTCGAACCGCAGGCCGTTCTGGATTACGCCTGGCGTCTGCCGTTCCTGCTCGGCGGCGTGTTCGGCGTGTTCGCGCTGTATCTTCGCCGCTGGCTCGAGGAAACCCCGGTGTTCCTGGCCATGAAGGAACAGAAGGCCTTGGCGTCCGAACTGCCCTTGAAGCGCGTCATCCGCCTGCATAAAGCCGAAATATGGCCCAGCATGCTGTTGACCTGGTTCCTGAGCGCGGGCATCGTGACATTGACCCTGCTGACGCCTTCGATCATGCAGACCCAGTTCCAGTATTCCGCCGAGGCCGCCTTGCAGGCCAACAGCATCGCCATCGTATGCCTGACCGCCGGCTGCATTTTCTGGGGCTGGCTGGCCGACAGGCTCGGCGCGCTCAGGGTGTTGATGCTCGGCGCAGTGCTGCTGGCCGTGTTCAGCGCCCTGTTTTACAGCAGCCTGCCGAGCGATCTTCCCCGCACGATCCTGCTGTACAGCCTGGCCGGTTTCAGCCTGGGTTCGGTGGCGGTGGTGCCGATGGTGCTGGTCGGCCTGTTCCCGCCGGCGGTGCGCTATTCCGGTTTTTCGTTTTCATACAACGTGGCGTATTCGATCTTCGGCGGGTTCACGCCGATCCTGGTGTCGCTGTGGATGAAAAACCACAGCATGGCGCCGGCCTATTACCTGATCGCCGTCAGCGCCATCACCTTCATGCTGGTGATCTACCTTTCGATACGGGAAAAGCGGGCCTGAATCAGCGGCCCGCCATATGCCAATGCTATAAGTGATTGGTCTTGCCGCAGTGCTTGCCCTCGGGAAGTTTTTCCAGCAGCACCTGGCCGATTTCCTTGAATTCGCCGGAAGGAAGCAGGCCAAAGCGGACATAGCTGATTTTCTTTGCATCCTCGGAGAGCCGCCACTCGCTTTTGCCGACCACTTCGCCGTTTTTGAACCATTGCCCGCTCAGCGCGTTGTCGCCGTATTTGCCGCCCAGCTGGAATACGTTCGATTGGTTGTCCAGGGTCACGCCTTCATACGTGCCGTCGTCCAGCAGAAAATAAAAGCTCTCGGCTTTCTGGTCGGACAGTTTGCCCGGTTTGTCGTAATGGGTCCGGTAGTTGAGGTGCAGGTAGATGTTGTCCATATACGATGCGAATGTGGCGCAGGCCGTGAAAGCGCCGGCGACGTTTTCGCCGCGGCCCGACCATTCGCCGATGACGCGCATGCGGTCCGGCGGGGTTTTCGCCACGGCTGATGTGCAGGCGAGGACGAGGGAAAATGCCAGGATCGCTGTTTTCATAAGATGGCCTTTGCTGGGAAAAGGGAACCGCTGATCGGATTATAACGCGCTTACGGCGGATTTTCTTCGAGCTCGAGACGGTACAGGCAGAGCTCGGGCTCGCCGGCGTAAACGGGCCGCATTCCGCTGAAGGCGAAGCCGAGTTTTTCCAGCAGCCTGCGCGATGGCGCATTGCCGGGATTGACGATCGCCAGCAGGCGCGGCAGCGCGAAATCCCGCCTGGCGGCGGTGACGCAGGCTTGGGTGGCTTCGAAAGCCAGGCCTTGGCCGAAGTATTCCGGCAGAAAGGCATAGCCCAGATCGGGATCCGGCAGGACATCGCGTTTTACCAGCCCGCTCATGCCAATTATCTGTCCGGACGATTTTTCGATTACCGCCCAGAAGCCGAATCCGTTGCTGTTATAACTGACTATCGCGCCATTTAGCAAATATGCTTCTGCTTGCTGCAGTGTGCGCACGCCGCGGTCGGCGATGCTCTCGATGAAACTCGGCTCGTTGAGCTGCCGCAGCATGTACGGCGCATCTGCGCTGGTGAACCCGCGCAGCAGCAGGCGCGGAGTTTCTACAGTGAAGGCCATTGCTGTTTTCTCGCCGCGGTGTAATGCCACCAGGCCTGCGGCGGGTTGCCGGCCATGAAATCGGTGGCCGACAGGAAGGTGTCCAGCACGCACGGGTCCTGCCGCGTCCGGGTGATGTCGCACAGGCGCCGGTAAAGCCGTAACGGGTCTTGGCCGGTCAGCTGCTGCGGCGTGTCGATGCCGAGCAGGCGCAGGTCGGCGGCCAGCGACGGACCGATGTTGGGCAGGTCGGTCAATGCCTGCAGGTTTTCGCGGCGGACTTTGCCGGGATGCATCAGCTTTTCTCGGCGATGATTTCCAGAACCATCGGCGTGATCAATACGGCATTCGGGTTGTTTTGCAGCGCCGCGAAATCGGCCCTGAGCGCTTCCGCCCATGCCGCATCGACCTGGCCGAGCTCCAGCATGCGCCTCAGGTTGATGTCGATGAAGCTGGCCGGCCATTGCCAAACCGGCTGGTGCGGCTGCGCGCTGAAGCTGATCGGGCGCGTTTCGATCAGACGGCAGCCCGCCGCCGCCAGATGATCGGGCAAAGTCCGTGCCACATTTGGTTCGCCGCCGAACGCGCGCCAACTGGTCATCACATGCTGCACGAATTCTTCTATATGCCGGCTGTGGGGGACTGATTGATAGGTTTCGTAATGTACGTATTCATGGAAAATGAGTTTGCCGCCGGGCTTCAGCGCCGCCGCCATTTTCCGCACCAGCAAGCCCGGGTCGGGAACGAAAATCGCCAGCCAGCGGCACCATACGGCATCGGCGTCCTGGACGGCGAGTTCATCCAGCATCACGTCGGCTTTTTGGAAGGCGACATGATCATGCCCGCGGGATTGGCATAAAGCGGCGGCATGTTCGATAAAGCGCTCCGAGCGCTCGATGCCGACCACCCCGCCTTGCGGGCCGACAACTTCGGCCAAATCGACACTGGCAAAGCCCGGACCGCAGCCGATATCGATGATGCGCTGCCCTGCGCCGATGCCGGCTCGTTTCCAGCAATCGTGCACCAGCGCACGCCAGACCCCGTGCTGCAGATGCAGGCGGCCGATTTCGGCGTCGTGGGTGCCTAAAACATAATCGATTTCATTTGAACTGCTCATGATGCTGTCTCGTTGTCATGGCGGCGCTGATTCCAAAGCAATTGTGCTTTCACCGCCGGCCATTCCGAGTTCAGGATCGAGAACACCACGGTATCGCGGTATTGCCCGTCCGGCATCAGCATATGCTGGCGCAATATGCCATCCTGCTTGGCGCCAAGCCGGGCAATGGCGGTGCGGGATTTGTGGTTGTGCCAGTTGGTCCGGAATTCAACGGCGATGCACTGCAAATGCTCGAAGGCATGCTGCAGAAGCAGCAATTTACATTCGGTATTGACGCCGGTGCGCTGCGCGGACTGCCGGTACCAGGTGTAACCGATTTCCAGACGCCGGTTTTTCGTATCGATGTTGCAAAAGCGCGTACTGCCCAATATCCGCCCGGAGCTGATTTCAATAACGCTGAATGCCAAGGCAGCGT
>Ga0105096_10000517_pt1 | contig 13646 bp, 12 predicted proteins | sample PPLLak3cmMay2015_FD_87036 | JGI IMG/M metagenome (GOLD analysis project Ga0105096, IMG submission 87036) | Freshwater sediment microbial communities from Prairie Pothole Lake near Jamestown, North Dakota, USA - PPLs Lake P7 Core (1) Depth... | ecosystem: Environmental > Aquatic > Freshwater >... | reverse complement strand
CGTTGAGCGAGGCCAGATAGCCCTTGTCGTACAGCGCCAGCGAGGCATCGAACGGGCGGCAGGTGATCAGATCTCCGGCAGTGCCGCCTTCCAGCTTGGTGTTTAGGACGCCGTTATATTCTGCCGGCGCCGCGGGAGCAAAAATGACCTCGATGTTGGGGTACTGTTTGTTGAAAGCAGGAATGATGAGATCCTGCCAGATGGCAAGGTCGTCGTTGCGCCAGCTTTCAATCGTAATGGTGGCCTTCTCGGCAGGCGCTTCAGCAACAGGCGCTTCAGCGGTTGGTTGCTCTGCGGGAGCAGGCTCAGCAGCCGGAGCAGGGGTAGAGGCGGGTGCAGCACAACTCGTCACGAGCAGCGCCAACACCACCAACAGTACTACGATGTACTTAGACATGGTCTCCTCCTTGGGGACACTTCTGCAAAGACTTGAAACAACGGAGGGAGTCATGGCGCAAGCGCCAAAACCGCGCCTCCACACGACAACTTGATTATACGCAGGAATCGAGCTTGTCAAAATGCGTTCCCCTTAACTGTCTGAGGTAAGGCAAGCGCAGAGCCTGACCCTGAATAGAACAGAACCAGATATCAACACTGACACCTGGTTCTGAGTTTCTGGCGACGAACGGGAAGAGTCACCTGACCGGCCGGCTAGTCCTCCAGTTGATGGCACGTCTGGCAGTTGTCGACAGTGAAGGCGGCGTGGTTGGCTGGGAAGGGCTTAAGGCCGCCGGCTGCGTGACAGGTCAGGCACTGATCCTGAGGCGCAGCGATCGAGTGCGGGATCTTAGGCCCGGCAGCAGTGCCGCCGCCCGATCCGCCCTGGCCGCTGTCATCGAGCCCGTGGCAGTTCTGGCAGGTGTCAACGGTGAAGCTGGCGTGACTCGACGGGACAGGCTTCTGCCCGCTCGCGCCATGGCAGGTCAGGCACTGGTCCATCCCGGCGATGGCATGGGGAATCGCCGGCGCCTCAGCTTCAGGCGCCGGGCTAGGCGTCGAGGCCGGTGATTGAGGAGTATTCGTTGGCGCCACAGGCGTAGGGGTCGGCGGCACCGGAGTGGCCGTCGGCGGCACGGGCGTCGCAGTCGGCGGCGCGGACGTCGCAGTGGGTGCAGCGGTGGGCGGGACTGGCGTTGGCGGAACCGGCGTAGCCGTCGGCGCGGCTGCGGGTGCTTGCGTGGCGGCGGCGCCACAGCCCGCTAATGCCAAGGCCAGCACAACCAGTAACACGAACACAGATTTGGGCATGGTCTTCTCCTCGGATGAAATGTGCTGACAAGAATGACCGCAGAATATGGCGTATTGGCCATTGATCACAGGTGACCAAGGAGCGGCGTCAACCGGTCATGGCGACAGACAAAGAAGTATACCGAGAACCTAACAGAAGACAAACTACGCGTTTGGGCCAGTGCTCCAGCCCAGGACCATGGCGACTGCGTGTTCACGGGTATGAGACAGGCTTACGCGCCAGCCGGCAATGCCCAGGAACTCAGCCCGCGCCCGGGCCTTGCCGGTCAGCCGCAGGCTTGGCTCGCCCGACGGCTGGCGCAGCACCTCGATCTCGGTCCAGTCGATCCAGCCGGCGGCGTGGGGCTGCTGCGGCGCCCAACCAGTCCCCAGCGCCTTGCTGACCGCCTCCTTAGCAGCCCAGCGCGCAGCCAATGACTGCACCCGACCGGCGCAATAGTCGATCTCGCCCGGCGTGTAGACGCGGCGCAGGAAGCGCTCCCCCCAACGTGCGACTGCGCTTTCGATGCGCTTGACTTCGATCAGATCCACGCCGATGGTGTACATGCACTCACAACCCGCTAGGCATGGCCGGCGTTATCAGCACGTCGTCGAAGCCGTTGAGCCGGTTGCTGCGGCCGACGGCGTGATAGCGGAAGCCGAGCCGGGCCATGTTCTCTGGATCGTAGATGTTGCGCCCATCGAAGATCACCGGCGAGTTCATGGATGCTTGCACGCGGCGCAGGTCCAGGTGGCGGAACTCGTTCCACTCGGTGCAGACCACGATCGCGTCGCAGCCCTCGGCCAGATCGTACGGATCCTCGGCCAGGGTGATGTCGGGCAAGTAACGAGTGGCTACCTGCATGGCCACCGGATCGTAGCCCTTGAGCTGCGCGCCCTCGCTGCGCAGCAGGTTGCCGATCTCCACGGCTGGCGCGTCGCGCATGTCATCGGTGTTAGGTTTGAAGGCCAGGCCCAGCAGGCCGATACGCTTGTCCTGCAAGCGGCCCAACTCCTGGCGCAGGCGATGCACCACCTTGCGCCGCTGGTCGCGATTGATGTCCATCACCGCGCGCAGCAGCGACGGGTGCGTGCCATGCACCAATGCCATATGTTCCAGCGCCAGCACGTCTTTGGGGAAGCATGAGCCGCCGTAGCCCAGCCCTGCGTCCAGGAAATAGCGGCCGATACGCTTGTCGTAGCCCATGCCCGCGGCCACTTCCTTGACATCCGCACCCAACTCCTCGCAGATGGCCGCGATCTCGTTGATAAAGGAGATGCGGGTGGCCAGGAAGGCGTTGGAGGCATATTTGATCATCTCAGCCGTGCGCAAGTCGGTCACGACGATCGGCGCGCGCAGGGCCAGGTGCAGTTGCGCTACTTTCTCGGCCGCATCTTTGTCCAACGAGCCCAGCACGACACGGTCGGGGTTGAGAAAGTCGCTGATCGCCGATCCCTCGCGCAGGAACTCCGGGTTGGAGACCACCGCGAAGTCGATGTGCTGCGGCTGGGTGCGGGAGACGATATCGGCCACCCAGTCGCCCGTGCCCACCGGCACCGTGCTCTTGTTGATGATAATCAGCGGCGCGGTCATGGTGCGGGCGATGGTCTCGGCCGCCATGCGCACGTAGCGCAGGTCCGCCTCGCCGTCTACGCCAGAGGGCGTGCCCACGGCGATGAAGACGAACTCGGCCCCATCCAGCCCCTCCTCGTAGAAGGTCGAAAAGCTCAGCCGGCCGGCGCGCACGTTGCGCTCCACTATCTCCTCCAGGCCCGGCTCGTAGATCGGCATCTTGCCGTCGTTGAGCATCGCGATCTTCTCTGTGCTGATGTCCACGCATACGACCTTGTTGCCCAGATCGGCGAAGCAGGTGCCCGTAACCAGACCCACGTAGCCGGTGCCGATGACACAGATGTTTTTCATAGTTTCGAAAGCCTCCGAATTTCTTATACCTATCGTTGCGAGTTTTATTTATCGCTGTATCGCTCGTCAAGCAGCGGTTGGTTTCGATACGGCCCCTGCGGGGACGCCTACTCAACCGACGGGCCGGGGACCGGTTTCGATACGGCCCCCACAGGGGACGCCTACTCAACCGGCGGATAGCCTACGTCGCGCCAGCACCCTGCGACCGCTGCTGGCGGGCGGTTTCTACGTCCGACCACGACAGACGCTCGCGCCGGAAATACCAGGCACCCAGGATCGTGATGGGGAACCAGAGCGCCGCGTGCAGCACCAGTGTGTAGCCGACAGCCATGCTACGTTGGACGCCATAGGCCGCCAACACCTCGATGCCGGGGGTGTCGAACGTGCCGATATAGCCAGGGGCCGACGGCAGTGTGGTTGCCAGATTGACAATACCGTTCATCAGCATCAACACGTAGAACGGCACCGGCAGGCCGCCGCCCTGCTCCACAAAAGCCTGCATCACGAACCAATACTTGAATGTCTCCGCCAGCCAGATGAACACTGAGGTTAAGAACACCATCAGGATATCTCTGCTGCTGCGAAAGAAATGCAGCCCCTCCAAAAAACGATCCACAAAGCCATCCGTAGGTGTGCGCACGCTGGCCGGCAGCACCCGCCGCAGCGTAGCCCGATAGACCTTCTGCGCCAGGTCTGGCTGCGTCGCCAGCGTGACGAAAACCGCCATCAAGATGAGGAAGACCAGGCTAGGCACGATCACAAAGGGCCGCAGATTGGCCGGCATCGGCGCAAAGGGTAAGGCAAAGAAAACAAACATCAGCATCACCAGGCCGTCGAAGACTCGCTCGACGACGATGGTGGCCAGACTGGCCGTCATGCTGACATCCTCCGACCGCTTAAGCGTGTAGGAACGCAAGACCTCGCCGGCGCGGAAGGGAAAGATATTGTTGCCCATGTAGCCAATGCAGACGATCGGGAACAGCCGCGGCAGGCTGATTGCCTTGATCGGCCGTAGCATGTAGTGCCAGCGCCATGTCCGCCCCCAGACGGCCACGAAGTAGACTGCCACCGAGGGAATCAGCCAATAGTAGTTGGCCTGGGCAAGCCAATAGCGCACTTCTTGGAGGTCAAGCCCGCGCAGCGCAATGTAGAGAAAGATCGCACTGATCCCAAACCCCAGAATGGTTCGCCAACGTTTTTTCATCAATCTGGTCAGTTATTCTCCGCAGCAAGACGTTTGAGTGGCAGGAAGCCAAACAGTATTATAACCGAAACCCCTGCGCCCCCCAATTTATGCGCTACATTGGTAAGTGGTCTCGATGCGCCATAGCGGCTACTCGACCAGTGGGAGGGCCGGAAATCAGAAGGCGGCGGGCCGCACGAGGTGGCCCGCCGCCGATTTCACTACACAAGCTCAGTTATCAAGCAACAGGCACGGGCTCCGCAGCCTGCTTCGCTGTGGCGGCCGGCAGTACCGAGTCGCCCAAAATCTTCTCCAGAGCCATGATGTGGCTGCAGACGCCGGTGCGCACTGCTTCTTCGCAGGTGCAGTGCCAGTGGCTCTGGTCGTAGTTGACCTGATAGGTATTGTGTTCGCCTTTGAACTTGGCCTCGAAATGCGTGAACTCAACGCGCTCACGCTCTTGGGCATATTGCCTGGCTTTGATGATCCGACTGACCAATCCTGTGTCCATGCAGACCTCCAGGGGAAAAGGTTGGGTCCAAAGAGGGGTTCTCTGGACCGCAAGGCGGCGTCAACAGTTCTTCAAAACAAAAGAACACCAAAACGCGCGGGCATCCTGGTGCTCTTTCTTGAAAACTGGGGTTGCTCTCAGGCAGAATACAGGCATAGCAGGCGATCTCCTGGGCCTGTCGGGCCGATTGCAAGAAACCCGACTGGCAATATCAGTATATCCGCTTTGGAGCCATTTGTCAACCAAGATTTCTGCCGAATAGCCTACGGCAAGCAGACGTTTTGGCGCTGCAAAGGTCTCAGGAGTCACAGGTCCTGGTCTTGGCGTGCAACCAGGTCGTAGATCTCGGAGCGCGGCCAGCCGGCCAGCCGTGCCACGACGCGCGCAATGCCCGATGGAGCCATTCCTTCAGTCGCCACAAGCTCGATGGCTACACGCACCTGCGCCTCCGACCAACGTTGATCGTCGCGCCGCCGCCCTGTGCCCTCCAGCACCAGCGTAATCTCGCCGCGCGGCGGGTTGGCCGTGAAGTACGCCAGCGCCCCAGACACCGGCCCGCGCCAGATCTGCTCGAAGCGCTTGGTCAACTCGCGGGCGACGGCGATCTGACGATCTCCCAGCACGGCCTGCAGGTCGGCCAGCGCGTCCACCAGCCGATGCGGGGTCTCGAAGGCGATCCAGGTACCCGGCTCCTCGGCCAACTCAGCCAGAAAGCTGCGCCGCTCGCCCGCCTTGCGCGGCAGAAAGCCCACGAACAGAAAGCGGTCGGCCGGCAGGCCAGAGGCAGCCAGCGCGCTGGTGATGGCTGACGGGCCTGGAATGGCCTGGACTGCGTGCCCGGCAGCCAACACAGCCAGCACCAGCTCGTAGCCAGGGTCGGACAGGCCGGGCGTGCCCGCGTCCGACACCAGCGCCACATCACGTCCGCCCGCCAGCTCATCCAGCACGCGGCCTTGGCGGCTGGCCTTCTGGCGCTCGTAGGCGTCGGTGTAGGTGGTCAGCGGGGTTGAGATGGCGTAATGACTCAGCAACTGGCGCGTGACGCGCGTGTCTTCGGCTGCGATCAACGCCACCTCGCGCAACACGCGCAGCGCCCGCTGGCTGATGTCTTCCAGGTTGCCGATCGGGGTGGCGACGAGATACAGGGTGGGCATGGGACGTATCACAACGAATGGAGAACTCAACTGCAAAAGGAGGGTCGATGAAGTTTGCATTGACCAGAACGCTTGTGCTATAATTGCGTTATGTCCACGCTGCGGGTCAACTTCCATCTGCCGCTGCCGCCCAGCATCAACCAGCAGTATGCCACCGTCGATGGCCGGCGGGTGCTGAGCGAGCCTTCGCGCGACTACAAACGGCTGGTCTTGCAGCAGATCAAACAACTGCGCCACAGCGGGGCCATCAGCGAGGCCTTCGTGGCCCAGGCCCAAGCTGGCTACCTGGCGCTGTTCATCGACTTCTATTTCGAGACGCCGTTGCGCCGCGACCTGGACGGCGGGCTGAAGATCGCCCAGGACGCCATCTGCGCTGGCCTGGAGACCGACGACCGCCGCGTGGTGGACATCCACCTGGTCAAGCGCACCGACCGCGGCAGGCCGCGCATCGAGGTGGAGATGGAGGCGCTGCCGGCCTGGCGCTTCGAGTAGCCGGCGTGGCTCGGTCAGAGACCGGCCACAGCAACGGACAATACTCGCTGTGGCCGGTGTCCGACCGAGCCACGCCTCTCAGGGCGTTGCGTCGGCGAAGCGATTGGTGACGATGCCCTCGGTGGCCACTGCCGTGTCGATCAGGCCCATCTCCAGCATGAACGCCGCCGCCTTCTGCCAGACGGCCGGGTCTGACCGGCCAAACGCAGCCTCGTCAGCTTCCCAAAGCGGCAGCGAGGCGTCGAAGATGGCCCGACTGGCAGCCTCGTTTTCGCCACCCGCCTCCGGCACGGCCCGCAGGCTGATCGCAAACGCCTCATCCGGGTTGTCCAGAGTGTAGCGATAGGCAGACAGCAGCGCGTTGACCATGCGCTGCACCAAATCTGGGTTCTCGGCGATGAGTTGGTCGTTGGTGACCAGCCCATTGGCTGGCAGGTCAATATAGTCAGCCACGGGGATGACGTTGACCTTCTGGCCGGCCAGGCGCAACTGCACGGGGCCATTGCTCACGTAGTCCAGCGCCGCATCGACGCGCCCTTCGCTGACCGCGGCGGCCTGAGTGAAGCCGATGGTCTCCAGCCTGACCTGGCTCTCGTCCACACCGCCTGCGTAGACCAGCGCCTTCCAGGCCACCAGGCTGGCCCCGAACATGCCAGGGATGCCAACGCGCTGCCCTTCTAATGAATGCGGCGTGTCCAGCCCCTGCTCAGCCAGCGACATCACGCCCACCGGGAATTGGTAATACCAGGGCAGCACGTAGGTGACAGGCAGCCCCTGGGAACGGCCCAGGATTACCTGCTCGCCGCTGGCAATGACAAATGGCATCTGGTTGATCGCCACCAGTGCCAGGAAGTCGGTTTCTGAGCCATGCCGGAAGGTGACGTCCAGCCCTTGCTCGGCGAAAAAACCCTTTTCCTGCGCTACGTAATACGGGGCAAATTGCACGCTGGGGATATAACCCAGGCCCAACACAACCGGGGCAAGAGAAGCCACAGGCGTTACGACAAGGGGTGCGGCTGGCGCAACACAGCCAGCCAGAGCTAACAGCAACGCCAGCCTCAGGCTGGCCGACCAGAAACGTATTCGCATGACGCCTCAATCAAATGTTTCGACTATCCGAAAAACCTGCCCACCGCCCCAAGTCTCCAGTCCGACCAGCAGAGGCAGTATGTCGTTGGCATCGCGCTGGGCCTGTTCCAGAGCCCTGCCCAGCGCCGCCTCGTCATAGCCCGGATAAAGACCTAGCCGTCCCAGCAAGTTCTGCTGGCGCAGGATCTCAACGCGGGCGGCGCGGGCGTCGTCCACGTTGAGCAAGGAAGCGGCCTGATCGCGGTAGAGGCTGAACACCTGGTCGTAGGCGGCGCGCAGGTCGGATGCAATCTGGTCCAGCGCCTGTCCCCACTCTGGCACGACAGGAAACCCCAGGGCGCCGCTGCCGATCATATACTTCAGCGTCAGCCACTGGGCGTGGTCCAGCGCCACGGCTGTCTTTTCGGATAGTTCCAGCGCCGTCCGGTCACGCGCAGGCAACAGTTCGCGACGCAGTCGGTCCTCCGCCAACAAAGCCCCGGCCAGTTTGGAACGGGCGGCTTCGATCTGGGCCGCATCCCCGCTGTCCCAGGCCTGTAGGAAGGTAAAAACCTGACGTTTGCGCTCATCGGTGGCCCGCTGCAAGTCGTCAGGCACGATCAGAGAGCCGGTGAACTGCGGTAGGAAGGGGCCGCGCACAAACTTGCCGGTCGGAACCCCGCGCGGCTCGCGCACAAGCTGATCCAACGCCGCTGCCTGTTCAGGCTGGTCCAGGTCGCTGTAGATGGCCTGAAGCTGACGCGCCACATCCTGGCGCTGCACCGGGGCCAACAGCGGGCTATAGCGGGCCAACACCTCGGCCTGCTGCAAGGCCGGCCGGGCTGCGTCGGGCAATCCGCTGCGCACGAAGCCGCGCGCCGCGTCCAGCGATACCTGTGCGCGCATCGGATCGGCCATGGTCGGACTCAGCGCGGCAATGTCCAGCATCTGCTGATAGGACAGCGCCGCCAGATCCTGGGCCGGTATCTGCTCGAAAGCCCGGCCGACGAGCTGCGCGCTGCCGCTGCGTTCGGCGTCGCTGCTGCGGGCGTTGTGGACCAACATGGCGTAGGCCGTGTCTGACTCGTTGGCCTGCACCGCCTGCTGCACCAGGCTGCCGCCTGACTGGTCCAGCAGGGCAATGATTGCCAGATCGGCCCGCACGCGCGCCGAGTCGACGGCGGTCAGCGGATCCTGCCAGGTCCACTGCACGCTACGGTTGCTGCGCAGATAGAAGTATCCGCCGATGGCAACCAGGCCGATCAGCAGGGTCAGCGCTAACAGAGCCGTCAGCAGCACAACCAGCCCTCTGCGACGCCGGTCCAGCCGCGACTGGTTGGCCGCGTTGGACGATGTGAAATCATAGCTTGTCATGAAGGTGCGATCTTTGCTCGCTTGGCATGGTGAAAATCTGCCGCAGTATACCACCGGCGTCAAGGCTTGTCTAACCTGCATAGGCTGAGTACAATGCGGACAATGTCCGAATTACCCAACAATCAGCCAACGCCACCCGCTCGCCAGCCTACGGACACCCGCGGTCAGCGCCGCCGCGACGACCGCGCCCTGTTCCTGGCCGTGATTGCCGTCTTGCTGGTGGTGGGCGGCGGCTTGATCTTCCTGATCTACGGCGCAGGCGCGTTCGCCACCGGCCTGGCCTGCCTGCTCTTTGGCGTCGGCCTGCTGGCGCTGCTCTGGCTGATTATGACGGGCATCGAGCGCTGGGCAAACCGCTAAGCGCCGTCTTGCACAAGGCATCGCTGGCTTTGGCGAATCCCATCGGGTGTGCTAGAATGGCGCTTCGATGTCGAGAAAACAACAATTTCCTGGATACATATCGCCTGCGCAGCGCCGGCCACTTCATGGTCCATCACATATCTCAATGAAACATGGCAAGCTTGTGTGTCAGCCATTATTATCCATGCTGACAGTCTGCGGCAATCAGGTGAACTCCTTATCGCCTTCCCCGCAATTATCTCCCTGGAGACAATTGAACCCTGACCGTTGACCAGATTGGGTCAGCGGCCGCACCTTAGACCCCCATGCCTGGGCGCTGAACGACAGCAAAGTTGTCGCCAGCCGCGCCATCCGTGTGGTTGTGACGCGCACCAGGCAAAAAGGAGAGACGAAGACCGTATGAGCACCGCATCCGCTCCAATGAAACAGACCCGTTCAACCAACCTGATCTTAGGGGGGGCGCTGGTCATCCTGATCATCGCAGCCCTGCTGCTGCCGCCGATTGCGCTACCGCAGAAACTTGCCACGCGCGGTATGCAGACGATACCGGCAGCCACTGATAGCAATGTTACCGACCCCGACGGCACCAAGGTGGCGTTTCCGGCCTACGGCGTGCCCGACAGCTTCAGAGCTCAGATCTCCAGCACTCCGCGCGATGCCTTCAACAACGGTGAAGGAGGCGAGGAAGTAGTGGCCGCGGCCAACGCGCTGGCTGGCCTGCCGTTGATCCCACGCAGCCCCCTGTACGCAGTGGAAACCTCCGGCGGAGAGCCCACAGCGTCCATCATCACGATGGAGATCCCCAACGACAGCCTGCCCTACGAGACGCTGGATCTGTACGAGTGGACAGGCAGCGAGTGGCGCTTCCTGCCCAACCATGAGATCATGGATGCGGCCAGCGGGCGTGAGCTGATCGTTTCCGAGCTTGACTCGGCCTCCCTGCATCTCGTGCCCAACGCCTTCATGGTCATGCAGACCAACGCCAACCCACCGACGGCTTCCGTCGTGGTACCGGCTGGCCAGCAGTTGCCCGACGCGGGCCGCGATGCCCTGACCGAAGCTAACCCCTTCGGCTTCACGCTGGCCGGGGACGGCTCGCTGGAGGGCGACGTGGCCGCGGTGGCCAGCGCGGGCGGCTCCTACGGCGTTGTGCCTGTGCTGCGCAACTGGGGCGACGACGGCGTCGTGCGCACCGACCTGCTGGACAACCTGTTGATCAGCGAAGGAATTATGGAGAACCAGCTCAACGCGATCGAGGCGCTGGTGGTAGGCAACAACCTGCCCGGCGTCGAGATCGACTACCGAGGGCTGGACCCGACGTTGAGTGCTCAGTTCACCCAGTTTGTCACCACGCTGGCCGAACGCATGCAGGCCGCAGGTCGCACCGTAGCCTTGCGCGTCGAAACCCCCACCCAGATCGCCGAGGATCGCTGGACGACCGGCGGCTACGATTGGCGCTCGCTAGGCCAGGTGGTGGACACCTTCCGCATCCCAGCTCCCATCGACCCCACCGCCTACACCGCCGGCGGCCAGATGGACCAACTGCTGAACTGGGCCGTGGGCGAGGTGGCGCGCCATAAGATCGACCTGGTGCTGCCCGCGCGCAGCGTGGAACAGGCCGGCGCCTACCTGATCGCCATGGGCTACGACGAGGCGCTCACCCCGCTGCTGGGCGAAGGCCGCACCGAACAAACCGTGCTGGTGCCCGGCGAGCCGGTGGACATCAGCCTGTTCAACGACCGTGTGCTCGGCGACCTGCGCTTCGACGAAGCGATTGGCATGTTCAACTATGACTATCGCGACGACGCCGGCTACCAGCGCACCGTCTGGATCGAGAACGCGGCCAGCATCGCCCGCAAGCTGGCCCTAATCGGCGCCTACAACCTGCAAGGCGTGACGCTGGAGGCGCTGCTGGAGCCCAGCTATGACCCCGACATCTGGAGCGTCGTGCGCGAGTTCCTGGCCGGGCAGCAGGCCAATCGCTCCAGCAACTTCAATGTGGTCTGGACTGTGACTGGCCCCGATGGCGTCGTCACCCAGGAAGAGCGCCCGCTCAACGCCTCCAGCTTCAGCCTGACCCCGCCCCAGGCCGAAGGTGAGGTGAAGATCAGCGCCAACATCGCCGACAACGGCAAGCTGCTGGCCAGCGGGCCGGCCCTGGCCCTGGCGCTTGCCACCGCTACCCCCACGCCGTCGCCCACGCCCGAGGCCACGCCCACGCCAGTCGCCACGCCCACGCCCGACTTTGCCTCGGTGACGACCGGCACAACGGTCAACCTGCGCAGCGGCCCAGGCACCGGCTTTGGCACGGTCGGCCAGATCAACGCCGGCGAGACGGCGCGCATCATCGGCAAAAACCAGGACGGCTCCTGGTGGCAGATCGAGCGCTCCGGCGGCGATCCGGCCTGGGTAGTGGCCCGGCTGGTCAGCACGCAAGGCCCGGCCGATCAAGTGGCAGTGGCCGAAAACATCCCACAGGCGCCGCAAGCTGTGGCTGCGGCTGCGCCTGCACAAGCAGCAGCGGCTGCGCCTGCTGCCCCGGCAGCGGCTGCACCTGCAGCGCCTGCGCCCAGGCCATCGGGCGGCGGTTCCTTCGGCTATGGCGTCCAGGCCCATATGATCCACAACGACCAGGCCGGCAAGGTCATGCAGATGACCAAGGGCATGGGCTTTAATTGGGTCAAGCAGCAGATCGAGTGGAAGGTCTTCGAAGCCTCGCCAGGCGAAATCGGCTGGAGCGAGATGGATCGCCTGGTCAATGAAGCTGCGGCTAACGGCGTCAACATGATGTTCAGCGTGGTCAACGCCCCCAACTGGGCGCGCGGCGGCGCAGGCGACCTCAGCGTCGGCGGCCCCCCGGCTGACCCGGCCACCTTTGCCAACTTCCTGGGCGCGATGGCGGGCAAATACTGCGGCACCTCGCTCAAGGCGATCGAGGTCTGGAACGAGCAGAACCTGCACTACGAGTGGGGCAACATGACCATCGACCCGGCAGCCTATATGAACCTGCTCAAACCGGCCTATCGATCGATCAAGGCCGCCTGCCCGTCGATGACGGTGGTCAGCGGCGCGTTGACCCCCACCGGCGCGCCGGCGCCCTGGGCCATGGATGATATCGCCTACCTGGAAGGCATGTACCAGAACGGCCTGCGCGACTACGCCGACGCCATCGGCTCTCATCCCAGCGGCTACAACGTGCCGCCCGATGTGGGCTACCAGGACGCGTGCGCCACGATCCAGCGCACCGGCAACAGCTTCAACGGCCCCTGCGACGCGCCGCATCACTCATGGAGCTTCAAGAGCACCATGGAAGGCTACCGCAACATCATGGTCAGGTACGGCGATAGCAACAAGCGCATTTGGCCGACCGAGTTTGGCTGGGCGGCGGGCGGCGCCTACGACAGCCGCTACGCCTACGCCAACGACAACGACTTCAACGAACAGGCCGCCTGGACCGTGCGCGCCTATGAGATGATGCGCAACTGGGGCTTCGTCGGCCCGGCCTTCCTCTGGAACCTCAACTTCCGCGTGGTAGCCAACGGAACCGAGAAGGCGCAGTGGGGCATCGTCGATCCCGGCTGGGGTCCGCTGCCTGTCTACAACGCCTTGGCCAGCATGGCGAAGTAAGCGACAGCTTGCCAGGGATGCAATGCGCTTCATGAAACGTGAAACGTGAGGTCTTCCCAATGATCAATCTCACGTTTCACGTTTCACTTCTTACGTTTCACGCCGCAGATCCGAAGTCCCTAGCCGTCCGTGGCTACAGCCACCCGGTCAGGGACTTCATGTTGTTTGCGCACTGTCAACGTGCCCTCAAACCCACCAAGGAAAGCCTCCGATGACTATCCGATACCCCCGCCCAACAGCCCAGGATCGCCTCTTGATGACAGCCCTGAGCATCCTTTTCATCGCCGTGCTGGCGCTAGTCCTCCGGCCAAGCGCCGCGTCTGCTGCCGTCCCGGCGCAAACAACGCCCGGCGCAACGATCCGCGTGAACGTCGCCGCGCTCAACGTCCGTTCGGGGCCTGGCCTGAGCTACGAGCGTATCGGCCAGGTGCGGGCAGGGTCTCAACTTGAAGTCGTGGCGGCCGACGACGGCAGCCAATGGCTGCAGGTCTGCTGCGTTGACGGCCAGCAGGGCTGGGTGCTGGGCAGCCCGGAGTTCGTTAGCGCTGCTAGCGCGGTCGCCGCAGATCAGCCGGCCGCTGCATCTGCTGAACCGGTCGTGTCGTCGGCTGGCACGGTCAACCTGCGCAGCGGGCCGGGCACGGCCTTCAACCGCGTCGGCACACTCAGCGCCGTGCAGCAACTGCGCATCATCTGCAAGAACGAAATCGCCTCCTGGTGGCAGGT
>Ga0105096_10000516_pt1 | contig 13654 bp, 11 predicted proteins | sample PPLLak3cmMay2015_FD_87036 | JGI IMG/M metagenome (GOLD analysis project Ga0105096, IMG submission 87036) | Freshwater sediment microbial communities from Prairie Pothole Lake near Jamestown, North Dakota, USA - PPLs Lake P7 Core (1) Depth... | ecosystem: Environmental > Aquatic > Freshwater >... | reverse complement strand
CGACGTTGTCCGGGTAAAGATTGACGGCAACATGCTTTCGAGGGCCTTTTCAGGCACCACCCTCAACGTTTCCGCCACGGACTGGAACCGCGCGGCCGCTGAGAGCAATGTCGAGCACACGCTCCAGGTGATCATCGTTGACCAGAACGGTGCCGTGGTGATCCAGTCCGCTCCGGTCAGTGTCTACCTCCGCCGACACACGAAGTAAAACCCCGCGCTGACGGCCTTGGCGCCTCAGATGGGCGTGAGTTTGGCGACGGACAGCGCCAGCCACTTCACGCCGTGACGCGGGAAATCAACTTGGGCACGTGCGTCATCGCCCGTGCCTTCGATCGCCAGCACTTTGCCTTCACCGAACTTGTTGTGAAACACCTTCATGCCCGCCTTCAACCCGTGCGAGGGTTCTGCCTTTTGCACGAGCACTGGCGGGCTCCTGAAGCTGTCCGAGCTGGCCCCGAAGCCGCTGTTGCCCCAGGCCGGGCGCGCCGTCCCGCCGCCGAAGCCCGCGCCTGATCCGCCGCCAGAACCCTGCTGTTTCGGCGTGATCCACTTGAGCGCCCCTTCCGGCAGTTCGTCAAAGAAACGGCTCTTCAGGTTGTAGCGCGTCTGGCCATGCAGCATGCGGGTCTGCGAGTGGCTCAGGTACAGCCGCTTGCGCGCCCGGGTAATGGCCACGTACATGAGGCGGCGCTCCTCTTCCAGGCCCTCGTAGTCGCTCATCGCGTTTTCGTGGGGAAACAGGCCCTCCTCCATGCCGGTGATGAAGACGCAATCGAACTCCAGGCCCTTGGCGGAATGCACCGTCATGAGCTGGATCGCGTCCTGCCCGGCCTGCGCCTGGTTGTCGCCCGACTCCAGCGCCGCGTGGGTCAGGAAGGCGGCCAGCGGACTCAGCGTTTCACCGGTTTCGGCGTCGGGAGCATTCGTTTCCGCCGCTGCGGGAACCAAACCGTTCGGGTCCAGCCCCTGGCTCACCGGACTCTGCGTCAGCGGCGTGCCGAGTTCGTCCACTGGCAACGCCACGGCATCGCGCCCAAAGCCTTCCTGCGTGACGAAGCTTTCCGCCGCGTTGACGAGTTCTTCCAGGTTTTCGATGCGGTCGGCGCCGTCGCGGTCAGCCTTGTAGTGCTCGACGAGTGCGCTGTGTTCCAGCACCAGATCAATGATCTCGCGCAGTGTGAGGCCTGTCGTCTGCTCGCGCAGCACGTCGATCTTTGCGACGAAGGCCCCGAGGTTGGCGCCCGCCTTGCCAGGCACGGCGCTCACGGCGTCGTGCAGCGAGCAGCCCGTGTCGCGCGCCACATCCTGTACCTGCTCGATGGAGCGCGCGCCGATCCCGCGCGGCGGAAAGTTGACGACCCGCAAGAAGCTGGTGTCATCGTTCTTGTTCTCCAGCAGGCGCAGGTAGGCCAGCGCGTGCTTGATCTCGGCCCGCTCGAAGAAGCGCAGGCCGCCATACACGCGATACGGCATGCCAGCATTGAACAAAGCGGTCTCGATCACCCGGCTCTGTGCGTTGCTGCGATAGAGCACGGCGATCTCCTTGCGCTCCATGCCATCGCCTTTGACCAGCTGGCGCATTTCGTCAACCATCCATTGCGCCTCGGCAAAGTCGCTGGTCGCCTCATACACCCGCACCGGCTCGCCGGGGCCCTGGTCGGTGCGCAGGTTCTTGCCCAGGCGTTTCTTGTTATGGCCGATGAGTTCATTGGCCGAATCAAGGATATTGCTGAAACTGCGGTAGTTCTGCTCCAGTTTGATCTGGTGTTGCACATTGAATTCGCGCACGAAATCGGCCATGTTGCCCACGCGGGCGCCACGAAAGGCGTAGATGCTCTGGTCGTCGTCACCCACGGCAAGAACTGCGCTCGGGCCGTGCAGCGTGGCTGCCTCGCCCTGGCCTGCAATCAGCTTGATCCAGGCGTACTGCAGCTTGTTGGTGTCCTGGAACTCGTCGATCAGGATGTGGCGAAAGCGCCGTTGGTAATGCTCGCGAATCGGATCGTTGTCGCGCAGCAGCTCGTAGGAGCGCAGCATGAGCTCCCCAAAATCGACCACGCCTTCGCGCTGGCACTGTTCCTCGTAGCGCTGGTAGATCTCAATTTTCTTGCGTGTTTCCTCGTCCCGAGCCTCGACCATGTGCGCGCGCAGACCGTCTTCCTTGCACCCAGAGATGAAATACTGCGTCTGCTTGGCCGGAAAGCGCTCGTCGTCGATGTTGAACTGCTTCATCAGTCGCTTGATTGCCGACAGCTGGTCCTGGGTATCCAGAATCTGGAAGGCCTGCGGCAGGTTCGCCAGCTTCCAGTGAGCCCGCAGGAAGCGGTTGCACAGTCCGTGGAAGGTGCCAATCCACATGCCACGCACGTTGACCGGCAGCATGGCAGTGAGCCGCGTCATCATCTCCTTCGCAGCCTTGTTCGTGAAGGTCACGGCCAGAATGCCACCGGGGGAGGTCTGCCCGCTCTGCAGCAGCCAGGCGATGCGGGTGGTGAGCACGCGGGTCTTGCCCGAGCCCGCCCCCGCCAGAATCAGTGCGTGCTCAGGGGGCAAGGTGACGGCGCTGCGCTGCTCCGGGTTGAGATTGTGTAAGAGTGGGGAATCCTGGGCGACTTCTGCGAACATTCCTTGATTGTAGGAACCCTGGGTTGCCCCAGCCCCATACTGCGCCTATTCAGAAAGCCTGTCGTGAGCCCCTTGACTGCCTTGTCACCGTTCGCCCTGCCTCGCCCGTGCCGCGCGCGCGTATCAGGGGTGCCGGTCATCCTGCTCATGGCCCCGCTCGCCATCGCACTGCTCGTTCACCGGCCCCTCCACGCGCAATCATCCTGCTCCAGCGACGGCCAGCGCGCGCCGATGGCGCTGATGGAGCGCTTCGTCAGCGCCGACTGCGCCCATTGCTGGTCTGCGGCCGAGACACCCCGCCCATCGCACGGCACCGTGGCACTGGACTGGATCGTGCCAGGAACCCAGGGCGACGACGCTCCGCTGTCGGCCGCAGCCACCCGGGAGGCCAAAGAACGCCTGCATGCCTTGGGGCGAGATGCCCCGCCGGCCGCCAGCACCCTGACCTCCCGCGTTGGGCCGGCCAGCGCGCTTCGATTGAGGGTCGCTCAGGGGCCTGCCGTGAACGGCTACATCGGCGCATCGATTGAGCTGCGACAGACGGGCGCGCTCAAGGGACCAGTTTCGGTGTGGCTGGCGCTGGTGGAGACGATTCCGGCGGGCGTCGAAGGATCACCGGTGGAGAGAAATCTGGTAAGAAATGTATTGAATTCAGCGTGGAATCGACCCGAACGGCTATCAAATTCAAAGTCCAATACGCTCACTGATTACCGTGCCATGAGCATCCCTGCGGGTGCCAGCACCGCGCGCCTTCGCGTGATCGGCTGGATAGAGGATACGCAAGGGCAAATCAGCGTCATTGCGCAGACGCATTGCGCAGCGATCGACCAACGCTAGTAGAATCAATCACCGGGCCCAAGCTTCTTGCGCCCGGTTTTTTGTGCCTGCAACCGAGCCAGTGCCACAAGACGCCGGTCCCAGGCCAAGCGCTCACCGGTTCAACAACAGCCTTCAGACGCCTGGAAATCAAATGGAAATCTTTGACTACGACAACATCCTTCTGCTGCCACGCAAGTGCCTGGTGGAGAGCCGCTCGGAGTGCGACGCCGGCGTGGAACTCGGGGGGCGCAAGTTCCGCATCCCCGTGGTCCCGGCGAACATGAAAACTGTTGTGGACGAAAAAATCTGCGTCTGGCTGGCGAGAAATGGCTATTTCTACGTGATGCATCGCTTTGACCTGGACAACGTCCAGTTCGTGCGCGACATGCGCGCTCAGGGCGTCTTCGCGTCGATCTCACTCGGCGTCAAGGCCCCTGACTATGCCGCCGTGGACCAGATGCTGGCCGAGGGCCTGGCGCCCGAGTACATCACCATCGACATCGCACACGGCCACGCAGACAGTGTGAAGAAAATGGTTCGCTACCTGAAGGCGAAGATGCCCGCGGCATTCGTGATCGCCGGCAACGTGGCCACGCCCGAGGCCGTGATCGACCTGGAAAACTGGGGTGCCGACGCCACCAAAGTCGGCATCGGTCCCGGCAAGGTCTGCATCACCAAGCTGAAGACCGGCTTTGGCACCGGCGGCTGGCAGCTTAGCGCGGTCAAATGGTGCGCGCGAGTGGCCACCAAGCCCATCATTGCCGACGGCGGCATACGCGAACACGGCGACATCGCCAAGAGCATCCGCTTCGGCGCAACCATGGTGATGATCGGTTCGATGCTGGCCGGACATGAGGAAAGCCCCGGCCAGACCGTCGAGGTGGACGGCAAGCTCTACAAGGAGTACTACGGCTCGGCCAGCGACTTCAACAAGGGCGAATACAAGCACGTCGAAGGCAAGCGCATCATCGAACCGATCAAGGGCCGGCTCGCCGACACCATGATCGAGATGGAGCAGGACGTACAAAGCTCCATCAGCTACTCCGGCGGCAGGAAGCTCATGGACATCCGCAAGACGAACTACGTGATCCTCGGCGGCGACAACGCCGGCGAACACCTGCTGATGTGAGTCTTCACGATAATTCGGATAATTTCAGCCTTTCTCCACCATCGAATGGACTTCTTACGCTATTTATTTAATAGCAAATCCAACGCCAGAGCATTCAACCGATGACCGGGCTGGATCATTGTTTCCAGCACGCTGAAATGATTCAGCCCGGGTAACGCCTCGCACACCGGAACGACCTTCGGGCCCCAGGCCCCCTGGATGAGCTGGTTCTGGCGCAAGAACTCGGCGCTCTCGGCGCCCCCGACCACGGCGTAAAGCCCGCCGCGCCCATGCAGAAGCCTTGGGCGCGGCAGCAGCGCCGGACTGGCCTTTCTGATCTGCATGGGCGTGAGGCGAAGCGAGTCCATGAGGAACGGTGTCAGGCGCAACGGCGCCAGGTCGTAGACACCGCTGATACCCAGTGCGTTCTTCAACAGACTCATCGGAAGGTCCGGCGCGTAGGCTTTCCAGACGCAGGCCAACAACATGGCCGCCAGGTGTCCGCCAGCAGAATGGCCGGCCACCGTGATGCGCCTGGGGTCGCCACCGTGCCTTGCGATGTTGCGATACGTCCAGACCAGCGCCTTCACAAGCTGCAAAGTGATCTGCGGAATAGTCACAGCCGGACACAGCGCGTAGTTCGGCACCACGACGCAAACCCCCTTCTCAGTGAAGGTTGGCGCGAGAAATGAATGATCGGACTTGTCCAGGCTGCGCCAGTAACCGCCGTGGATGAAGACGAGCACAGGCGCACTCGCGGCGGCTCCAGGAAAAATATCGAGTGTCTCGCCCGAGCCGCCTCCGTAAGCGATGTCAAGATGGCTTTCGACGCGCCTGCGCACGTCGGCTGACTCGCTGCTCCACCGTTCGAAATGGGCGGCATGCTCCGGCACCAGCGCACGGTTGTTGTACATGCGGTCGAGCCATTGGCTGTCGTCACGGTGCATGAAGGTCTCCTGGGTTTGGTACGCCATCTTGGCACAGCCGGTATCGGATCGGCCAGGTAGCACAGAGCGAGTGGAGACCCTTAAACACCGGCCAAACTTGATAGAATCCCAACCTCGTGGGGGGGTAGCTCAGCTGGGAGAGCGCTGCGTTCGCAATGCAGAGGTCGGGAGTTCGATCCTCCTCCTCTCCACCATGGGTTGGTTGCAATAGTGGGTTCTTAGCTCAGTTGGTAGAGCAGCGGACTCTTAATCCGTAGGTCGACAGTTCGAATCTGTCAGGACCCACCACTTACAACCCTCGGCCCTCGAAAAATCCAGTTGCAAAAATAACCCCCTCACGGCAATTAGAAACATGGCACCTGACGTGCTTCATGGCTTTCGGCCTTCCCTGCGGTCGTCCCACGCACCAGCGGGGTCAGTGTCGCTCCATAAAGCACGCCTCTCGGCCATTTCTGCATAAGGCCGACGCTTTGGGACAGGAAAGCGCAGAAACCACGGCTTTGCTTCATGCCGGGAACGATCCCGATCGTGCTTCAGCAACAAAGCCACCCGGCTGGAGAATTCCGCCATTCTCAGCTTGCGCTTGCCAACACCCTTCAAGTTTTCGATGGCGATAAGGATAAGCTGATCCTCTTCGTCATGAGGATCCAGCAGCAGCCGAAATGCGAGATGAAGCTCATCAATTTTTGTGGGGTCTTGAGCAACGACTGCATGCTGAACAAGCAATGCGTTGGCCATGATCGTTTCGCGCCACTTCGCGCGCTCTCGGTTGATGCTCTTCAACTGCGTCTTGCGCTCGTGATTTCGGAAGGAAACCAATCCGGCAACAAGCGCAGCCACCGCCGCCGAAGCAAGAAAATCGCCAAATTCCATCAGCGAAGGCTAACGCAAAAATGTCGGGATGCGCGGTCTTTTTTGATTATCTCGGGGACTGCACTGGTCGAGCCAAGCGGCCACCACATCACGATAGGGCTCTTGAATCTCGCGGACCACGCCAGCACAAGCAGCCCCCTCTGCCTTTGCGCTATAGCGCCGAGCTAGAAGGCGAACGCCGCTTGCGTTCGCTTACGGGCTTGCTGGGGGCTGCTCCGGGAGCCGGGGCACTTGAGAGTTTGGCAACATAGTGATCCAGCGCCCAACGGGTTTTGGTCTGCTGGCTCTTGTCGCGCTCGGCGCCCACCTCCGCCAGGTAGGCCATGAAACCGCCGACCGCGACTGCGGCTTGCGCCGCTGGCGCCTTGATCGAAACCTCCAGGAGACGCGCGCCATCCTCGCGCCGCCATAACTCGGCGGTGATTGGCCAGGGGCAGGCGGGATCCTCAAATCTCCAACGCTGGGCCATCAAAGGCCCGAGGACCGCGAGGCTGCTGAAATCGATACGTCTGCCAGCCATGGCCACGATGAAGTCTTCCTGCTCGCGGGTAAAGACTGCAGCGATGGGCTTTTTTCCCACGGCAACGCGCTTGATCAGCCCGGGGGTGACTTTCATCGAGAACGAAGCCGACTTGACCAGACTTGTCTCGCTTGCGTCCGCCTCGATCTTGAAGTCCCTGAACTTCCGCCATTCCTCCCCCACCTCGGCTGGATTGACAGGTCGAAACTTGACTGTACTGTCGTGATCGTCTCCGACAATCCGGCGAGCACGCGCGATAATTCCAGCCCCCAGGAGTTCGAGCCCGGGTGTATCGAAGAAGTAGATGTAGCGCTCTTCGTCATTCCGGGCTGTGAGACCGAAATGCGCCAGCGCACCGTCGATCTGATGATCCGGAATCGTTGCCTTGATTTCGATTGCCGCAGCACCCTCGATTGATCGGGCGACCTTGCCCCTTGTTGCAGCGCCTCTTTCCATCATCTGACCCCCTTCAACTGAAATGACAAATTTCCCAAAGCGAAACCTTGGTTAAAGGCAGAACGCGCACCCTGAAACTCCCATGTCAAGTATGGCAGGAAAGCGCCGATGTCATTGCCGTCGCAGGGCTTCGTTTGCTGGACGCGGATACGGCAGAGGCTCGCCTGGCTTTGTCTGAGGCAAAGGTCTGGGCAGTGGAAGTGGCAATGGCTTTTGGGATAGTGGATGAGGTCGCTGCAGGACGTTCACAAAGCGCGTCTGAAAACTCACCGGTGTCGCTGCGACGATCATTCTGCCCTCCCCGTCAACGACGAAGGCTTGCAGAACATGCTGCTGCACACCCGCAGGCGCGACATCACCAAAAAATTCTGGAGGAAACATGATTTCGGTCGCCGTATACCGTCCGGGTACGTTGCGGCCATCCATCCGAAAGACCAACGCATGGCCCATGTCAATGCGCAATGGTGGCTCGATGCTGACACGGACCTCGAAAGTCGCATAGTTTGCTGCCACGCTTCCTGACGCCTCAGGAAAAACCACCGACAACTTGCGGTAGGTCGGTGCTGGAGGCGCCGCCTTGACAGCTCCCTGGGCGTCCGACCGAGGCCGAACTGCGGTCTGGGCCGGCGGTGCTTCAATCACGTTAAGCGGCTGCAGATCAACCGGCTTGCCGCCGGGCAGAGGGCGGTCGGAATAAACCTTTCCCTGCCCGCCCGTCGACTCATAAACCGTCTGAGCCGCGACGCCCCAAGCGAGAACCAGTCCAAAGGCAATAGACATGCGCTTCAGGCCCATTCGCACGGCGTTCTCCGGTAAACGAAATATTCAGTGTAGCGCGTCGCGGCCAAAGCAGGACTCCAAGAATTGTCATTGGAGGCTTGGTCGGCCCAGAGATTGGCTTGCATTCCAAAAGAAAAAAGAAAAGCCTGCAGACCTGACAGTCTGTGGGCTTGAGTAAGGATGCTGGTGCCGGCTAGCCGCGCGTGATCTTGAGCACCTTGGTGCCTCCGCTGCGCTTGGGCGCATCACCATGCGGTGTAAAGGGCTTGCCGCTGCGAACCGGTTTTGCAAAACCAGGCTTGGAGAAGGCAGGCTTGCGGGCAGCGAAATCGCCGCCACGTGGTGCAAACCCTTCATTCCGAGGAGCGAAGCCGTCCTTGCGCGGCGCGAAACCTTCGTTACGCGGAGAAAAGCTCTCATTGCGTGGCGCAAAGCTCTCGTTACGAGGTGCAAAACCTCCATTGCGTGGCGCAAAGCCTTCATTGCGAGTGCCGCCACCGAAGCCTTCGTTGAAGCCGCTGCGACGATCGTAGCTGCGCTCGTCACGCTGGCCGAAACCACCATCGTTGGCGCCGAATTGACGCGGACCGCCGCGCACATGCCGGTCTGCATTTCCACCACCGAAGCCGCCGCGGGCACCACCGCCGCCAAAATTCCGGTCGCGGGACGGGGTGTCACGAGGTCCGCGGTCGCCAAACCCGGACTTGCCGAACTTGACGGGTGCCGAGGCCGGGAAACGCTGTGTCGGCTCAAGACCTGGAATGGTCTCAGCCTTGAAATGTTGATGGCTGTAGGACTCGATATCGAAAATCTTGCGGCGATCACGGAACTCGGCGAAGGTCACCGCAATACCGTCACGGCCGGCGCGACCGGTGCGTCCAATGCGGTGGGTGTAATCCTCGGCCTTCATCGGCAAGCCGAAGTTGAAGACATGGGTGACCGTGGGCACATCGAGGCCTCGCGCAGCGACGTCGGTGGCCACCAGGATCTGAACCTGGCCTTGGCGCAGCGCCATAAGGCGGCGATTGCGCAAGCCCTGGCTGAGCGCACCATGCAACGCCACGGCGCTGAAGCCGTCCTGCTGCAGGTCATTGGCCAGGCCATCGCATTCGATCTGGGTGCTGGCAAACACGATGGCTTGATCGATCGTCGTGTCGCGCAGCCAGTGATCAAGCAACTTGCGCTTGTGGGCCGCGTTATCAGACCAAAACAGCACCTGCTTGATGTTCGCGTGCTTTTCTTGCGGAGAGTCAATCTGGATCTTTTGCACGGACGCGCCGTTGTCATGCATCACGCGCATGGCCAGTTGCTGGATGCGCGGCGCAAAGGTGGCGCTGAACATCATGGTCTGCTGGCGCTGGCTGGTGAGTTGGTTGATTTCCGCCAGGTCGTCGGAGAAACCCAGGTCGAGCATTCGGTCAGCTTCGTCGACGACCAGGAACTTGACCTGGTCGAGCTTGATCTGCATCGAGCGCTGCAGGTCCAACAAACGGCCAGGCGTCGCCACAACCAGATCAGCGTTCTGCAGCTTGGCGATCTGGAGCTGGTACGGCATGCCGCCCACGACGTTCGCGACCCGCAGGCCGCGGCAATGCTTGACCAGTTCAATCGCGTCGTGCGCTACCTGTTGCGCAAGCTCGCGGGTGGGGCACACCACCAGAGCGCCGGGCGATGGCGCCTTGAAGTTGCGGGCATTGGTCGGGTCTTTGCGCTTGGGACGCTTGGGGGCCGGCTCACCCTTGGCGGCAGCTTCGGCCACGGCACGCTCGAAGTCAGCGCGCTCCTTGGCATCGGCATCTGCCTGGGTCTTGAGCAAGGTGTGCAGCACAGGCAGCAAGAAGGCAGCGGTCTTGCCGCTGCCGGTCTGGCTCGAAACCATCAGGTCAATGAAGCGCTGACCTTCGGCGGCGCCCGCCTGGCCAGGCAAGGCCTTCGGAATGGTCTGCAACTGGACCGTCGTGGGCTGGGTGTAGCCCAGATCGGCCACGGCCTGGATCAGTTCGGGTGCCAGGCCCAGCAGCACGAAGCCGTTGGGCGTAACTTCTTCGGCCTCGGTCGGCTCGGCCTCGTCGGCCAAAAAGACTTCAGCGGGTTCGGAAAATTCCACCAACGGCTGATTGAACGCCGGGTTGGGGTTTACGTTAGAGGAATCAGCGGAAAGGGATTCAACAGGCGAAAGGTCGCCCAGCACTTCAAAAGCGTCGGTCATTTTTTTCTCACACGAAAGCGCCGCAAAGGCTGCGACGCGCTTCGTCAATGGTTAAAAAACATCAACCATCAAACGAAGCCCAGTTTCAGTGCAGCGCGGCGGCTGCGGCCTGGCAGCGTGGTGACTGCTCACTGGATAGACTCTTATTGGCGAGTCCGGTGCATGAAGGGAGATGTACAAATATGTGTTGCGACTTGCAGCACAGCCTGTAATTATGGCACAGAAACGAAATTCATGCGGGTTTTTCCCTAGACCGCAAGTTTCATAAAGTGTTTGCGGTAATGTTCCAGCTCGTCGATGGACTCATGCACATCCGCCAGCGCGGTATGTTTCTGCTGTTTCTTGAAGCCGTTATACACATCGGGCCGCCAGCGCTTGGCCAGCTCCTTCAGAGTGCTGACGTCCAGATTGCGATAGTGGAAGAACGCTTCCAGTTTCGGCATGTAGTTCACCAGGAAACGGCGGTCCTGGCTGATGGTGTTTCCGCACATAGGGGTGGTGCCCTTGGGGACGTAGCGGGCCAGAAACTCCAGAATCTGTGCCTCAGCCTGGCTTTCAGTCAGTGTTGAGGCCTTGACTTTGTCGATCAGGCCGCTGCGGCCGTGTGTGCCCTTGTTCCAGGCGTCCATCTTGTTCAACTGCTCGTCGCTCTGATGGATCACCAGCACCGGGCCTTCAACTCTCGGAATCAGGTGGGGTCCAGTCACAATCACGGCAATTTCGATCAGGCGCTCGGCCTGCGGGTCAAGCCCGGTCATTTCGCAGTCGATCCAGACCAGGTTCTGATCTGATTTGCCCAAAGCGGCTGGAGAGGTTTCAATAGCTTCTGTCATGGCCGGGATTGTCGCCCATGCCCATGCAACGCCAAGGATTGCGCCTAAACTCCCGCCCTATGCCCTCTTCCCTCTCTCCCTCCTTGGCACTCACGCTGGTGTTTGCCGGCACGCTGGTGGCGACATTGATGATCCGTTTCTGGCTCGCGTCTCGCCAGATTCGCCATGTCGCCCATCACCGCAACACCGTTCCTGCTGCGTTCGCGGAAAAGATCAGCCTTGATGCCCACCAGAAGGCTGCCGACTACACCATCACCAAGACGCGCTTCGGCCTGCTTGAACTGGCGCTCGGCGCCGCCGTGTTGCTGGGCTGGACGCTGCTGGGCGGACTCGATGCCCTGAACCAGGCCCTGATGGCCTGGCTGGGCGGCGGACTGCTTCAGCAACTGGTCCTGATTGCTGGCTTCGCGCTGATCAGCGGATTGATTGACCTGCCGTTGACGCTGTACCAGACGTTCGTGATCGAGGAGCGATTTGGCTTCAACAAAATCACACCGAAACTCTGGCTGGCCGATCTGCTCAAGTCGACACTGATGGGCGCGTTGATCGGGTTGCCCATTGCCGCGCTGATCCTCTGGCTCATGGGGTCCGCCGGGCAATTCTGGTGGCTCTGGGCCTGGTGCGCCTGGATGGGCTTCAACCTGCTGCTCCTGCTGATCTATCCGACCTTCATCGCGCCCCTGTTCAACAAGTTCCAGCCACTGGAAGACGAATCGTTGAAGGTCCGCGTGACGGCCCTGATGCAACGCTGCGGCTTTGCTGCGAAGGGACTGTTCGTCATGGACGGCAGCAAGCGTAGCGCGCACGCCAATGCCTACTTCACCGGATTCGGGGCGGCCAAGCGCGTGGTTTTTTATGACACGCTGCTGCGACAACTCGATCCCGGTGAGGTCGAGGCCGTACTGGCGCATGAGCTCGGACATTTCAAGCACAAACACATCCTCAAACGCATCGGTAGCCTGTTTGCCCTGAGCCTGGCGGGCTTCGCTCTGCTGGGCTGGCTGTCGAGCCAGGCATGGTTCTATACCGGTCTTGGCGTGATCCCCAACCTGGGGGCGAAGCTGAATGCGCCGAACGATGCACTCGCGCTGCTGCTGTTCCTGCTTGCGGTGCCCGTGTTTACGTTTTTCATTGCGCCGCTTCTGGCCCAGCTGTCGCGCAAGCATGAGTTCGAGGCGGACGCCTACGCGGTCGCGCAAACCAGCGGCCCGAGCCTGGCTCATGCGCTGCTCAAGCTTTACCAGGACAACGCCTCCACCCTGACGCCGGATCCACTGTATGTGAAGTTCTATTACTCCCATCCGCCAGCATCAGAGCGTCTGACTCGGATGATGGCCTGAAGAACGGCTCGGCATGGTCAGATTGAAAGAAAATGAGCCTCACTCCATCGTGAAAAGGCTGTTGTCTGCTACGGAGATAGTAGCATTGCTGGCCCGATTGGAGGGCTGGCGACTCAACGGAGATGGAACCGCGGTGGCCATTGAAAAGACCTACCTTTTTACGGATTTCCACCAGACTATGGCCTTCGTGAATGCCGTCGCCTTTGTGGCGCACGCGCAAAACCACCACCCGGATCTGCGCGTCGGCTACGACCAATGCACAGTGGCTTGGCGCACCCACGATATCGGCGGCATCTCCCGCGCGGATCTGGACTGTGCCGCGCGGATCGACGCATTACTTGTGGCATGTGCCGAATGAAAGCGCCCGCTTGAATGCCCCGAGGTCAACGATGGAGCCTGGACTGGTGGTCGCGGGGCATGGCCGCCACTGCCTGGTAGAGACGCCAGACGGCCGGCGGGTGATCTGTCACCCACGGGGCAAAAAAAGCCAGTCGGTGGTGGGCGACCGCGTCTTGTGGCAGCCCTCACAGGATGAAGGCACGATCGAGAAAGTGGAGGAGCGGCGGAACCTTTTCTACCGCCAGGATGAAATCCGGACCAAGTTGTTTGCCGCCAACCTCGACCAGATCCTGATCCTGATCGCCGCCGAGCCCGAGTTCTCGGAGAGCCAGCTCTCGCGCGCCCTGATTGCTGCGGAGGCCGAACACATCACACCCCTGATCATGCTCAACAAGAGCGATTTATCCAGTCCATTCTCGTTGGCCTGGGACCGGCTGGCGCCGTATCGCGACATGGGATACACCATGCTGCCAGTTTCACTGAAAACCGGGCAGACGCTACAGATGCAGCCGATTCTGGAATTGCTGGAAGGAAAGACAACCTTGGTATTGGGGCCGTCCGGCGCGGGCAAGAGCACACTGATCAACCGACTGGTTCCTGGTGCTGGGGTGGTGACCAATGAGATCTCCCAGGCACTCAATTCAGGAAAGCACACCACCACCAGCACGACATGGTATTGGGTGGACCGGGCGCATCGAACGGCCTTGATTGATTCGCCGGGGTTTCAGGAATTCGGCCTGCACCACGTCGACCCGATGCAGCTGGCCGCCTACATGCCAGACCTCAAACCGCATGTAGCCCGCTG
>Ga0105096_10000515_pt1 | contig 13656 bp, 8 predicted proteins | sample PPLLak3cmMay2015_FD_87036 | JGI IMG/M metagenome (GOLD analysis project Ga0105096, IMG submission 87036) | Freshwater sediment microbial communities from Prairie Pothole Lake near Jamestown, North Dakota, USA - PPLs Lake P7 Core (1) Depth... | ecosystem: Environmental > Aquatic > Freshwater >... | reverse complement strand
TGAATAGATTATAACTAACTGTAGATGGACCGTATGGAACTTTTAATACGTCTCTGCTTATATCTAGCTTACACTTTAAGGTACTAATATTGTTTGATGATAGAACGTACTTACGCGTATGTGGATCGTATCCACCTAGCTTCTGTGTGTTAGGACTTGCGGTCATAAGATCTCTGAAGTAGTCTGTCATGCCGTTACTAGATATTGGAACTATTTGATTTCCAGCCATCTGAAGAACAGATCCTCTCCTAGCATCCGTGAAGTATATCTCTTGTCCCCACTCTGCAAACGACTCTGGATTTCTACTTATTCCCCACTCTCCAGGGTAAGCTATCTGAGTTCCTAGCACCTCAGCTATTGTAGAAACCTGTCCGCCTCCAGCAGCGTCATTTATAATATTCTTGCCATATAATACCTGGCTAACCTTGTTCTCTTGGAACACAAGCATGTCCGTATCCCTTGCGTACAACTTCTGAATTGATCCGAACTCTTTGTCTAGGTACTTGAAGTTAGCAACTGATAAGTTAAACTCGTTCAGTCTATTAACCCCAGTATTTATTCCATAGATTCCGCTATAACAAATAGCGTTCTCACTAAGTCTCTGCTTGTACTCTTCTACAGCTGCGTTAACTCTAGGACTTAACTGTAACTCTGGAGCAATGTAGTCATCCTTTATTCTGTCAGACTCTAGTCCGTTACCAAACGCCCACCCATTAAAGTCAGAGTTTATACTTCCAGTGTTGTTTAACTTTATAATAGCCGAAGATAATGGCGCAGAAGTCTGATCTGAATCTGTGTCGTTATACGCAACATATCCAGGAGTAGCTGCGCCAATTCCAGGATATGGTAAGTTTATTACGATATTATAAGGATCTGGTGTCTGAACGACCTCATAGTATGAAGGAGTTATAACATATGGTGACGTAGTCTCCTGAACCCAAACCATGTCTCCAACAGCGTATCCGTGAGGAAGTTCTGTTGCTGTTGGTGCAGATCCTGGTACTAGTTGCCCTAGGTTTGTAAGATTATTACTCTGAACATTTGTATAGTCTGCATACTTCCACACCACCTTATGTAGGTTATCTACAATTGGGAACGTTTTAGATGCCTCATGGTATATATCTATGTCAGTTTCTTTAGGCACTGTCTCGGCTATGATAGATGCGTCGTATCTCTTTATCGTAAGAGCGGCGCTAAATCTATTAGACCCAACACCATTATTACCACCAGCATTCTCACCTTTTCCGTATCCTTCTATAATCATTACTATATAAAATGAATCATAACTACCTTGAGATAAAAGGTATTGAGCTTCAGAGTGTTTATAGCCATTTTCTGTAGTATTATCTTGAATTTGATACCCTCTTCTAAATGATACGGATTTATATCCTTGATTTACACCATTTGTATCGTTTGATATAAATGCATCTTTTTGACCATCCTCATTAAACCATTCCTCAATATTTTGATAGTTTCCTCCAGATATGAATACTTGATTATTAGTATTTACATATCCGTTTAATGAATCTTGAATATGAAGTGTAATAACATCTCCAGCTTGTATATCCCAGTCACATACTATTGGAGCATATCCACCAGGGAACATTATAGGAACAAGCCCACTACCTGGTGTGTATATTCCATCCCCACCAAAATAATTTACAGTTCTAGTATAATTACAATATCCTCTTATATTTATCTTCCATACATCGTTTACTGGTGGTATTCCATTAAATTGAATGTTACATATCCCAACGTTTGATGAATTTAATAACATTATATCTGCACCAATAACTATATTTTGAGTTATCCATGTCCCAGTCATATCGAAAGATGTTATATACTGAAACTGAGTAGGAGATAATATTCTAACAGTTATTCTATAATCAAAGTATGTAGAGTATGGATTAACTCCAATTAAAGATGATCTAACTAATAAGTTTGGATCACCAACTCCATAATGAATTGGATTTTCTACAATTGAATGCTCTAATCCGACATATACCGATGGTGGATTTAGTGAACCTGAAAAAATACTATCATCTGTACCAACTCTAAAATTATAAAAAAGAGAAAATCCAGATGGTGATAATTCACCTGTGTTATCAACCTTAACTTTAAAATATAGTCCAGGAAGTGATCCAGACGCAACCTGTCCAGTAGTTTTTGATGATAGCTCAATTATTTTGAATTGCTTATTAGAGAACGTAGGTCCTTCTGATATTGACTTAAATATAACGTATCCTCCAACAGCAAACTTATCTCTATCAGATTCGTTTATAAGCATATACCTATCCATACCAACAGCGTAAAATATAATTGGAAAGATGTTATAGTACGACTTCTTGCTTTGTTTTACAACTAACCTATAGTTTGTTGCCCAGCATGGTGGCTTATTGTTAATATTAACTCGTAAACTGTTACCACTTGCTGATGCAGATGGTGGTATATATACAGTATTATCGTTAGACGTTAGTACTGTAGTATGTCTTCCGTAGTCGTCCAAGTACTCAATACCTATCTCGTAGTCTCTATCAGATCTCCATGTCTGTATCGGAGTATTTACTGGAGTAGATACAGAAGAAAATTCTACACCTAAATTTATATTTATCTCTACCCCATTACAGTCTACGATGTCATAGAACTGTGTGTAGTTACCATACATTATTCTGTTACCTACAAAGTCTTGTGCCTTTGCTGTAAGTGGAACATTATCAAATAATCTAGTTAGTTGTTCTTGAGCAATTATAGTGTAGGTCTTGTTGTTATTAAACTTAAACGTCTCAAGAGCCATATCAGGAATACTCAACTCCTCCTTATTGAATGACTCTATAACACTTGTGTTTAAGTTACGAACGTCATGAGCTAGAACTTGTATCTCTACCACGTTCTTTCCTCCAGTATTGTATGTAATATCAACAGAGTTTGCATTGTTTACCATCGCCTTATTAAATCCTAACGAGTAGTCTAACAAGAATTCTTTAGGTTCAAATGCAACAGCTGAGAATGGAGACATTGAGCTGTACTGTCCATCTATATACTTATACCTATAGGAGAAGTACATAAACTTCTCGGATATATTATTAGCTTGTGTTCCATCATTCCATAGTCTAATAACTGGACCACTCAATGGTGGAGCAAGTATTACACTTATATCGTCAGCAATCCTTACGTCATCTATAGCGTAACCCTTTGCCCTTGAAATATTTATCTTTCTTGGAGGATTAAAGTCATCCGTCCAGTATAGGAACCCGTTTATATAGTTGATCCCAGTTACAATGTATGTCGTGTTAAAGTTAAGCGTTGTACCAGAACCACCGTTATTACACTGTAGAACTCTCTCCGTTACACCCGTAATCTCGTTGTATTCAAAGATAGCGTCAAACAACGGGCTAGTTACAAGCCAGTATATTAGGTTAGTTGCCTCATACTTTACTGCACCAATCGTAGTAGCATTGGCCGTAGATAGTGGTGAAACAATAGTATCAATATTTCCTGCCTTTGTATTACCAAGTGAGTTACGAGCAGACCCTACGTTAGAAGATTCGTCTGTATCTACGTCAATGTTCAAGGCGTCCCTGTAAGTTCCTAGAGGCAGTAATCGCTCGTCTAGGTCCTTATTCATTGACCCATTTACAAATGTATTCGTTAAATCTGCCATACTTATTTAATCTGTCTGCTTCTACCTCTAAGGCTCATTAATAGTCTAGAAGGATGAATGTCGCTAAGTCTCAACTTAGCATTTCTAAATTCAGCCTGCTTCTCATCTCTAGCCATCTTCTTTTCGTATGCTGGTATTCCATACTTATTGTTTAGCAACTTCCACTTAATGTATCTGTATACAAACTCCTCAGCAAACTTATGAACGATAATCTTGTCGTCGCTAACAATTCCGTCAGAGATATACTCAATAACTAACGACTGATTAGCCATCCCAGAACTGAAGTCTATAACCCCATTGTTAACTCTAAATGTTGGACCTAGAGTCATCTCACTTGGGTCAACTCCGTACTTTGGACCTATCGAGTATCCGAAGTACCACTCGTCATCTAGAAGCCATCCGTAGTATCCATCGTAAGGGCCTGGGCCACTGTACTGAGATGGGTTAACTCTAGCTAGGTCAAGTGCAGAGATTTCTGTCATTACGTTTCCGTTGATGTCAAATATCAAGTCACCGTTTGCGTCCTGCTGATACCCAACAGCCGTGTTAGCTTGTCTATTCTCAAACAACTGTCTAAGTACTCCGTTTACCTCTAAGGATATTCTAACGTAGTTCACGTAGTCACTAGGAAGTACAAACTTCAAGTCGTCACCAACTGTAAGCTCGATAGCCTTCAATGGGTTAACCTTTGCATCAAAGTTCAGTAACTTTACAGCCTCCTTTGTATAGAAGATAATTTCTGTACGTCTTACATTGTTTAGCTGCTTGTCATTACCAACGTACATGTACGTGAAGTTGTTGACGATATCAACCATGGACGTGTATTGGTACGATCCCCAATTCTCAGGGTCTGCGTAGTACTGTTCTGGAGTCATCTATTAATTTTTTTCTTGTTTATCTTGTATCTCTTCAGTCTTAGCTGCCTGAACTATTTCAGCCTCTCTAATTGAGATTCCAGCGTACTGAAGGATTTTAACTACTAGCCTTGGCTCATCAACTGGCGGAAGCTCGAAGTCCTTGTAGTCAGTTGCTCCCTGGTTAAATAGAGGCTCACCACCAGATAGTGTAGACCATGTCCACTTAGGATCTGCTGGTATTCTAATATAATCTAGCGTAATATCAGCTATTATAGTAGATGGATACACCTTAATCTTATTAGCTCCTTGCGTGTACACTGGATACAAGGTACTAGGTGCAGTCATATTAGAAGATAGTAGGTTAAGTATATTATACGGAGCCTTCTCAACCTCAGTTGTGTTGTTATATATAACTGAATTTATGAAAAATATATCAGAAGGCAATAAAAAGTTTAATGATGCATAGGTAAGCGTAGAAGGGGCAGGTCTAAATATATCAATCGTCTCTTCTAACTTATTCAAAATATTAGCATAACCATCATTGATCATCCTAGCATTTTGCTTAGATATAGCGTTGTTATAGTCGTACATGTACCCTTCAAATATCTCCATCTGAGCTTGTTTGGCAAATAGATTAAACTCCTCTGGGGTTATGTATCCTCTATTGTCCTTACTTATAATTGAAAGTACTGTATTTCTGACGTTATCGATCATCTCTATAATTTATACAAAGATAATAAAAAAAGGGCACTCGTTATGAGCGCCCTTTTATCTGTGCTTTACAGAAAATGATTATGCAAGAGCAATACCAGATACAGCAACTGGAGGAACTACTGTCAAAGCAGGCTTAGTCCAAGGTGTCTGTAATGCAGCAATCATTTGATTCTGAATGAAGTCTCTGAAGTCATCATTAGATACTGATGCATGAGTGATAGTTAAAATATCACCAGCAGAGTTACCTGCTGCATACTGAATAGTAGTTGTAGTTGCAGCTGTTTGTTCAACGATAACTACACCTGTTACTGATACTAACTGGAATGTACTTCCAGATAAAGGGATTCTTAAAAACTTTTCCATGTTTAAAAAATTTATGGGTTAAAAATAAAGTACAAATATACTAATTATTCTGCATATATATTTTCAAGTATCTTAAAGAAATCTAAACCAGCGTCAGAGTGTAACCATGAGGCTAACATATCTGTTGGGTCTGATCCAAAAGGTACTGTAAGAATTTTCTTTTTATTATCTGCTATGTTATAGAAGATGTCCTTTCCACCTCTCAGTGTTACGTAACCATCTTTGAATGCTCTAGCAGCTAGGTTATTTAAGTCGATGTCTGGATCTCCAATAGCATCTAATAAATCTTGTGGATATGCCTCTGCATAACGCATAAGGTCATACTTAATCTCAGATGTAGACATCTTATCGATATTTCCACTTAATAAAGTACGAGCAATAGCAAGTTGACTATTGAAGTCTAGAGACTTGACAGCAATAATTGCGTCAGTTCTTAGATCTAGTTCAGCCATTCTCTCTTGAGCATCCTTCTCTGGATCAGATAGATAGAACGTGCCTCCGCCATTTGCTTCATTTCCAGGATGAATTTCTAAGAAGTCTTGTAACGACTTGTTACTCTTTGATACCTTCAAGAAACCCTCTTCAAATACGATAGGCTCTAAGATAGCTGTGTCGTCTTGTTCATCTATAAATGGTGACTTGTGGTTAATTGAATAACGCATAGCTCTGTTACTTCCATTTTCATCTGTGAAAAGAAGACGGCTACGACGTGTATCCCGTGATGGGATGTACTGACTTAATGGAGATTTCCCTCCTGATAGGACGTATACACGATCCTTTGTTTCGTTTGTTTTTTTCATTTGATTTAAATTATAATATATAAAAAAAATAGAGAGGGACACTAATGTCCCTCTCTAAGGTATTAGTTTTTGAACTCGAAGAAGTTATTAGCTCCTAATGTACAAAGTGCACGCTCAGATAAGTAATTTACAAACATTCCATCGACGTCGCTATTAGTTGCTCCACCAGCAGAACCTGTAATCCAAGACTTCATCTTACGGTTTTCGTTGTTAACCATTCGGTAACGAACGTGTAAGAATGGACGCTTAGCGTTAGATCCAAGAACTTGGTCATAAACTGTAGTTGTTCCAGCAGGAACTAATACTCCGTTTACACCACCACCGTTAATACCACCACGCAATGTTGCGTCGTTCAAGTACTTCCAGTCTGACTTGTAGAAGTCATAAGATCCACGACGGAATCCTGTGAAACCTAAGTTCAATGCGATATCAGAATCGTTGTTGAACATACCGTAAGAAGTACCACCAACTCCGTAAGCGTTTTGTGCAGCCAACATATCGTCTAAGTCTAAAGAGAACTGACGGTTGATGAACAATGTATTCTCAGCGATAGATCCTTGACCATCAAGACGCTCGATAACTGTATCAAAGTCAGCCATTGTAGATGGGTTACCACCAGACCAAACATTTCCACGATCTTCGATAGCAGCAAATAAACCTTGAGACCCTGCGTTACCACCACCTGTATTAGTAGACAAGTAAGCCTCAGCAGCAGACCCATTTTCAGCTTCGATGTGCTCTACAGACATCATCTCTAATTGATCCTCGTAACGTAGACGTGTCTCAGCCTCAGCTTTGATGTACCACAAGAAACCATTAGCTCCATTTTCAGAAGATACTTCGATCCAACCAATTTGAGCCATGTCAGAACCAGAGATCTCAAAACGATCCTTAATGATTACTGGCTTAACGTCAAAGATATTTGGTTCTGGAGTCAAAGATCCAACCATTCCACCTGTTCCTTTTGCAAACTCAGATCCGTAAACGAATGCAGTTACATTAGCATTGATAGCAAATGGAGATCCAGAAGCTAAGTAAAATTTAACCTGAAACTGTTGGTTATCAGCAAGACCATCAGCTAAACCTACTTTAGAAATGATAGCCTTTGCAGAAAGAGAAGAAGCTTCAGCTGATAAGAATACAACCTGACCAACTCTAAATACACAAGAAGTTGTTCCAGCGATAGAGAATAAAGCTGTATCTAAAGTAACAGCTGAATCAGCAGTAACTCCTACATACTTTGTATGCAAACGACCTTGCTCAGACCACTTAATCAAGTCAGAAGCGAAAGGGATTTCAGCAGTTCCTACATTACGTAAGAAACCAGTGATTGTACGATTACCGTATCCTTCGAACTCATTCTTGTCAGTCTCAGGAAGGTACTGATTCAAGAAGTCGAAGTCAGTTAGGTAATTGTTTTGTAATGTTGATTGTACCGATGAAGGAGTTAATTCAACTCCTGGCGATACGTTAAGAATTCCAGCCATTTTGTTTTTGTTTTAGCGTTTTTTAATTTTAAAAGTATTATTCTGACCAGTGTCTACTACCTTAACTGTGATCCCACTAGACTTCTGAGCTGGAGTTGATCCACCTCTAACCATGTCTATGTTCTTTCCATCCTTCTCGAATCCAGTTGTAGCCTTAGCTATACCCTTATCTGTGAAGAATTTTGCGAACTTGTCAGGATCAGCAGCTATAGTCATTGCTCGGTGGAATTTTTCAGCGTCCTTTAAGAAACCTTTTTCGTCCAAGAATGAACTGATTAGGTTATTTAATGTAGACTGTTCTTTCAAAGCGTTTACATCTGCTGGCTTGTAGACAACTCGTTCCCCATCGATATCAAATCCGAAACCTTCGAACTTGTCGGTGAATAATTCGTTAGTCTTATCAGCAAAGTACTGCGACTTCTTCTGTTGTTCCTCCTGCAATTCAGTATTGCTGGTCTTATTTGCCGTGTTGGCTTCGTAGTCCTCTCTATCAGCTTCTTGAATTAACGGCTCTCTTGACTCAAGGGGTACGTTGTATTTTTCTTTCTGCTCATTAAAGTACTGCTTAGCCTTCTTTAGCTCTTGCTTAAGTGCCATCTTTCTATCTGCGATATCTTCGTCAGAGTCTAGGTCCTCGTCATAGCTTAGCTTACTAAGTCTATACTCAACCTCTTCCTCGTCGTCTCCGTTATCCTTATAGAAGTCAGACAATAATTTATTTGTAGGGATCTTGTCAATGTCTCTGCTTAACTTAGCGAAGTCATCGATTCCTCTACCCGTCTCTTTATTATACTTATGGAATGCCGCCACTTCTGCGTCTAACTGTTCTGGCTCATTGCTTGCCTGAAACAAGTCATCTAGGCTGGCCACCTCCTTGTTGTATTTTGTTCTAATATGTGAAAGAACGACATCGTCATTTATTTCGTTAGACGCAGCAACTGGTGTTACTACTTCTTCTGTAATCTCTTGTTCTTCTACGATAGGTTCTTCAGTTGCAATCTCAGCCTCCTTAATAACTTCCGCTTCTCTTTCTGCCATAGACGACTGTTCGCCGTCTACGATTCTAATTTTAAAATCACTCATTTAATTTAATTTAATTTAACAATTCCATTTTTTTCTAGCCAATCTTAATCTACTATTCTCATCCTTAGCAGCGTTTGGAAATTTATTCATCTGTCCTCCACTTCTTGCACAAAATGATTTTCTGCGTGCAGCGTCCTTACTCCCAGGTTTTAATTCTGACGGCTTCTTTGTAACGGCCATCTTTAATTTTGATCCAGGGTTCTCCTTCTTATATGAAGCAACACCCTTAGCGTTTAATCCTCCAGTCTTCGACTTACCCTCTTTGCGTGTCCAGGCTGCTGTTTTCTTTTCTGCCATCAATCCTACAAAATTACTCAAAAAACTAATACCCTATTATCGAGGATTGAATGACGACAAGTCAAACCCATCCAAGCTGTCCTCGTTGCTCTCAAAGTTTACTGGGGGAAGGTTGTTCTTTCTCTGATCAATTAACTTAGACTGAGCCGTAGCTTGCTTATTAACTCTCTCATCCTTAGCGTCTTCCTTCTTAGTCTCTCTCTTCATAAGGTTATCAGTCTCGATACCCTTAAGCTGCATGTTGTAGTCAAACTCTAGCTGCATAAGCTCCTTCTTGCTAGCAACCTCAGCAGCTAGTAGTTGAATAGCGAACCCAGTCTCTGCCTCCTTAAGTGCTATCTTAGACTGGGACTCAATCTGTGCTGTCATCTGCTTCTGTTCTGATGCCGCTTGTTGCGTCTGCATGTTCATCTGCATCTGAATCTGAGACTGCATGTCCTGACGATCCTCTAGTGCCTTCTGCTTCTTCTTACGCTTAACCTTAAGCATCTCGTTAGCTAGTTTCAGGTTCTTAATCATCCTGATATCGATAGCGTCCTCTAAGTCGATCTGCTGCTGTTGCAAGGACATCTGAATGTTCTGCTCAAGCTGTGCTCTCTCCTCTACGTCTGGCTCTAGTTCGATAAATATACCGAACGAGTGTAGGTACAGGTTCTTAATATCTTCTAGTATGGCAAGGTTGTACTTACCAACCTGCATCGCAAATTCGTCCTTAAAGTCTGCGTACTCAAGTATGTCTGAGACACGAAGTGATATGCACGTTGCAAGTCTTCTAGTTATAGAAAGCCCTGCATTTAATATGTGTCTTGTAGCGGTGTTACTATTCAACGCTGCCATCTTCTGGATACCAACCAAGGCATCTGGATTAGGAGTTGATGCATCACGAGCCTCGTTGAGACCAGTTACATCGCGTATCATATTTAACTGGTAGTTGTACGCACCAATAAGTGCCTGCATCTTACCGCTTCCGCTTGAACTATTTAATTCTTGAATTGGAACACGTGCGTTATTAAACTCACCGTCTCCAGTATAGCTACGTCCTACTACCGATCCAGTCTGGAAGAATAGCTTAAGTGCGTCCTGTGGTGTGTATGCCGCTCCAGTTCCTAGGTCAACCTCGCTTAGTCCGTCTGCATCTAAGAACACCCCATCTGGAACTACTCTAGATAACACCTGTTGTAGCTTAAGGTGTGTCAATTGTATCTGATCAGCGAATGGGATCATACGTCTAACCAAAGACTCGATACGACCCTTGTACATCCTTGGAGCTGAGATGACGTAGTTAGATAACGCCTTCTGGCTAGCAGCCTCTGGGCGGATCATGTTCTTCTGCATCTCCCACTTAAGTAGTATGCTAGAACCAAGGACCATCACGCCCTCGTACCATACATCCTTAACTGCTTCAACTCTTTCGAATCTTTCTTCTTCAGACTCTGGTGGATTGAACGAGTCGTCTCTCTGGATAACTCTCTCTCCTCCGTTCTCTAAGAACTTCTTCTTCCATACAAACTTCTTATCTACCTTGTAGGTAAAAGAAAGTACAGAAATTAATTCTGAACTGAACGGGTCGTCTTGTAGCTGACTAATGATTGTGAAGTTATTATACCACGCACTTCCGTAGCGTCTAATCTCTTCTAATTTTTCATCCGTAATTGTCGGATCAATCTTCTTTAATTCTGTGTAGTGTATCTGCTTAACGTCTCCAGCATAGTAGATGTCTGAGAAGTCTGCCTTCTCCGTGTAACTATAAACTAGGTTCGCTGGATCTACGTACTCAATCTGTACGCCAGCTCCTGGCAAGAACGTATGCTTTGCAGCACCAATTCCTATTGTGGTGATGTCGTAATCAATAGCTGGCTTGATAGAGTCAGCGTATTCATTCATCTCAAATATCGTGTTAATAGCAACCTCTTCAGCAATCTCAACGCTTGGCTTAAACTTAAGCTGCATGTACAAAGAAAGCTCCTCAGGTGTATCTGGCAATTCTTCTGGTGGCACGTTGAACGCATCAATACCAAATCCTTCCTTGGCCTTCATAAGGAAATCCTTAGCGACCATGTCCTGCTCTACAGTTTCTTGAAACAAGTTCTTCTTCTCAGCGGATGATATATCTTGTGACTCAGCCTTGATAGAATATACCCTGTCGTTCATACCGTTAACAACGATATCAACAAACTTAGGTATGATAGGTATAATGGACCAGTCTAAGTTAAGGTAAGATAGGTCACCATCGATAGCCATCCCCTCCTTGTACTTACTTATGGATTGTTCTCCACGAGAGTACAGCCTAAGCTGATGAAAATCAAAGGCCTGGTCATAGTATCTGCAAGAGTTTCCGCTAGTTCGTTTAAACCATTCTGACTCTATCGCCTTACCGACAGACAGACCATACTCCATTGATGCCTTCTCAGCATCTGACGCCATCTGACTTGGAAAGGGGCTGTTTTTTATGTTTATAGATGGTTTATCCATTATATCTTAAATTGACTTTTTGATCCCTTATTATCATACCTTGCAAAATTAAACATAATTTTCGACTTTTCGATTTGTCGCTCAAAGGTATACTCCCTCGTAGCCATAATTGCAAGGCCAGAACTTATGGATGCATCATGCTTTGTACGATTATTTATATCAAACCTAGCCCAGTCTTCTAATGTCTTGGTAAAGTACATGTTACCCATCTCGTCTGGGTCCCTATATGTACCCTCTGCGTCATATCCTACGTGCTCCTCATTATATGATCCTATAGCGGAGGCGTGAGCCTGCTTCATGTCTTCAGATGAGTTAGGCACACCACCAAGTTCTAACTCTGTCTTTGATAGCTTAGAGATATGCTTGTCTGGTCTATTTACCGAGTATGCCCTGTATCCCCTATTCTTTAAGTGATAGAGGAGCCTGGTCTTGTTGTTCTCAATTAGGCATGGCATGCCGTAGTACACAAGGGCCATAAGCACGTCCTCGAAGAATATCTCTGCCGTCTGTGTCCTTGTGACGTACTCTAAGAAGAACTGGTTAACTGGGGCAGCCTGCTCCATATGGAACTTGGTCTTGCCATGCAGCGCACCATTAGATCCACCACCACCCACAACTCCAGATATATCATAAGGGTCACACCCAAACGCACCTAGGTGCTTGTTTCCTGGAACGTGCTTACCGTGCCTGTCCTTCTCTCTCCTATTTCTTAACTCTATTGGAGGCTGCCATGCGATCAAGAACCTTCCGTTAGTCTCTGGTGTCCACACAACCTCGCTATCAATAACCCCACCCTTCCAACTGAAGTTACCCCTAGTTAGTATGCGCTCCTTAATCAAAGAGTCGTTATAGTCGATCTGCTGGTATATCTTTGTAAGATTAAATAGTGACTGCTTTGACTCGTCCCTGAACGCATGCGATATGGTCCTAGGGAACTGACGATAGAACTCATTCAGTGCGTCGGCGTCGTTCTTTAGCGCAGCAACCTCATTGTTCCAGTACGTTATGACACCTATCTTAATTAACTCACCGTCGATACCCATCACTGGCTTCTTCGGGTCCTCTATCACGGCGTGTCCGTACTCATCTATGTAGCCCTCGAAGTTATACTCCATAGGGATGAATAGACTATAAAGTCCTGACTTAGTCTGTCCATTGGCAGACCTTGTCTTTACGTCTGAGTCTGAGAACATCTTCTTGTAGTTCTCACCACCCTTGGATAGTGCGTTAGAGGTTGAGCCCATCATGCACTTACCTATGATCTTAGATCCTAGACGAAGGCATGTCTTTGTTACACGCCAGTTATTTAGTATGTTGTTGGGTACCAGCCATTTGCCCGATTCGTCATGAACAAGTCTTAGTAGTTTTTCCCCATCATATGAGTTGTCTGCGGTATTCTTCCAGTCGATCGTAGTATCAAGTCCGTCCATGTCCTCGGTCTGTTCCTTGTCCATGTTCTTCTTGGTGATCTTAGATGCTGGAATCCTAAACGCTAGCTCGGTCTTAGGATTGGTCATACCATCCTGTATAGGTCTAAAGAAGAACGGGTAGTTGTTAACAATTGGTACGACCTTGTCCGTAAACATTGTCTTGGCATCCTGACCAGACTTGGATAGTATACCAAGCTTAGAGTCAGTGGCAAGTGTGCCCGTGTCTCCAATCTCTGCTGATGACATGAACGAGAACCCAGAACGTCTATTCTTTAGGTAGCACTGACCGAACGATCGCTTATCTGCAACGCATGCAGCCCAGTGTATGTATAGTATCCTGTTTGCCTCACGGAAGTCTGGTAGTCCTACATCAATCTTTGACCACTGCAAGTACATGTAGTGAGTCCCAGTAATGTACGTAGGTACGCCATTATTCATGAACCAGTGACCGTTCTCACGTCTGCTGTACTCCTGCTCTATATAGTCTATATG
>Ga0105096_10000514_pt1 | contig 13659 bp, 12 predicted proteins | sample PPLLak3cmMay2015_FD_87036 | JGI IMG/M metagenome (GOLD analysis project Ga0105096, IMG submission 87036) | Freshwater sediment microbial communities from Prairie Pothole Lake near Jamestown, North Dakota, USA - PPLs Lake P7 Core (1) Depth... | ecosystem: Environmental > Aquatic > Freshwater >... | reverse complement strand
GGTTCAAATCGATTCTGGTCTTTCAAAGTTTTCAGGATGGACTTTTGATAATGAGTCAATATCAAAGCAATTCCAGTTTAAAGATTTTATAGAGGCTCTATCTTTTGTTAATGCGGTTGGAATGGAATCTGAAAAGATGGATCATCATCCCGATATTTTAATGTTTGCATGGAATAAAGTTAAAATTACAATTTCAACTCACAGTGCAGGCGGTGTAACGGAAAAAGATTTTTCGCTTGCATCAAAAATAGAGGAAAGAATAAAATGAGCTCGCGTTTAGATGAACTTTTGGATAAGTACGATGAAAATCCTTTAGATCCGGATATTATTTACAGCATCGTAAAAGAATATTTAAAAACTAATATGGATGAACAAGCCGAAGAATTTCTTAAAGATCTGTTAAAAAAGTCACCAAAGTATGTGCAGGCCTATATCACTTACGGTAACCTTAAAGAAAATAATAACGAAGTTGAGGACGCTGAATATTATTACCGCACCGGATTAAGAATAGCAAAAGAATTAAACGATACAAAAGCAATTAGAGCTCTGGAGGATTATCTTGATGAACTTGAATAATGAAGATGTAATAAAAATATTTAAAGGCACTGAAGCATTATTAGAAGGACATTTTCTTTTAACATCCGGCAGACACAGCAATCAATATTTTCAATGTGCAAAAGTGCTGCAGTATCCGGAATATACATCGCAAATATGTTCTTTGATTGCAAATCATTTTAAAAATCACGAAATCGATACAGTAATTGCTCCTGCTATGGGTGGAATGATTGTGGGATATGAAGTTGCAAGACAATTAAATAAAAGATCTATCTTTACAGAAAGAGAAAATAAAGAAATGACTTTACGTCGTGGATTTTCTTTATCTAAAGGAGAGAAAGTTTTAATATGCGAAGATGTTGTTACTACGGGCGGATCAGTTTTTGAAGTTATTGAAATCGTTAAAAAGTTTGATGCAGATGTAGTCGGAGTAGGAAGTATAGTTGATCGCAGTAACGGCAAAGTTGATTTTGGCTACGAGTTTTTTCCTTCACTCAGGTTAAATGCTGTTTCTTATCCACCGGAAGATTGTGCGATTTGCAAAGAAGGAAAATTAGAATTAGTTAAACCCGGCTCAAGAAAAGTTTTTTAATCACCGCTTAATATAAATTTAAGTATCACACTGAGCTGTCATCCCGAGCGTAGTCGAGGGACGAAGTGTGATCAATAATTCAATATCAGTCTTCGACGGGCTCAGACTGACAAAATTCTTATACAAACTTTATGAAAACAATAATCACTTCAATACTGCTTCTTACAAATTTTGCATTCTCACAAATAAATTTTGATCAATATTTTGAAAATAAAACTTTGCGATTGGATTATTTTCACACCGGAAACTCTACCGAGGAATCTTATTCCATTGATGAAATGATCGAAGAACCATATTGGGGAGGATCAAAAACTAATTTGCTTGATAGGTTTGATTACGGTAAATACAAATTTGTAGTTAAGGATTTTGATTCAGGAAGAGAAATATACTCCAGAACATACGCAACCTTGTTTAGCGAGTGGCAGACAACAGATGAAGCAAAACAAACAACAAAAAGTTTTAGTGAGACTGTTGTTTTTCCTTATCCCAAAGAAAATGTAATTCTTGAGTTCTACTCGAGAGATAGAAAGAATGTACTGCAAAAAAAGTTTGAGTACGTTGTTAGTCCAAATAGTTATTTTGTAAAAACCGAAAGAACTCTTGAGTACAAAACTTTTGAAGTATTAAAAAGTGCTCCCTCTGATAGGGCGGTTGATATTGTAATTATTCCTGATGGTTACAAAATAGATGAAATGGATAAATTTAAAAAAGACTGCGAGAAATTTGCCGGATATTTGTTTAACGCATCACCTTATAAAGAGAATAAAGATAGGTTTAATATTTGGGGAGTTGAAGCTCCTTCTAAAGAATCTGGAACGGATATTCCAGCGGAAGACATCTGGAAGAACACAATTACAAATACCCGTTTTTATACTTTTGATCTTGATAGATATTTAATGACAAGTGATAACAAGAATTTACGTCACATTGCATCCAATGCTCCGTACGATCAGATATTTATTTTGGTTAATACCCAAAAGTACGGCGGAGGAGCAATCTATAACCATTACTCCGTTTGTGTTAGTGATAATAATTACGGCGAATATATTTTCACACACGAGTTTGGACACGGGTTTGCAGGACTCGGAGATGAGTACTACACTTCCGATGTTGCGTATAATGAATTTTATCCGCTTGATGTTGAGCCGCTTGACCCTAATTTAACTACGCTGGTTAATTTTGAATCAAAGTGGAAATATATGCTTGATGAAGATACTCCAATCCCAACTCCCGCAGAAAAAGAATTCAAAGAAACCTTAGGTGTTTTTGAAGGGGGGGGATATGTTGCTAAAGGTGTTTACAGACCTATGCAGGATTGCTCAATGAAATCAATTTCTGTTGATAATTTTTGTCCGGTTTGTAAACACGCAATAAAACAGGTTATAGATTTTTATAGTGAATAATTTTTAAGGAAAATTTTGGATCAAAAAAAACTACATAAAACGGTTGAAACAATTGCATCGCAAAAATTTGGTTCAGACGAAGAGATGCTAACAACGGTAATCAATGAAATTGTTCACGATCAATCTACTGGATTTACAGGTGGAAGAATATGGAAGCTTTATCCGGGGATCGAAGGATACAGGCTGCTTTATCAAACTGGGAAAATGGAAAAGATTGATAAAAGTTTTATAATCCGTGCTCTTCAGTACCCCGTGTTTGAACAGCTTGCCCAATCAAGAACAATTCTCGGTCACGAAACAATTGAAGCATTGAGAAAAAAAGGAATCTTTAAATATTCAGCATCCGGTGTGGGGCATAAAACTAAAATACAGGGAAAACCTTTTTATGAATATGTACTGGCACTTAACTCAAAAAATATTGATGAAGAATTAAGAGTTAATCTTAGCATTATCTCTACAGCATTAACTTCCCAAATAAAGCAGAGAAAAATATCTCATAGCGCAAACCAGCTTAAAGCTGATATTGATAAGGCAAGAGAATTACAAAAAAGTATTTTACCGGAACACGAATTTAAATTTCATCACTTTGATATTTATGGTATTACTGATCCAGCTGAAATAGTTGGAGGAGATTTTTTTGATTACCTTGATATTGGTGAAAACAACGATAGAATCGGTGTTGCGATTGGTGATGCCGCAAGTAAAGGCGTTGCCGCCGCCGCAGAAGCAATGTATGTTTCCGGTGCACTTCGAATGGCGACTACTTTTGAAATTAAGATTTCTCTTATTCTTAAGCGAATGAATGACCTTGTTAATAAAATATTTGAAGATGATAAATTCACTTCCTTATTTTACGGCGAACTTTCAACTTATAAAAATGGATTATTTCTTTATGCTAACGCGGGTCATAACCCGCCGATATTTTATAGAAGTGCAAAAAATAAATTTGAATATTTAAATCCCACAGGCCCAGTACTCGGACCAGCTCCGCAATCAAAATATTATGTTGAAAATATAAATATTTATCTAAATGATATTCTTGTTTTATATTCTGATGGAGTTACAGAAGCAGCTAATACCAAGTTCGCGTTTTATGGAGAACAAAAATTAACCTCTATGATCAGAAAACTTAAGGATAAAACCCCCAAAGAAATTGCACTTGGTATTTTAGAGGATGTTATTAAGTTTTCTAAAAACGGATCCTATACTGATGACAAAACAATCGTAGTGATTAAAAGAACCTCTTAATAAAACTTTAAATTAGATAAATTCCACGTCATCCTGAGCGAAGTCGAAGGATGAAAATTAAATTCTATAAGTCACTTTTCGACAAGTTGATATTGACTGGAAGACTAAATATTAAATTTAAATATTATCAATAAATATAATTTCTGAAAGACTATGCTAACCTCAATCAATCCTGCTAATAACAAACTGATTAAATCTTATAATGAAATGAAAAGTGAAGAGTCTTCAAATATCATCTCAGTAGTTGATAATACATTTAATAGTTGGAAAGAAACATCTTTTGTGCATCGTTCAGAGTTAATGAAAAATGCTGCAAAAGTTTTAAGAGAAAACTCTGAAGAGTATTCTGTTTTAATGACAATGGAAATGGGAAAACCGATTGTGCAATCCAGAGCAGAAGTTGAAAAATGTGCCTGGGTCTGTGATTACAATGCAGAAAATGCTGAGAATTTTTTAGCGGATGAAATAATAAAAACCGAGGCTACAAAAAGTTTTGTTTCTTATCAGCCGCTTGGAGTTATACTTGCAATTATGCCATGGAATTTTCCTTTCTGGCAGGTATTTAGATTTGCTGCTCCAAACTTAATGGCAGGCAATGCTGGATTATTAAAACATGCATCCAATGTTTCAGGCTGTGCTTTAGCTATCGAGGATGTTTTTAGAAAAGCCGGATTTCCGGAAAATCTCTTTAGAACTATTTTAGTTACTTCAAAGAATGTAAAGGAAATAATATCCAATCAGAAAGTACAAGCTGTTACTATAACTGGAAGTGTTCCTGCAGGAAGATCAGTTGCATCTATTGCAGGAAGCTTGATAAAGAAAACAGTCTTAGAATTAGGCGGAAGTGACCCATATATTGTATTAGAAGATGCTGATTTAGAAAAAGCCGCAATGTCTTGTGTAACTTCACGTTTAATTAATGCCGGACAAAGCTGTATTGCTGCAAAACGTTTTATTATTGTTGCAAGTGTTTATGATAAGTTTGAACAGTTGTACCTGGATTTAATGTTGAAGAAAAAAATGGGTGACCCATTAGATGAAAATAATGATTTAGGTCCGCAAGCAAGTTTACAATTAAGAGATGAATTACACGATCAGGTTTTAAGAAGTGTAAAACAAGGCGCAGAATTAATTCTTGGCGGGAATGTCCCTGATATTGAAGGCGCATACTATCCGCCAACAATTTTAAGAAACATTAAACCGGGAATGGCAGCTTTTGATGAAGAATTATTTGGTCCTGTTGCCGCTTTGATTAAAGCCAAAGATGAAGAGGATGCAATTGAACTTGCTAACAAAAGTATTTTTGGTTTAGGTGCCGCAGTCTTTACAAAGGATATTGAAAAAGGGGAAAGAATTGCAAAAGAAAAACTTAATGCAGGATGCTGTTTTGTAAATGATTTTGTAAAATCTGATCCAAGACTTCCATTCGGTGGAATTAAAGAATCAGGTTACGGAAGAGAACTATCTCCATTTGGAATTAGAGAATTTGTAAACATCAAAACAGTTTACGTTAAATAATTAATGCAGCTTCAATTTATTTCTTATTATCAGAAATTTCAAAACTTACACTGGCAAGAGCAATTGGTTTTCCTGCATCATCAGTAATTAAAGATGTTGAAAGATGAATGCGAAACTCTTCTCCATTTTTTCTTTTATTTATTAGTTCGCCTGTCCATCCCCCGGCAAGGGTTTCCGGAAATATTTTTTTTATGATTGCCGGATCATTTTTTTGTGAGCGAATAAATGTGATTGGTTTACCTATAATTTCATTTGTAGAATAACCGTAAATTCGACTAAAAGATTTGTTTATAAAAATTACTTTGTCACGCATGTCGGTAATACAAACACATTCAGTTACGCTCTTTAATGTTTGAGCCAGAATACTTATTTTTTCTTCAGCTAATTTTCTTTCGGTTATATCGGTTACAAATCCCTCAAGGCAAATAACTTCGTTTTTGTCATTATAAATTGCGCGACCCTTTTCCCAAACCCATTTTTCAATTCCTTGCCAGGTATTTATACGGTATAGTATTGTGTAAGATTCGTGATTGTTAACTGCATTTTGCACTGTTTCATAAACAAGAAGTTGATCATCTTTATGTATGAGGTTTGAATAACTTACAACTTTATCGTCTAATAGTTCATCTTTTCTGTAACCTGTTAGTTGATAACATCCTTCACTAACAAACTGCATTGTCCAGTTTAAATTATTTGCACATCTATAAGCCATGCCAGGCAAATTACTCAAGAGCAAATCTAATTCTCTTTTTTGTTCAGAAATAATTATTTCTGATTGCTTTCTATCTGTTATATCTCTTACAATAGCTTGCAGATAAACTTCCTGTTGTAATTCTATTCTCTTTAAACTCACTTCAGCATCAAAATGTTGTCCATCAAAACTTGTATGCCTCCACTCAAAAAACTGCGGAACACCTTTAATTGCCTCGGCCATTTTTTCCATTGCTTTTGATTTAGACGGCTGGCCATCAGGCTGCAACGCAGGGGAAAACATATATGGATTTTTACCAATGATTTCGTTTTTTGTGGTTTTAAATAATTGTGTTGTTTTTTCATTACAATCAATAAATATGTCATCTTTCATTAAAAAGATCGCATCATTAGCAGACTCAAAAAGTGTTTTAAATTTTATTTCACTTAATTTAAGCGCATCAAGAGCCTTTTGTTTTTCAGTAATATCAGTAAAGAATGAGGCTATTGTATTATTTGATAATTTCATTACTGAAAATTCATACACACCTTTAAAATGAATATCTTCATAATTTAAAGACTGGCTAAGCAGAGGAGTATTAGTATTAAGTACATTCTTGAATTTCCCTATAATATTATCTTTTATCAAAGATGGGAAGATATCCTGAATTTTTTTTGATATTAGTGCATAGACATCGATGTGAAGAATATTTACTGCTGATTGATTAGTGCTTATCAATATCAGATCATCATTTTCATCTAATCTGTAAACAAGTACACCTAGCGGGGATGCATCCAGCATATTCTGAAGACTTTGTGCAAGATCTTTTGCTTTTGCTTCAGCATTTTTTTGAAAAGTAATATTATCAAAAACAAAGAATATTTCTTTAGTTGATGATGAATCCTTAGAGGTGTAAATAGTTTCTCTTACCCAAAACTCTTGCTTATTTTTTCTAAGCATTTTCATTTCGTGTGGTGATTGCTTGTCTGGATTTAAGAGTACGTACTGGATTTGTTTTTCAAGTCGTGCTGCATCTTGTGAAATAAATAAAATTGAGAGATGAGAACCAATTAACTCATTTGTAAGGTATCCTAATTCTTGCGCTCCATTTTTATTTACAGAAGTAATTATTCCATCTAGATTAATTGTGATATGTATTAAGGGATGACTCTCATAGAGCAAACGAAATTTATCATAAGGTTCCTTTGACATTTTACTCATTTCGATTTTCTTTTCTGAGGAAGATTTAGATGAAGGTTTCATAGTATATTTAATTAATCCTTTGCGCCTGAGAATTAAAAAACCTAAAATCTTACACACAAGATAATAAGATTATCTTTTATAGTTTACAATATAATATTAGAATTTTACTATTGTGGTTTATTCTCAATAATAAGAGATGACACATAATAAGATTGTTATAATTTGTCTGGAGGTTTATCTTTACAATAAAGAAATTAAAAACCTGGAAATCTGCTTTTGAAAAATTATAGGCTAATAATACAATATGACGGTACAAATTATTCAGGTTGGCAAATTCAGAAAAATTCCCAATCAATTCAGCAAAAAATTACGGATGCAATAGAGGTTTTGCTAAAAGAAAAAATCAATCTTATTGGATCAGGAAGAACTGATTCTGGTGTTCATGCAATCGGACAGGTCGCAAATTTTAGAACTGAAACAGAAATAAATATTTATCGATTTATGCATTCCTTAAATTCAGTATTACCTTCGGATATTATGGTTTCAGAAATGGAAGAAGCTAAGTTTGAATTTCATTCAAGATTTGATGCAAAAAAAAGGACTTATTTGTATCTACTATCACCAACAAGGTCACCTTTCTATAAAAATTATTCATATTTTTATCCACGTAAAATTGATTTAGAAAAACTGAATTCACTTATACACTTATTCTTGGGTGAAAAGGATTATACATCATTCAGCAGAAAAAACACTGATATTGAAAATAAAAATTGTAATGTGTATAAAGCCTTTTGGCGCAAAAAAGGAGAACTAGTTTTGTTCTCAATTCAGGCAAGCAGATATTTACACGGCATGGTTAGAACAGTAGTTGGCACCTTGTTAAATGCTCAGGATCAAAATGATCCTGAAGTTTTTATTAAGGAAATATTCAATTCACAAAACCGGGAAGAGGCTTTTGAAGCAGTTCCGGCTAAAGGACTATTTTTATATAAAGTGGAGTATTAAATATGTTCAATCTAAATTCTAAAAAAATTTTGGTAACGGGCGGATCAAGAGGAATTGGGGCAGCTTGTGTAAAATATTTTTGCATGGCTGGTGCTTCAGTTGCATTTACGTATAATTCAAATCCTGCAATAGCAGCCAGGATTGAAAAAAGACTTTCTAAAATTTCAAAGTGCAAAGCGTATAAAGTTGATATCACAAATGAAGATGAAATTAAAAGCACCGTCCAAACTGTAATAAAGGATTTTGGTAGAATCGATGTTTTGGTAAACAATGCTGGAATATGGAAAGAAGCCAGGATAAGTAAGATGAAACTTTCTGCGTGGGAAGAAACAATAAAGACAAATCTTACTTCCACATTTTTGTTTACTAAACAAGTATCTCATTTTATGAAAATCAAAAGATATGGTAAAATCATTAATATCTCATCAACTGCAGGACAAAGGGGAGAAGCAAATTACTCTCATTATGCTGCATCCAAAGGTGGTATGATATCATTTACAAAATCACTTGCATCAGAACTTGGACCTTTTAATATTAACGTAAACAGCGTAGCACCTGGCTGGGTATTAACTGATATGTCTAAAAGTGTTTTATCCAATAAAAAAAGTTTAGATGAAGAACTAAAAAAAATTCCTTTGGGAAGAATTGCCACTGCCGATGACATTGCCGGTCCGGTGCTATTTCTTGCATCGGATTTATCTCGTCATGTAAATGGGGAAGTTCTAAATGTTAATGGCGGTTCGGTTTTAGTAGGGTAAAAATGAATGGAATTTTTAGCAAGTATACATCCTAAAGTTGTTCATTTTCCAATTGCATTTTTAATGCTCTATCCTTTAATGGAATTAATCTATCTATTTACTGGAAAAGATTTTTTTTCGAAAGCAGCGATGCTATTTCTATCAATTGGAGTTATCGGATCTTTCTTTGCGGTGCTTTCAGGTAATCAAGCTTTTGAGTTTGTAAGGAATTGGACAGACGAAGGTAAAGAAATTTTTAATGAACATCAGACATTTGCAAATTTAACGGTATGGTACTTTTCAGCCTTGTTCGTGTTGAGATACTTTTTGTTTATTAAGAAAAAACTTAATCGCACAATTATTAGTATTATTTTTATTTTATCACTATTAGGTGGTTATTTTGTTTATCAGGCAGGTAATTACGGCGGAAAATTAGCAGATCAGAGTGTGATTAATTCAATTTCAACCATAGAAAAAGAAAAGTAAGTTTTAGTGAAAAATTTTTTAACTAATTTTATTTTGCAATGATAAGATCAATAAAATATTTATTAACTGCGATTTTATTTTTTTCTACAATAGCATTTGCAGAAAAACCACCTTCAAGTAAAGCAACCGGATTTTTTGTTGCTTTTGGTGTTGGACCCCGAATGCCGCTGGGAGAATTTTCAAACACTACTGATATCGGTTATGGAGTGAATGTTGAATTTTCATATACTGATAATGAGTTTCTTCCTATATTTCTTTTTGCAAATATTGGATATGAACAATACCCGGGGTCTCAAAATTATTTTCAGGATACTGAATATTCAAATTTTCATACAAATGCTCTTCCAGTTAATATTGGGGGGCGATACTATTTTGCTCCTCTGCTAGAAAACATAGTTTTGCTTATGCCAATTATTCAAGCATCTGCTGGTTATACTTATTATCAAACCTTAAATGAGTTTGATCAAAATTCTGGTAAGAACAATTTTCTTGAAGACGAGAGCAAGTTTGGATTCAGCGCTGGTGCCGGTGTCTCGATGTTTATGATGGAATTGTTAGCATCTTATAATTATATGCCTTCCAATCAATTCATTTCTGTAGATCTAAAAGTAAGAATTCCTTTATTTATAAGTTTTTAGGAGTGTGTAATGAATTACAAAAATTTGCTTCTTGATATTAATGAACATATTGCTGTTCTAACTTTAAACCGTCCTGATAAACTTAATGCACTTAACCATGAGACATTATTAGAATTACTGCAAGCACTTAAGTTGGTAAAGAGTGATGAAAATATTTTTGTTGTAATAATAACCGGAAGTGGTGAAAAAGCCTTTGTTGCCGGGGCAGATATATCTGAAATCAACAAACTGAATATGCTGGATGGAAAAAAGTTTGCTGAATTTGGTCAATCAGTTTTTTCTATGATTGAAAAATTTGACAAACCTGTAATAGCTGCAGTAAACGGTTTTGCACTTGGCGGCGGATGTGAGCTTGCACTTTCCTGTCATATAAGATTAGCTAGTGAAAATGCAAAGTTTGGGCAGCCCGAAGTTAACCTTGGAATTATTCCCGGTTACGGCGGAACACAAAGACTAACGCGATTGATTAATTCCGGTAGAGCAGCAGAATTGATTTTAACTGCTGATTTGATTGATTCATCTGAAGCTTTAAGAATTGGCTTGGTTAGTAAAGTTTATCCGCAAAGTGAATTGCAAAGTAAAGCTTTTGAGATGGCTTCTAAAATTGTAAGTAAAGGACAGCAAGCAATACGTTTAGCTTTAAAGGCTATAAAAGTTGTTGATGAAGTTTCTTCACGAGAAGGACAAAATATTGAAGCGACACTATTTGCACTATGCTGCGGTACTGAAGATTTTGAAGAAGGTACGCAAGCGTTTTTGGAAAAAAGGAAACCAACATTTAAAAATAAATAGACCAATTGAAACCTTAAGAGTAGGCGGCTCATAAGTCAATTTTTATATGTCATTCCCGTGAACCTGCCTGACGGTAGGCAGGAATGGGAATCTAAAATACTTAAAATGAAATGGATCCCCACTTTCTCACGAAGGGATGCCTATGGCAGTGGGAATGACAATTCTGTATTTTTTACTTTTGAGACAAACTCAATATTTAGAATCAAAATTATTTTATGCATAATGAAAATTAGAATCTAATATGATAAGTAAAACTTATTGGACTGAACCTGCTTATCAAAAGGCAGTCTTATTCTTGAACTCAAATGACTAAATCTTCTCTACCAAAAAATATTGCTATGATTTTGTTCGGTGTTGTAGTAATACTTCTTGTTGCAAATATTGTAATTACAAAATATGTAGCAAATGATGAACAGCCCAAAAACAGGGAGGCTTTAAGCGGAATTGAAATTGATAAATCATTTCATTCAGCACTTAAGAATTATGGTTTTTCAGATAGCTGGATATCCAAAAAAAAAATAAAAAATATTTTCGGTGATTCTCTCTTTGCTGCATATTCTGTTAAAGTTCCGAAAGATGTTTCAATACAGTTACTAATTCTTGAATTAAAAAATATTTTTTGGGAAAATGAAGTTAGTCTGGATGCTGAAGAAATTGCCGCCGGTAAAAAATCATTATTACAGATATCATCTGATAATAAATTAAAATTAGCAGCTGAGTTTTTTTATGATGAGAAAGTTATTCGACAGTATGGAACAGTATCATTTCTTGTTAATGATCTGCCTCTAAAAGATGAAGAACAATTAAATACAGTTCTAAACATACCTGAACTTTTCTATACAGTTCTCACTCCAAAAGATGAATCAAAAAAAAGATTATCTCAATTGTCCAAATCAGGAAAGAGATATGCTTTACTGCTTGATGATAACATAACAGAATTAAATTTCAAATTTTCTGACAGCTACTCTGATGATAAGATTAAAAAATCTATAAAAGAAATTGTGGGTACATTTTATAAGGCTGTATTTTTTATTATAGATGATAAGTCTGATTTGTACGGGTCAAATAAATATCCATTAATAGAGTCTGAATTATTGAAAAGAGGAATTACTTTAGTTCCATCTTCCAAATTGGGAACACTAGCTTCTTCAAAAGTTAAAAGTGAAGACAAGTTTCAGGATTTTATGTTAACTATCCAGAAAAATGATGAGAAAGTTTTAATGGTTAGTTCAAACGATTATTTAACAGTCTCTAAGTTAATTCCTTCTTACAGAAAAATTGGTTACAAGTTTATATATCCCGGGGATATAATAATTAAAAGATAACTTCATTCACATTAAACTTTCTTTTGTCATGCTGAACTTGTTTCAGCATCTTATTTCTTAAGATTTACGGACCCTGAAACAAGTTCAGGGTGACGAGCAAAAACTAATAGAAATTCTTAAATCAATTCACCAAACAAGTCAACTTCTACCAGTTCAATTTGTAGATCACCAAGTTTTGGTAATAACAAATTTTTATCACCAACAAATACAATCGTAAGTTTATCAGTCATTATAAATATTTTAGCTGCTTCATCCACTTCTGATTTTAAAACTGCATTTACATTTTTAATATAAGTGTCAAAATAATTATCAGGTAAATTGTACAATATTTTACCAGCCACACCCGATGCGATTTGGCGATATGTTTCAAAATTAAGAGGAAACTTTTTCGTTATAGAGGATTTAGCAAATTCTATTTCTTTATCAGTAACTCCGTTATGAATATTAGCAAGTTCAAAAAGAATTTCTTTTAAAGCATTTGCAGTGTTTTCAATTCCGACTGAAGTTGACACTTCGAAAAAAGCTGTATCCTTAAAATATTGAAATCTTGAGGTTGCACCATAAGTGTAACCGTTTCGTTCACGCAGATTAAGATTGATACGACTTGTAAACTGTCCGCCCAATATTGTATTAAGTAAATATCGTTGGAAAAAATCTTTTTGATTTCTTTTGGGTGTCGTGTGCCCAACTCGGATTTCGGTTTGGACTGAGCCCTCTTTGTGAAATAAATAAATCTTCTTACTTGGTTCAGCCGACGCAATCGAAAATGTAAAATCATTCTGAGCAGTCTTCCAATTAGAAAAATATTTGTTTAATAAATTAACAAGTTCATTCTGACTTAGATCTCCAACTACGATCAAAGAAGAATTTGAAGGTGAAAAGAATTTTGAGTAATGCGCTTTTATCTCATCAACTGTGATTGACTCAACCGTTTCTTCATATCCAGAAACAGGGAATGAATAGTTGTTAGACTTTCCTAAAATTACTCTATCAAAAATCTGATCAGCTAAATATTCAGGTTCATCTTTGCTTTGCATGATCCTGGTGATCAGCTTCTTTTTCTCTCTGTCAAAATCTTCATAATTAAAAGATGGTTTGAGCAAAACTTTACTGAATAGTTCTAAGGATCTATCAAAATTCTCTGAAAGAGATTGTAAGCTCATATTTATCAAATCATTATCTGTTGATACATTAAAACTCGAACCAAGCATATCAAACTCATCACTTAACTGCAAAGCATTCATTCCATCAGCACCTTCATCCAAAACAAGTGAAGTAAGATAGGATAACCCTTTTTTATTTTCCGGATCGTACTTACTTCCAGCGTTTACAATAAGATTTAATCTTACCAATGGTAGTTTATCTTTTTTTATGAAAACTACACGCAAACCATTATCCAATAAAAATTCATTTGGTTTCGGAAGCTTAAAACTAATTTCAGATTTTACTTCAGGGATATTTTTTCT
>Ga0105096_10000508_pt1 | contig 13689 bp, 12 predicted proteins | sample PPLLak3cmMay2015_FD_87036 | JGI IMG/M metagenome (GOLD analysis project Ga0105096, IMG submission 87036) | Freshwater sediment microbial communities from Prairie Pothole Lake near Jamestown, North Dakota, USA - PPLs Lake P7 Core (1) Depth... | ecosystem: Environmental > Aquatic > Freshwater >... | reverse complement strand
CGGCCTCGCCGGGCGTGGCGAGCGGCAGGGTCTGCCGCGTCACGACAGGAGAGGACATCGGGAAGTTCCGGGCCGGCAACGTGCTGGTGTGCGATGCCATTCAGCCGATGATGACCCACCTGGTGCCGCTGGCGGCCGCCGTCGTGGAGCGGCGAGGCGGCATGCTGATCCACGGGGCCATCATCGCGCGCGAAATGGGGATCCCCTGCGTCAACGGGATCGCCCGCGCGGTGGATCAGCTTCGCGATGGTGACGTGATCACGGTGGATGGACACCTGGGCATCGTGACGGTCGGCCCGCCGGAGTTCGACCTGGAACTGGCGTGACCCCGACGCAGGCAAGCACGCGAGTGGCAAGAACGGCGACCTTCGCTCGCCCGCCAGAGTGCAGAACCTGCAACCTGCCCAAGCGCGCGGTTCAGGCTCGTGAGGACGTGATCGTCACGTCGCGAGTGTGCTGACCGGCGACAAGCGCGTGTGAGGCAACACGTTTCGAGGTCTCCTCTGGTACCGGCTGGCGTGCGATCGCGATCGTTCAGCGCTTCGGCGGGGCGCTGAATCCGAATGTCCATGCTCACGCCCTTGTGATGGACGGGGTGTTCGCCAGACACGGCGCGGACGTGCGGTTCTGTCCCGCTCCATTGCTCACGGCGGCGGATGTCGCGGACGTGCTTGCGACGATCGTGCCGCGCGTCAGGCGGCTGCTCGAACGGCGGGGCCTCCACGGGCTGGCCGCCGCGGGGCCTTTCACGCTGCGCGACCGGATCGAGGGTGGGCTGCCGCACGGTTCTTCCCAAAGGCGAGGACGATGTGTCCTGCGCATTCGCCCTGCATGAAGTTGACCCTGCGAGAACCGTTGCGATAAGCTCGCGAGCATGACCCTCAAGACAACCACGATGGCGGCCTCGGTGGGCCTCGGTGCGCTGCTCCTGGCCGGACTGGCCGCTCACGGCACGTCCGCCCAAGCGGCGAGACCGAGCGTCAGTATCTTCGACGGCAAGACCCTCAGCGGCTGGCACAAGCCGCAGGGCGTGCCCGCGGACTACCGCGGCGGCAAGTGGGACGTCATCGACGGCGCCCTGGTCGGCGATCAGGACCCACCCGGGATGGGCGGCTTCCTGGTGACCGACAAGATCTACCGCGACTACATCATCGAGTTCGACATCAACCTCGACGAGTCCGCCGACAGCGGCGTGTTCCTGCGGATGGGCGAGGACGGCAAGAACCATCAGCTGACACTCGACAACGTTGAGGACAAGAAGTTCGGCGACGTCTACCTCTCATGGGGACGAGGGACCGTCCACGAGGCGCCGGAGGGCAAGAAGCACTTCCGCCAGGGCGCGTGGAACAGCGTCAAGATCCAGATCCAGGGCGAGCCGGCCCGGATCCGGTTCTGGCTCAATGGCGTGGCCGTCACCGACTTCCAGCACACGGCTGAGACCACGAGCGGCGTGCCGAAGGAAGGTCGCATCGGCCTTCAGGTCCACGCCGGCAAGTACTGGAGCACCGGCAGCAAGGTGCGCTTCCGCAACATCCGCGTCACCGAACTGTAGGCGACGCCGGCGCGCAGGTAATACAGGGCCGGTCCACTCGTCAACAACCCTCCTCGGGGCGGCTCATGCCCGGCGCTCACCGACCCCAGCGGGCCTTGGACTGGCTCGCTGGACCTTCACGGGAGAATGCCTGTGGCCTCGATCCGGCTCGAGACGCAGGTTCCGCCGCCCCGCGGCTCGTCCCCCGTTTTCGACCCCCGCTGCGCGGGTTGCGGCACCCAGCGGTCCTGATCGTCGTCCTCCTCACCGAGCGCCTGGCGGCGGAGCACGCGGCTCTTCCAGTACGGGGGGCCGCGCCCGGGAGAGCGGCGGGGCAGCTCGGTCGGCTCGCCCGTCGCGGCCAGGAAGCGGGCGACGTTTGCAGTGTCGGTCTGTGCCTGGGCTCGGAGGGGGCGCCCGCGGCGTCCGATCGACCGTCAGGCCGCCCGCGGCGACACGGTAGCGGTGGCCAGGCAGTACCTCGAGCACGTGGGCGTGCTTTCGGAGGCTGACCACGGCCACGGCAGCGCCGACGAGGAAGGGCATGCGCGCTATTTCTTGACCAGTTCCACGCGCCGATTCTTCCCACGGCCCTCCTCGGTGCGGTTGTCGGCGACCGGCGCGGTCTGGCCGTAGCCTTTGGCCGTCAACCGCGCGGCGGTGATGCCCCGTGTCACGAGCGCGGCCATGACGGCCTGCGCGCGTTCCTGCGACAGTCTCAGGTTCGCCTCGGGCGTGCCGACGTTGTCGGTGTGCCCTCCGACTTCGACGCGCAGTTCCGCTGCCGCCTTGAGCGCCGCCGCCGCGGTATCCAGCGTCTGCGCCGAGTCGGGGTTGATCGTGGACTTCCCGGTCTCGAAGTTGATGTACAGCGAGATGAACCCGTCCTTGGCGAACTTCTCGACCAACTCGTTCACGCCGATGTCCTGCTTCATCGCTTCGCGTTCGGAAACCGTCATGACGTACTGGCCATCGTCCTGGCTGGCCTGGATGAGGACCCAGATCTCCTTGGCGCCACGAACGAACTTCAGGGTCAGCGCGTAGCTCAGGCATCCGTTGCCCATTCTGGGCATTTTTTCCTGGTCGTACATGCCCTTGCACCAGCCCGGGTACCGTCCTTCGATGGTCCCCCCGGCCTTTGTTGTCGCGGCCTCGAAGTTGCGCATGATCTGGAGCCCGCTGAGCGGCGTCGAACCTTCGTTCGGCTCGTAGTTCGTCCACTGCACCGCCCCCTCGACCTCGATCGCCTTGGTGGGCTTCTCCTGATCCAGCACGGGGGGGCCGACGGGGAACCCTCTCATGTCGAACTGGCTGCTGTGACAGTCGGAAATGCGCATGTTGGGAAACCGGGTGAACACGGGGTGGTCCTTGCAGCCATCCGCGTCCTGCCGCGCCCACGCGGGAACGGCAGAGAGCACGCACACGACGATGGCGCCGACGAGTATCCTGTTCATCCCAGTCCTCCGATTCATCACGTACGGTCAGTTCCGGCAGGGGATTCGGCCGCGCCTGCGCCGCCCGCTGCGGTGAGGGCTACGAGGCTCATGGGGCGTTGCCACCGAGTCAAGGTCGACGAAGGTCGACTGTCAACGCTCGTTAGAAATGTCCTCAGTCTCCCCCCATTAGAAATGTCCTCTCTCTCAGGTTGACGATGAGGGGCTCGACTGGTCGCCGCGGACGTTGCGCCGCTGGCGGCACCGGTATGAGACCCAGGGGTGTGGCGGGTTGTTGGACCGGCGGCTGTTTCGGCCCTCGGGGCGGGCGATCCCGCCTGGCACGGTGGAGCGCATCTCAGTTGAAACGTGCTCCGGGCCGAGGGCGGTTTAGTTGGACCCTGGATCGCCACGGCCGCCGCCTGCGTCTGACGAGGTGCAGGAGAAAGCAACTTGCGCGTCGACTACGGGGCACACAGATGGTCGGCCAGTCATTACGTCGTCACCGCCGCCTACTTCCGATGAGCTTTCTCACCCTCGCCCTGTTCTCTGCCGTGATGATGTTTGGTGCCCTGTCGTCTAGCGCGGATCCAGATCCGCTGTCGGCCTATCGCTGGACGCATCGGCTGCTCGTCATCTACGTGCCCGACACCGACTCCGGCCGGGCGGCGCTCCTGACCTTCAGGGCGTCACTCGACGAACGGATGGAGGACGTGCTCGCCCGCGACCTCCTGATCGTCCCTGTCGGCGATCTGCCTCGGCCGGGGGACGCGCTGCGGCCCGCGGGTGAGTTGGGTGGCCCAGGACGCTCGCACGTGCGGCGGCGCTTCGGGTTGGAGGGCCTGGAGGTTCAACTCCTGTTGATCGGGAAGGACGGCGGGATGAAGGCGCGGCAATCGGGGGCGATGCTCGATCTGGAACGTGTCTTCGAGTTCGTCGACAGCATGCCCATGCGCCGAGCGGAAATGCAGCGACGGTGACGCGCGCCGCGTGGGTGCAGGAGCCGGGCATTGCGTCCAGCCATGTTGGAGCACGCCATGAAGGTCGCCCTGTTCAGTGCCAAGCCCTACGATGTCGCCAGCTTCACGGCCGCGAACCGGTCGTTCGATCACGAACTCGAGTTCTTCGAGGATCGCATGCGTGGACGGGCCGCCCCGCTGGCCGAGGGCTTTCCGGCCGTGTGCCTGTTCGTGAACGACATCGCCGACGCCCGCGTGCTCGCCAAACTGGCCGACCGGGGTGTTCGCTACGTCGCCCTTCGCTGCGCCGGCTACAACAACCTCGATCTCCGGGCAGCCGGGCGTCTCGGCATCGGCGTCGTGCGGGTGCCCGCCTACTCGCCCAACGCGGTGGCTGAGCACACCATCGGGCTCATCCTGACGCTCAACCGTCGCATTCACCGGGCCTACAACCGGGTGCGTGACGGCAACTTCTCGCTGGACGGGCTGGTCGGGTTCGACCTGGCCGGGAAGACCGCCGGGGTGGTCGGCACCGGCAGGATCGGCGCGCTCGTGGCCCGCCTGCTCTGGCACTTCCGGTGCCGCGTGCTCGCACACGACCTCCACCCGGATGCCGGCCTGCAGCACCTCGGCGTCCAGTACTGTGACCTCGAGACGATCTGGAACGCCAGCGATCTCATCAGCCTGAACTGTCCGCTGACGCCCGAGACGCACCCCCTGGTGCGAGCCGAGACGATCGCCAGGATGAAGCCGGGGGTGATGATCGTCAACACCGGCCGCGGTGCGCTCGTCGACACCGTCGACGTCATCGACGCGCTCAAGTCACGCCACGTCGGCGCCCTGGCCCTCGACGTCTACGAGGAGGAAGCCGAGTTGTTCTTCGAGGACCGCTCCGCCGACGTCATCACCGACGATGTCTTCGCGAGGCTGATGACGTTCCCCAACGTGCTCGTGACGGCGCACCAGGCGTTCCTCACGCACGAGGCGCTCGACGCCATCGCCATGACCACCCTGCAGAACCTGTCCGACCTCGAGGCCGGACGGCCCTGCCCGAACGCACTGTGACAGCGCGCCGCCGGAGTTGGACCTGGAACTGGCGTGACCGCGAGGCGGGTGTGCGGCTGGCGCCTTCGAATCCTGCCGGACGAGATCGTCGTCTAGAAGACATGGACGATCACCGGTTGTCGGCATCACCTGGCCCTGGCGGCTGGCGCTACCATGGACAGCAGCGCCCGCCGTTCGCCGTCGCGCCGGGCCCCGGTGAGGAATCGGTGTGGGACTATCCGCGCCCGCCGCGCATCGAGCCTGTTTTGCGCGAGGTCGTGGTGAGGGCTGGACAGGTGGAGATCGCACGCACGCGACGCGCGCTGCGCGTGCTCGAGACGGCCAGCCCGCCGACCGTCTACATTCCTCGATCGGACGTGGTGACCACGTACCTCCATCCGGCGCCGGGTGCGTCGTATTGCGAATGGAAAGGCGCGGCCCGATACTGGTCCGTCTGTACCCCATCGCTGCGACTGGACGCGGTAGGCTGGTTGTACGACGATCCGCGCCCCGGATTCGAGGACATTCGCGAGTGTGTATCGTTCTACCCGGGGCGGATCGCCTGCTACATGGACGAGGTTCGGGTGCAGGCACAGCCGGGCGGGTTCTACGGGGGCTGGATCACGCCCGAGGTGGTCGGCCCGTTCAAGGGTGGCGCCGGCACGGCAGGCTGGTGAAGCGCAGTGACATGACGCGGCTGTTGGAGGCCTCATGACGTCAGGCCACGGCATCAACCCTGGAGCATCGCCCGGGGACGCTGGCGTGACGGCCAGACTCGATCGCGACGCGGTGCTCGATTGGTACCGCCGGAACCGGGCGCGCTCCGCCCAATTGTTCGAGATGCTGGCGGAGCGCTGTTACGTGATGCGTCCGATCGCGCTGCGCAATCCAATCGTGTTCTACGAAGGCCACCTCCCCGGCTTCAGCGTGAACACCCTGATCAAGACGGGGCTCGGCCGGCCCGGCGTGGACGCCCGGCTCGAAGAGATCTTCGCGAGGGGCATCGATCCGGAAGACGAATCGCTGGCCTCACCGCGCGGCGGCGTGAGCGGGTGGCCCGCGCGGCACGAGGTCCTGCGATTCGCCGATGCGTGCGACCGGCTCGTGGAGCACGCGCTGCTGCACGACGAGGTGGATCGGCCGGGCGTGCCGGTGCTGGAACGGGCCGAGGGCGTGTTCACGCTGCTCGAGCACGAAGCCATGCACCAGGAGACGCTCCTCTACATGTGGCACCAGGTGCCGCACGGCGACAAGCGGCGGCCCGAGGGCTACGCGCCGGACCCGGCAGGCGACCCTCCCGTCGAGCGCTGCGTGACGGTCCCGGCCGGGATCGCCACGCTCGGGGCCAAACGCCACGCCGCGCGATTCGGCTGGGACAACGAGTTCGACGCTCACGAGGTGGTGGTGCCGGCCTTCGAAATCGACGTGCACGACGTCACCAACGCGGCGTTCCTCGAGTTCGTCCAGGCAGGCGGCTACGACGACTCCCAATGGTGGAGCAACGAGGATTTCGGCTGGGTGCAGCGCGCCGGCGTTCGGCACCCGATGTTCTGGGAACAGCACGGCCACCAGTGGTTCTGGCGCGGGCAGTTCGATCGCCTGCCGCTGCCGCCCGCCTGGCCGGTGTACGTGAGCCACGCCGAGGCATCGGCCTTCGCCCGCTGGCGCGGGAAGCGGCTGCCCACCGAGGCCGAGTTCCATCGGGCGGCATACGGCACGCCCGGCGGGACGGAGCGCTCCTACCCCTGGGGTGAGGATCCCCCGGACGCCACCCGGGGTCACTTCGGCTTCGCGGGCTGGGACCCGGTGGCCGCCGGCTCGTGCCCGGCCGGCGCGAGCGCCTGGGGTGTGCACGACCTGGTCGGCAACGGGTGGGAGTGGACCAGCACGGTCTTCGCGCCCTTTGAGGGATTCCAGGCCATGGCCTCCTATCCGGAGTACTCGGCCGAGTTCTTCGACAAACAGCACTACGTCCTGAAGGGCGCCTCGCCCGCGACTGCGCACGAGTTGCTGCGCCGCAGTTTCCGCAACTGGTTCCGCCCGCACTACCCCTACGTGTACGCGGCGTTCCGGTGCGCGAGGAGTCCCCGATGAACGCGTCGCTTGCGCAGGATGTTCGCGAGGGCCTCTCGCGCAGACCCAAACAGCTCCCGCCGAAGTACCTCTACGACGAACTCGGCTCAGCCCTTTTCGAGGCCATCTGCGCGCTGCCGTGGTACCGCGTGACGCGCGCCGAGACGGCCCTGTTGTCGCGCTGTGCGCCACTGATCGCCCGGCACATCCCGGATCCGCCCTTCATCGTCGAGCTGGGGCCCGGCAGCGGGGACAAGCTGCTGCGGCTGGCCGAGGCTTTTGGCACCGGACCGCACAAGGCGCACCTGCACCTGATCGACATCTCGAGCAGCGCGCTGGCGGAGGCCCAGCAGGCGCTGGCGCGGCTCGAGGGGTTCACCGTGACCGTCGCGCACACGACGTACGACGACGGGCTGGCCGCGATCGGCGCCGTACGTCCCGACGGCGCCGCAATGCTCACGCTGCTGCTCGGCTCGAACATCGGCAACTTCGACGACGACGACGCGCTCGCGTTTCTGCGGCGCGTGCGCGCGGCGGGGCGCGACGCCGACTGGCTCCTCCTCGGCGTCGACCTGGTCAAGCCGGCACGCGACCTGGTGCTCGCCTACGACGACCCGCTCGGCGTGACAGGCGCGTTCAACAAGAACCTGCTCGTGCGGCTGAATCGGGAACTCGGCGCCGACTTCGATCTCGCCGCCTTCGATCACCGCGCCGTGTGGAACGCCGCACACTCGCGGGTGGAGATGCACCTGGTGAGCCGCGTGCCGCAGCGCGTGCTGATTCCCGGGGCGGATCTCGCCGTCGAGTTCGAGGCCGGGGAGTCGATCTGGACCGAGAGCTCGAACAAGTACACGCCTGCCAGGATCGCCGAGTTCGCCGCAGGAGCGGGCTTCAGCGTGCGCGGGCAGTGGGTGGACACTGATGCCGGGTTCGCCCTGAGCCTGTTGCAGGGGACGTAGGCGAGCGCCTGATCCTTCAGAGGATGAAATCGGTGTTCAGGAAGCTGCTCCTGCGCTCCCGGACGATGCGTGAGATGAGGGCGCGGTTGTCCGGATGCTCCTTGGCGGCCACAAGCGTGCGGATGGAGAAGACCCGGAGTGCGTCGCTCACCGACAGCGTGCCCTCAGCCGAGTCCTTCCGGCCTGTGAAGGGGAAAACGTCCGGTCCCCGCTGGCACTGGGAGTTGATGTTCACCCGGCAGACCTGGTTCACCAGCGGGTCGATCAGTCGGCCGATGGTCTCCGCGTCGCGGCCGAACACGCTCACCTGCTGGCCGTACTTCGAGGCGAGCACGTAGCTCACCGGCGTCTCCAGATCGTCGAACGCCACCACGGGGACGATGGGTCCCCACTGCTCCTCGTCGTACAGCCGCATCCCCGGGACGACCGGGTGCAACACCGCCGGCAGCAGCAGCGTCTGGCAGCTTTCGCCTCCTCCGCGGTTCACGACGTGTGCGCCTTTGCCGAGGGCATCGTCAATCAGATCGAGCTGCTTGCCCACCTGCGCCAGGTCCGGCAGCGGCGTAATCGTCACGCCGTCGTCCCATGGCATGCCGGGGCGAAGTCCCTCAACGGCGCGGCTCAAGCGGTCGAGGAAGCCGGGCAGCACGGACTGGTGCACGAAGAGGATCTTGAGCGCCGTGCAGCGCTGGCCGTTGTAGGAGAGGGCGCCGAGCGCGCACTCGCGCACGGCGAGGTCCAGATCGGCGTCGGGCAGGACGACGCCCGGGTTCTTCGCTTCGAGCCCGAGCACCGACCGCAGCCGGTGAGGCGCCGGGTGGGCCCGCTTGAGAGCATCGGCTGCAGGGGCGGATCCGATGAACGCGAGCACGTCTACCCCTCCGGATGCCATCATCGGGGGAGCCACCGCCCGCCCGGTGCCGCTCACGGTATTGACGACTCCACGCGGGAAGGCGTCGCGGAGCGCCTCGAGCAGCGGGGCGTGCAGCAGCGTTCCCGGGCGCGGCGTCTTCATCACCGCCGTGTTGCCCATGATGAGCGCCGGGATGAGAGTCGTATACGTCTCGTTGAGCGGATAGTTGGACGGGCCCATGCAGAGCGCCACGCCCAGCGGCGCGCGCCGCACCTGGCCGATCACCCCCTGGCTGATGATGAACCGGGACGAGTGGCGGTCGAGGTCCTTGAGGGCGTCGATGGTGTCGTCGATGTACTCGATCGTGCGATCGAACTCGCGCCTCGCATCGGCGAGCGACTTCCCGATCTCCCACATCATGAGCCGCACCACGGGCTCCCGCTGCCCCTTCATCCGCAAGGCGAAGTCCTGGACGCGCTCGATGCGGGCGGCCACCGTCATGGTGGGCCACGCCCCGCGGCCGCGATCGTACGCCCGCGCAGCGGCCCGCACTGCCTCGAGGGCCGTCGCTTCGTCGTGCAGGGGGTAGTGTCCGATGGACGGCCGTTCGAGGCCGCCGCCGGTTCGCACGAAGACCGGGCCGAACGCGGTTTCCGCCGGACCCGCCCACCGGCGCAGTTCACCGTCGACGAGGTAGGCGTCGGCCGGGTACGGGTCGAGCCGGTGTTCCGCGGGGATGTCGTCGCGTGTCGGGAACAGGTGTTCGTAGGACATCGGGAGGTGCCTCGGACCTCAGTGTATATGACGCCTCCGGCTCCCACGGGATTCGCCAGGCGAGGTCGCCTGGCACCTGCTGGGTCGTCAGCGCGTCCTATGTGTGGAGCAGTGGGGCCAACTGACCATGCCTGAATCATCCGGGAGCGAGATCGAGGTCTTCTTCGACGGCGGCTGCCCGGTGTGCCTGCGCGAAGTCCGGGTGCTCCGGCGGCTGGACCGGCGGGGCCGGATCCTTTTCACGGACATCGACGCACCCGGCTTTCAGGCGCCTGCGGGCAGCCCGGGCTTCGACGACCTGATGGCGCGCATCCACGCCCGGGCCTCGGACGGAACCTGGGTTCACGGCGTCGACGTGTTCCGACGCCTGTATGAAGCCGTCGGCTTCGGACCGCTGGTGGCGGTCAGCCGCTGGCCCGGCGTCGCGCAGTTGCTCGACTGGGGCTACGCGATCTTCGCGAGGAACCGCAGGCGGTGGTTCGGCCGTTGCACGACGAAGACGTGCGACACCGGAGCCACGCCGGCCTGACGGCGCGCGTTCACGCCAGCCACTCCCGTCGTTCCCGCTCTACGTGTTCGAACTGGGCGGGCCGCGCCTCCTCCTTCGTCACCGCGCCATCCATGTTCTCGTCCGTCTGCGTGGAGAGCCTTGCGGCCTTCGCGCTACGATAGTGACATGATCCACCTGTGCCGCCGTATCGCGTCGAGCCGCCGGTTCCAGAACGGCGCCCTCGCGGTCATTGTCGCGAACGCCGTCCTGATCGGCGTTGAGACCTCCCCCGCACTGTGGGAGCGCTACGGGGGCGTGTTCAACGTCCTCAACGCCGCCGTGCAGGTCATCTTCGTCGTCGAGATCGCCGTGCGCCTGCTCGCGTTCGGCCCGCGCGTCCACCGCTTCTTCCTCGACGGCTGGAACGTCTTCGACTTCGCGATCGTCGCCCTCTCGCTGCTCCCAGCGGTGGGTCCCATGGCCTCGGTGGCCCGCCTCGCGCGGCTGCTGCGCGCGCTCCGGGTCGTGTCGGCCGTGCCCGAGCTGCGCCTCATCGTAGCGACGATGCTGCGATCCATCCCCTCGCTCGCCAACGTCGTCCTCCTCCTCGGGCTCATCCTCTATGTGTACGCCGTCGTGGGAGTGCACCTCTTCGCTGGCGTCGATCCGGGCAACTGGGGGTCGCTGCCCCGTGCCGGGCTCACCCTGTTCGAGATCCTGACCCTCGAGGGCTGGGTCGACCTCATGGACGGGTCGCTCGCGGCGACCGGGTGGGCGTGGGTGTACTACGTGAGCTTCGTCGTGATCGCCGTCTTCGTCGTCATCAACCTGTTCATCGCGATCGTAATCAACAACCTCGAGGCGGCGAAGCGGGACGAGCATATCCCCGCAACTACGCAGACCGGGGCGTTGGCCGCGCGCCTCGGCGGGATCCGGGCAGAGTTGGAGGCGATCGAATCGGCGCTGCGCGCCGCGCGTGATGTTGAGGGTGCTCGCCGACCGGAGTGATGCGCCCCCATCCTGGGCGCCTCAGCGGCCAGGGCCACGAAGGACCTTGATCCACTCCACTTCCAGCGCGAACGGGCCGGGCGCCTTCTCGGCCAGCAGGAAGCCGATCGAGGTGACGCTGCGGGGGTCCACCGGGCCTGCCCCGCGGATCACCCGGCCGAACGATGTGGCCTCGAAGGAGTCGAGCGGGATGCGCACCTCTATCCACTCGCCCGTGCGGGTCTTCACGGGCGCCCGGTACGAGAAAGCCCTCATCCGCTCGGCCGTGTAGAGATTCAACTGGTACTCCCGCCCGTCGCCCCGCACGCGGGCCACCAGCGTATCGCCAGTCTGCAGCCCGAGTGCCCGGGGCCGGGATCGCACCGAGGCGAAGCCGCCGTTGTTCTCCAGCGACAGCGTCCCGTAGAACTCCATGGTCTGGCGTTCGGTGACCCTGAATCGGCCGTCGGACACCCCTCCCATCACGCCGTCGTTCACGGCCTGCCACGCTGCGGCCGCGTCGGGCGACGCGAACGCGAACAACGGGACCTGCGGCGCCTGGGCCATAGACGATGCTCCCATCAGGGCAATCAGAACTGAGACCACCATCACGTGAATCATCCGGAACACCTCGTCACGGGAGCACCGCGGGCACGACACCGTCGACGGGTATGACGGAACACGAGCCCCGGCCCGGTGGTGCCCGTTGTTCTGACGCCGCCCCGCGCCCGCCGGGTCCATCGAAGGCGTCGTGTCGCCGGACACGCGAGCAGGTCGCGCGGTCCAACCGACCCGGTCCCGGCCGTGGTCGGGACTCCCCGGTGGAGGATCCCCTGCCACCGGATGGGCGTCCTACGGTGCATGTCCCCGAGATCATCGTTGGTGTGGACGCGCCGCGGCGTCGCGGCGACCTGCCTCCTGGTAGGCTTGGTGCTGGCCGCGGCGGCCGCCGGCGCGCAGTCGCGGCACCCGGTGTCGGGCCGCGTCATCGCCCAGGTGATGGGGTACGAAGGCGCGGCATGGCTCGAGCGGCCGGAGCGCGAGCACGAGGAGCAGCCGTCGAAAGCCATTGCGGCGCTCGACATCAAGCCGGGGCAGGTCGTGGCCGACGTCGGGGCCGGGTCCGGCTACTACACCGTGCGCCTCGCGGAACGCGTCGGGCCGACCGGGCAGGTCTTCGCCACCGACATCCAGCCGGAGATGCTCGACCTGCTCCGCGCCCGCGTCACGCGGGCGCGGCTCGACCAGGTGGAGTTCGTGCGTTCCACCGAGACCGATCCTCGGCTGCCCGAGGGCCTCTTCGACCTGGTGCTGATGGTCGACGTCTACCACGAGCTGGCGCGTCCCCAGGAGGTCCTGCGCAGGCTGCGCGCATCGCTGAAACCCGACGGCCGGCTCGTGCTCATCGAGTTCCGGAAGGAGAGCGCCTGGGTCCCCATCCGCGAGGAGCACAAGATGAGCGTCAAAGAGGCGCGGATGGAACTCGAGGCGGAAGGCTACCGCTTCGACCGCGTCATCGGCGTGCTGCCCTGGCAGCACATCCTCGTGTTCCGCCGCTGAGGGGACATCTTCGCCGTGGTCGCCCGGAAGCCTCAGTAGGCTGTGGTCTGCCTGCTCTCGGCGCTGGGATTCCGCGGCCTCTCAACCCAGTCATACGGCGAGGTGTGGCTCGCCATCCCGGACAAGGCCGGCGCGCCTCAACTCGACTGCCCGCCGCTGCGCATCCTCCGGTCTTCAAACTCGGCTCTGGACGGCGGTCCGGCGAAGGCCGGGCAGTCCGGCGCGAGTCTCGAAGCGCTCCGGGGTCGGGCCGTCGGCAGCACGCCGCCGGCGGCCCCAGCACCCGAACGCCAGGGCGAGGGCCGGGCGCGGACAGATTGAGAGGAAACAAGAACCCTGCACGTCCGTTAGAATCAGTATCAGGGCTGTGTTCGACGCCAGGGCGCTTCCGCCGCCCCCGCGCGATTGCCGCAGCGCGCACCCCGGTTTTGCGAGGAGATCACCGAATGAGAAGGACCCGCGTCGTCGCCGGCCTGTTCTGCGCCATCGCAGCGGCAGCCGTCCTGGCCGCCCCCGTCCTCAGGGCGGGAAGCGAGCCGATCAACTACGTCGACATCAACAAGATCAAGGCCGAGGGCCTGCAGCGCTCGCAGGTGATGGAGCTGGCGAGTTGGCTCACCGACGTCTACGCGCCGCGGCTGACCGGTTCGCCCATGTCGCAGAAGGCGGCCGAGTGGACCGTCGCGAAGCTGAAGGAATACGGCCTCGTCAACGTGAAGATCGAGCCCTGGGTGAACCGCAACGGGTTCGAGCGCGGCTGGACCAACGACAAGTTCTATCTCGCCGCCGTGGCCCCCGAGAAGTTCCCGATCCCGGGGACGCCGACGGCATGGACGCCTGGAACGGAGGGGCTCGTCAGCGGTGAAGTGGTGCTGGTGACGGCCACGACCGAAGCCGATCTTGCAGCCTACAAGGGCAAACTGAAGGGCAAGTGGGTGCTGACGCAGGCTGCGCCTGACGTGGCAGCCTACTGGAAGCCGCAGGCCACGCGCCACACCGCCGAGGACCTGGCGGCCCTCGAGGCGT
>Ga0105096_10000506_pt1 | contig 13707 bp, 10 predicted proteins | sample PPLLak3cmMay2015_FD_87036 | JGI IMG/M metagenome (GOLD analysis project Ga0105096, IMG submission 87036) | Freshwater sediment microbial communities from Prairie Pothole Lake near Jamestown, North Dakota, USA - PPLs Lake P7 Core (1) Depth... | ecosystem: Environmental > Aquatic > Freshwater >... | reverse complement strand
CATCGCGGCGATCATCGTCGAACCCGTCGTGGGCAACATGGGCGTGGTGCCGCCCCGCCCCGGCTTCCTGGAAGGCCTTCGGGATCTCTGCACGCGCGAGGGCAGCGTCCTGATCCTCGACGAAGTGATGACCGGCTTTCGCCTGGCCAGGGGCGGAGCGCAGCAGCGATTCGGCGTGCGCGGAGATCTGACGACGCTCGGCAAGGTCATTGGCGGCGGGCTGCCGGTCGGGGCGTACGGGGGACGTGCGGAGCTCATGGCCCAGGTCGCGCCCGAGGGGCCCGTGTACCAGGCCGGCACGCTCTCAGTCAATCCGCTCGCAATGTCAGCCGGGCTGGCCACGCTGCGCCAGATCGACGCCATCGGCGGCTTCTACGAGACGCTCGAGCGCCTGGGCGCCAGGCTGGAGGCGGGCGTTCATGCGCATCTGGCACGGAGCGGGTATCCGTGCAGGTTCGCGCGCGTCGGCTCGATGTGGACCCTGTTCTTCACCGCGGACCAGGTGCGGGACTGGAGCGGGGCCTCCCGTTGCGACACGGCACGCTTCGGCCGGTTCTTCCACGAGATGCTCCGTCGCGGGATCTCGCTGGCCCCGTCACAGTTCGAAGCGAACTTCCTGTCGATCGCCCACACCGACGGAGACATCGACGAGACCTGCGCCGCCGCAGGCGACGCGCTCGATGCCGCGTGGGGGTGACTCGGGGCTCGGGGCTCGGGATCCGGGATTCGGGATTCGGGATTCGGGATTCTGTCTTCCCTACTGGCTACTGGCTACTGACTACTTCCTACTGACCGGCGTCAGCGCAAGCGCCGCATCCGCGTTGAGCCACTCGTCCGCCCGCACCCCCGCGTGATAGCGCCGGAGCCCGGCGGCCGCAATCATCGCGGCGTTGTCGGTCGAGAGCGACAGCGTCGGCACGTACACCGGCAGGCCGGCCCGCGCCCCGGCGGCTTCGGCGTCGGCGCGCAGGCGGCTGTTGGCCGACACACCGCCGGCGATGCCGACGCTGCGGGACCCGTGCCAGCGGGCCGCCGAGAAGGTCTTCTCGAGGAGCGCCTCGACGACGGAGCGCTGGAAGCTCGCGCACAGGTCGGCCAGTTCCTGCGGGCCCGGCGACCACCCGTCCCCCTGCGCGCGAACGTGCCGCAGCACGGCGGTCTTGAGCCCGCTGAAGCTGAAATCCCACTGCCCCTTCTTCAGGGGCTCGTTGCGATCGGGATGCGTCATCCGCGCCACGGGAAAGTGCAGGGCGCGGTCGTCGCCGGTCTTCGCCAGACGGTCGATCACCGGGCCGCCCGGGTAGCCGAGGCCGACCAGTTTCGCGACCTTGTCGTAGGCCTCGCCGGCGGCGTCATCCCGCGTCCGGCCGATGGCCCGGTACTCGCCCGGCGCGCGCACGTCGTAGAGGCTGGTGTGGCCGCCGGACACGACGAGCACCATCGCCGGCAGCGGCAGCGGGCCGTGCTGGAGGAACAGCGACTCGATGTGGCCGGCGAGGTGATGCACCGGCACGAGGGGCACGTTCCACGACGCCGCCAGCGACTTCGCGAACGACACGCCCACCAGCAGCGACCCGACGAGGCCTGGCCCGTGGGTCACCGCGATCGCCCCGAGGTCTTTCGCCGTGACCGCCGCATCCCCCATCGCGCGCTCGACGACGCCGCAGATGTCGCGGATGTGCTGGCGCGACGCCAGTTCGGGCACGACGCCGCCCCACTCGCGATGGATCTCGATCTGCGACGCCACGACGCTCGATCGCACGACCCACGGCCGTGCGGCGTCGTCAACCTCCTCGACGATGGCCGCGGCCGTCTCGTCGCACGACGTCTCGATTCCCAGGATGCGCATCGACCGGCTCCGGCCCCCTCGTACGTGCCGCAGGGCGTCAGCCCTGCGAGACCACGCTCCGCAGCGACTCCCCGAACGGCGCGGTGCACGCGCCGCGCTCGGTGAAGATGGCCGTCACGTACTCGTTCGGTGTGACGTCGAACGCCGGGTTGCGGATCCCGGCGCCCTCGGGCGTCAGCCTCGTCGGCCCGACATGCGTGACTTCCCTGTACGGACGCTCTTCGATGGGTATGCCCGCGCCGTCTGGCGTCGCGAGGTCGATCGTGGACACCGGCGCCGCGACGTAGAACGGGATGCCGTGCGCCCTGGCCAGCACCGCCACCGAGTAGGTGCCAATCTTGTTGGCCACGTCGCCGTTGGCCGCGATCCGGTCGGCGCCGACGACCACGAGGTCGATGAGGCCCTGGCGCATCAGGGCGCCGGCCATGTTGTCGGTGATGACGGTCGTGTCGATGCCGTCGCGGACCAGTTCCCAGGCCGTCAGGCGCGCGCCCTGGAGGAACGGACGGGTTTCGTCGGCGACGACAGACACCCGCTTGCCGGCTTCCGCCGCCGCCCGGATCACTCCGAGCGCGGTGCCGTAGCCGGCCGTCGCCAGCGCCCCTGCGTTGCAGTGCGTCAGGATGCGCGCCCCGTCGGGCACGAACGCCGCGCCGACGCTGCCGATCGCGCGGCAGCTTGCCACGTCCTCGTCATGGATGGCCCTGGCGTCGGCCTCCAGCCGATCTCTGATCTCCGTCACCGACGCCCCGGCCTGAACGGCCGCGGCAAATGTCCCCTTCATCCGGTCGATCGCCCAGAACAGGTTGACCGCCGTCGGCCGCGTCCCCGCCATGAGGTCGCAGGTCTTCTGGAAGTCGGTGGCGAACTGCCGCGTGCCGGTCGCCTTGCTGCGCCGCATCGCCAGGGCGATGCCCATCGCCGCCGCCACGCCAATCGCGGGCGCTCCCCTGATGACCATCGTCTTGATGGCCCGCGCCACGTCTGGGGCGGTCCTGCAGTGGACCCAGATCTCAGCGGCCGGAAGCCGGCGCTGGTCAATCATCACGATGGCGTCGTCGCGCCACTCAATCGTCGGAAGCATCCATCTATCATATGGGGTCAGGTCCAACAATCCAGCATGTTGCCGCCGGATTGCCGGACCGGACCCGCCAGGGCGTCAGCGGAGCAGGCGCGCGTCGAAGGGCAGCGGCAGCAGGTCTTTCAACCGGTGGTGCCCCATCTCGCTGGTGAGATTGGCGAGGATGACCTCGATGTCGCCGCAGAACTCCCACAGGATCTGGCGGCACGGCCCGCACGGGGGTGTCGGGTCGGCCGTGTCGGCCACGACGGCCACACGCCGGAACGCTCGGTGCCCCTCGGAGACGGCTTTGAACACGGCGACGCGCTCCGCGCATAGCGTGAGCCCGTAGGTGGAGTTCTCGATGTTGCAGCCGGTGACGATGGTGCCGTCGGCGGTCTCGAGCGCGGCACCCACCTTGAACTTCGAATAGGGCGCCACGGCGCGTTCACGGGCCGCGCGCGCCGCTTCGATCAACGTCGCTTCGTCTGACATCGGTCGCTCCAGATCAGCATTCAGTAACCAGTAGCCAGAATACGGCACCACCGCTGCGACACTGACTGGCCCAATCCCGGCAGGCCAGGTCGCCGGCCGGGATTGCCGCGCCGAAGCCCTGTCATGAAACCTGCCGGCCGAGGAGAGGGCGAAGGCGGGCATGCCCCATGCCCCTATACCGTCCCCACGATCTCCTCGAGCAGCGCGATGAACGCCCCGCGCACGCGCTGCGCCGTCTCCATCACCTCGGCGTGGTTGAGGGGCTGCGGGAGCACGCCGGCCGCCATGTTGGTGATGCACGAGATCCCGAGCACCTCCATCCCGACGTGGCGCGCCGCGATGGCCTCGGCGACGGTCGACATGCCGACGGCGTCAGCGCCGATGGCGCGCAGATACCGGATCTCGGCCGGGGTCTCGTAGCTCGGCCCGTGCAGGCCCACGTAGATGCCGTGCGCCAGCGAGAGGCCGTTCCGCTCGGCCGCCCGATCCGCGACAGCCCGCAGGCGCTTCGAGTACACCTCCGTCATGTCCGGGAACCGCGGGCCGAAGCGCTCGTCGTTCGGGCCGACGAGCGGATTGGTGCCGACCAGGTTGATATGGTCGTCGATGACCATGAGGGCGCCCTGGGAGAACGACGTGTTGATGCCGCCCGCCGCGTTGGTGAGCAGCAGCGTCTTCACGCCGAGCGCCCCCACGACGCGGGTGGCGAACACGACGCTCGCCATGGGGTGCCCCTCGTAGAAGTGCGCGCGGCCCGACAGCACCGCCACCGTCTTCCCCCGCACCGTGCCGACGACCAGCGTGCCGGCGTGGCCGATCACCCTGGCCGGCGGCCACCCCGGCACGCTCTCGTACGGCATCACGGCCGCGTCGCCGACATGCGACGCGAAATCGCCGAGCCCCGAGCCCAGCACGATGGCAATCTCCGGCGCCGCCGGGATGCGCTCCCGCACGAACGCGGCCGCCGCCTGCACGCGCGTGTATTCGTCGCTCACAGCAGGAACCCCGCAATCGTCGCCGTCATGAAGTTGGCCAGCGTGCCCGCCAGCATGGCCCTCAGCCCGAGGCGGGCCAGGTCGTGCCGCCGGTTGGGCGCGAGCGCCCCGATGCCGCCGATCTGGATGCCGATGGAGCTGAAGTTCGCGAACCCGCACAGCGCGAAGGTCGCGATGGTGAAGGAATTCGGGTCGAGCGACGCTTTGAGCGGGCCGAGCTGCGAGGAGGCCACGAACTCGTTGAGCACCATGCGCGTGCCGAGCAGGTTGCCGATCGTCGCCGCGTCCCGCCACGGCACCCCCATCGCCCACGCCACCGGCGAGAACGCCCAGCCCAGGATCTGCTGCAGGCTCAACCCGGCCAGGCCGAGCATCGCGTTCATCAGCGCGACCAGCGACAGGAACGAGATCAGCATCGCCGCCACGTTCATCGCCAGGTGCAGGCCCTCGCCAGTCCCCCTCCCTGCCGCGTCGATCACGTTGACGTCGGTCCGTTCCACGTCGAGCTTCACGGTGCCCATCGTCTCGGGCACCTCCGTCTCCGGCACGAACATCTTGGCCATCATCAGGGTGCCTGGCGCGGTCATGATGACCGCCGTCAGGAGGTGCCGCGCCTCGATCCCGAACAGGATGTAGGCCGCCATGATGCCGCCCGAGATGTGCGCCATGCCGGAGGTCATCACCGTCATCAGCTCCGACTGCGTCATCTTCGGCAGGTACGGGCGGATGGTCAGCGGCGCTTCGGTCTGCCCCATGAAGATGCTGGCCGCCACGTTCAGCGTCTCGGCGCCGCTGGCCTTCATCACCTTGCGCATGCCCCAGGCGAAGAACCGCACGACCAGCTGCATCACGCCGAAGTAGTAGAGAATCGCGAACAGCGCCGCGATGAAGATGATCGTCGGCAGCACCTGGAACGCGAAGATCATCGCGTAGCGTGCGCCCTCCTCGCCGAGCGCGGCGTTCATGATGCGCGGCCAGGCCTCCTTGTCGCCCAGCGGCCCGAAGACGAACGACGCGCCCACGTTGGCGAAGTCGAGCAGCCGCGTGATCAGATCGCCGAGATACTTGAACGTCCGCTGGCCCCACTCGTTCTTCAGGACGAGGAGCGCAAAGACGACCTGCAGGCCGAAGCCCCACAGCACCGTCTTCCGGTCGATCGCGCTGCGGTTGGTCGACAGCAGGTACGGGATCCCCAGGATCAGCACGGCGCCCGCCACCGGCTGCGCCTTGGGAACGCCGCCGAAGCCGGCCAGCAGGATCGCGGTGAGTGCGACGGCGGCACCGGCCGCCACCACAGCCAGCTCTCTGGACGAGAAGCGCCAGATGCTGGATCTACGTTCGGGCTTCGTTGTCATCCTGTCTCCACCTTCTCTGCTCTGCCCGGTCACGTCACCGCCCCGATGACGAGCGCCTGGGGCAGGGGCGGCGCCCCGCCGAGTTCAATCGCCTGCGCGGCCAGGCCGGCGGCGTCGCGCAGCCCGTTCCCGTCGCGGTGAATGAGCTCCAGCACGGGTTCGCCCGCGCGCACCAGCGCCCCGAGCGACGCCAGCACCCTGATGCCCACGCCGTGATCGACGCGATCCTCGGCCGTGGCCCGGCCGGCGCCCAGGGCCGCCGCCGCTCGCCCGATGAGCAACGCGTCGAGCCCGGTGACATACCCGGAGCGAGGCGCGCGGGCGAACTCGCGTCCGGGTGCGAGCGCCAGCCGCGACGGCTCGTCGACAACCGCCGGATCGCCGCCCTGGCGCTCGACCATCCGCCGGAAACGGTCGAGCCCGGCTCCGGAGGCCATCGCCCCGCGCACCTGCCGCTCGGCGTCCTCGAGGGTGTCCGCCCGGCCGGCTATCAGGAGCATCCGCGCCGCCAGCATCACGGAGAGTTCCGTCACGTCGCGCGGCCCCTGGCCGCGAAGCGTGTCGATCGCCTCCACCACCTCGAGCGCGTTGCCGACCGCGCGCCCGAGAGGCGCGTCCATGCGCGTCAGGACCGCCTCGGTCCGCACGCCGGCCAGCTGCCCCGCCCGCACCATCGACTGCGCGAGCCGCCCGGCGTCGTCCACCGTCTTCATGAACGCGCCGCATCCCACCTTCACGTCGAGCACCAGGCCGTCGATGCCCTCGGCGAGCTTCTTGCTCATGATCGACGCGGTGATCAGCGGGATGCTCTCCACCGTCGCCGTCACGTCGCGGAGGCGGTACAGGCGGCGATCCGCCGGCGCGATATCCCTGGTCTGGCCGACAATGACGCAACCGACATCCGCCAGGGCGTCGACGATCTCCGGGGCAGCAAGATCCACCCGGAACCCGGCGATCGACTCCAGTTTGTCCAGCGTGCCGCCCGTGTGCCCCAGCCCGCGCCCGGACATCATCGGCACGGCCGCCCCGCACGCCGCGGCGAGGGGGGCCAGCACGAGCGAGGTCTTGTCGCCGACACCGCCCGTGCTGTGCTTGTCGACTTTCAGGCCGGCCAGCCCCCGCAGATCGAAGCGGGTGCCGGAGCGGGCCATCGCCTCGGTCAGCCAGGCCGTTTCCTCGTCGCCCATGCCCCGCAGGACAATCGCCATCAGCAGCGCGGAAATCTGATAGTCCGGCCATGACCCGTCGGTGGCCCCGGTGACGAAATGGTCGATTTCGCCCCGGTCCAGGGCCTCGCCGTCGCGCTTTTTCCTGATGATGTCGACCGCACGCATGGGAGCCAGAAGTATAGCAGCCCGTGCCGAAAGTCCCGGCGCCAATTGCCGATAACACCAGAGAGCCGCTCGCGGTGACCGGCTCGACGTCTGCCATGATGAAGACTGCGGCCGCTGACCAGGTGCCGGCGCTCGAGCCGATGGCCCCCGACCTTGCCGGCCGGGTGACCGCGTTTGCCCGAGCCTGCAAGGCCGCGGCGCGCAGCGTCTCGCTCTATCCAGGCGAGCACCCGGCGGTGGCTTCGGCGCTTGCCGCCGTCACGGCCGCGGCGGAGGCCGCAACCGCCGGCCGCCATCTCTCGCTGGCCATCCTTCCGGACGGGCTGACGGTCGACGGCCGCGGGCTGGCCCGCCCCGACGCCAAGGTGGCCGACTTCGCGGCCCTGCTCCACCAGCACCAGGTCGGCCAGTTGACGCTGCTGCCGCAGACCGACGCCGACACCTGGCGGCGCTTCCTGGCGCTGCTGGCCCTGCCGCCCGACCAGGCCCGCCTGCGCGGCGGGCTCGGGACGCTGTGGGCGTCGGAGGGCGAATCGCGCATCGAAGTCCGCAGCCTCGACTACGCGGAGTTGCTGCGGTCCCGCCTGCACGGCGATGCCGCCTCCTGGGACGCCATCGTCGCCAAGTGCCTCGAGGGCAGTTCGTTCTCGCTCGACCAGGGGCTCATCGAGATGCTGTTCGGGGTGCTGCAGGACCCCGAGTCGATTGTCAACGTCATGCGCGCGCTGGAGTCCCGCCTGCCGCCCGGGACGACGTCCGACCAGGGCGCCGCGATCATGGCGGGATTGCTGCAGGCCGTCGCGGAGTTCGTGGCGGCCACAACGCCCGACGAGGCGGACAGCGTCATGGCGGCCCTCGCCGAGGCGGCGACCCGCTTGCCGCTCGACACGCTGGGCACGATGGTCGAGGGCCCCCGCGGCGGGTTCAGCCCGAATCTCGGCCGGTTCGTCCACGACCTCCTGCGCCGCGCCAGCGACGGGTCCATCGCCCAGTTCATCACGACGGAGGTGCGCGGAGGCCGAGGGGCATCGCCCCGCCTGGCCGACGCGTTCTGCGGCCTCGCGCCCGAGCCCCACCGCCGGTCCGCGATCCTGGCCATGGCCAGGAACTCGATCGAGGAGCAAGGCGCCTCCTCCGACCCGGCACTGGCCCAGGCGTGGCAGCAGTCCGAGGGCCTGCTGCTCGCGTACTCCGACAAGGCCTTCGTCTCGGACGAGTACAACGTCGAACTGGGGCGCCTGACCGAGCGCGCCGTGGACCTCGACAAGGACCACACGGACGCGGGCGAGGTGATGGCCGCCTGGCGCGGCACGGTCGACGACGAGAGCCTTCGGCTGCTCGACGCGGAACTCATCGCCGATCTCATGCATCTCCAGCAGGACTTGACGCTGTGGCGGGACCTGGCCGGCCTCGTGCTCGAACGCGTCAGCATGCTCCTCGTCGTGGGCGACTTCCCGGCCGCCGCGCTGCTGGCCGAGACGCTGCGCTCGCAGTCGGAAAGCCATCGCGAGCCCGAGATCCGCGTGGAAGCGGCGGAGACGCTGCACAACTTCCTGACGCCGTCGACCATGCGGCACGTGGCGTCGCACCTCGACACCTCGGACGCGAGGGTCGTCGAGGCGGCCCGGCGGTTCTGCGTCGCCCTGGGCACGGTCGCCATCCGCCCGCTCGCCGAAGTGCTGTCGCGGGAAGAGCGGAACCGGCCGCGGAGACACCTCATCGACGTCCTGACGGGCTTCGGGGCCGCCGGGCGCGAGGCGGTTGAGAGCCTGCGCCAGTCCCCGAACGCCGCCGTCCGGAGAACGGCGGTCCTGCTGTTGAGGGAATTCGGCGGGCAGGATGCCCTGCCCGAGCTGGAATCGCTGCTCGATGACGACGAGCCGCACGTGCAGCGCGAGGCGACCAGGGCCATCGCGACGCTCGGAACCGACGCGGCCTACGACACGCTCATCCGCGCCCTGGAGCGCGGCACCGAGCGCGCCCGCACCTCCATCCTGGGCGTCCTCTGGACGCTGCCCCACGAAGACGCGGAGCAGGTGCTGTCGCACCTGGCCGTCCACGCGCCCTGCCGCGGTACGATGTGGGCCGTGCACGGGCGGGCCGTCGAACGCCTCGGCACGGTCGGCGGCCGGGCCGGCGTCGACGCGCTCTCCGCGGTGCTCGGGCGCCGCAGCCTCTGGTCGCCGCTCCGGATGCGGAGCCTTCATCGGCTGGCGATCGACTCGCTGGCGAGTATCGGCAGCCCCGAGGCCATCGGGGTCCTTCAGACCGCGGCCGCGTCCGGAACGCGCGCGGTGCGTGCGGCGGCCCGGGCGAGCCTCGCGTCCCTCGCGGCGCGCCACTCCAGAGAGGAACGCCCGGCATGAGCGACGACGCCCGGCGGATTCGGGTCGCCGAAGACGTGCTTCGGTACTTCACGGCCTGCGCGAAGTCGGTGCAGCTGTACGCGGCGGATCATCCGATCGTGGCCCGGGCCGTGGAACAACTGGTCCAGACGCTCGAGCGGGCGCACGCCGAGGCACCCACCGTCGTCATCGGCATCATCGACCGGCAGGTGGTTGTCGACGGGATCCCGCTCGCCGGCGTTCATGGCGCGGCGGACTCCGCCGATCGGCTGCGCGCGATCGGCATCGAGCGCATCGCGATCGATCGGGGCGTGGCCGGAGAGGAATTGCTCGAGTTCGTCCGCGGCCTCGCAACCGCCCCGCCGAAGGCCGCTGACGCCGGCGACGACGATCTCTCGGCCCTGGCGACGCCGCACATCCACGTCGGCCGGCTGCACCTGCACCAGCGGGTGGACGAAGGGCCGGGCGACATGCGCGCCATGCAGCGCGCCTACCAGCACGCCGTCGCCGGGGCCGAGGCCGTCTGGGCGCAGGCCCTGGCGGAGGGTGGCCCCGACCCGGCCATGGCCACGCGGCTGGTCGACGGCCTGGCGAGCGCCGTCGGCCAGAACCGCAGGGCCATGCTGGCGCTGGCGGCCATGCACCGCTACGACAACTACACGTTCGCGCACATGGTGAACGTCAGCGTATTGATGATGGCCCAGGCCAGAAGCCTTGGCATCGACGGGGCGCTGCTCCGCCAGTTCGGCCTCGCCGGCCTGATGCACGACATCGGCAAGATCCGGACGCCGTCCGACATCCTGACCAAGCCCGAGAAGCTCACCGAGGACGAGTTCGCGGTCATGATGAAGCACCCGGTGGATGGGGCCGAGATGCTGCGGCGGCGGCTCGAATTGCCGCCCCTCGCCGCGGCGGTGGCCTTCGAGCACCACCTCCGCCTCGACGGCACCGGGTACCCGGGCGGCGTGGCGAGGCCGGCGCTGAACCTCGCGACACAGCTGTGCAGCATCGCGGACGTCTTCGACGCGATGCGCTCGCAGCGGAACTACCAGCGCGCCTTTCCCACGGACCGCATCCTGGCGGTCCTCCAGCAGAACGACGGGTCGCGCTTCGACCGGCGGCTGGTCCGGCGCTTCAGCCAGTTGCTGGGCATCTACCCCCCGGGCAATCTCGTGCGCCTCGCCGACGGGGCGCTTGCCGTGGTGCTGCGCGTCCATGCGCCCGACCCGGCGAGGCCGATGGTCCGGGTGATCGCGGGCCCCGACGGCGCTCTGCTCGCGGCGCCCCGCGACGTGCCGCTGTGGGTCGACGGGGGGCCGGACGGCCCGCCGCCCCGCATCGTCACCCCGGTCGACCCGGCCGACGCGGGCATCGACCCGTTGCCGTACCTCGACGATGCGGCAGCGTGACGCCGCTTCTTGACACTTCGGCGGGGGTCGCCTAGTCTCAAGACCAGTGCCCGCCCGGAGGTCTCATGCATCCAGCGCAACAGCCCGTTCGCCGGTCCCTGGCTATTCTGGCCGTGCTGACCACGGCTTTCCTGACTCCCGCGCACCCCTTCGCACAGTCGGGAACGGGCCGGCGTTCGCTGGTTACCGCCGAGGGGAGAGACGTCCGATTGTGGGACGCGCAGATTTCGCGCATGGTCCGTGACGGCCGCCTGCGTTCCCGTGGCGAGGAGGCGGACCTGGTGCTCGGCGGCCGCAGCCATGAACGCCTCGACCAGTACCACCAGGGCGTCAAGGTGTTTGGCGGCGAACTGGTCAGGCAGGCGGATGGCGGGCAGACCGTGTCGGTCATCGGTGCGCTCTACGCCGGCATCAGCCTCGACGTCGAGCCGGTGCTCGGTCCGCAGGATGCGGCGGCCATCGTGGCGGACATGACCGGGGTGTCGGTCGGCCCGGATCGCGCCCCGGAGCTGATCGTCCTGCCGACAGATGAGGGCGGGTACGCCCTCACGTACCGCGTGCGCGTGCTCACCGACGACGACCTCGCCGTCTTCTTCGTCGATGCCGGCACAGGCGGACTGGTGCTGCGCTACAGCGACCTTCAGACGACGATCGGGACCGGCCAGGGCGTGCTCAACGACACCAAGAAAGTCAGCGCAACGCTGCGCAACGGCACGTACCTCGCGCTCGACGGCATGCGGCCGCCATCCATCCGGACGTACGACCTCAAGGGCAACCTTGCCAGGACGCAGGCGTACGTGAACGGTCTGCTGACGCTCAACGACACCGACCTCGCGGCAGACGCCGACAACGAGTGGACCGACCCCGCCGCCGTCGACGCGCACGCGTATGCCGGGTGGACCTACGACTATCTTTACAAGCGGTTCAACCGCCAGGGGCTGGACCACCGCAACCTCCCGATGACGAGCATCGTGCATCCGGTGCGGCGCGAGGATTGGGCGAGCGCGCCGAGCTCGGTCCTGAACCTGTACTACCTCAACGCCTTCTACGCCGGCGGCGGCGTCATGGTGTACGGCGAAGGGCTTCCGGCCGGCGCCACCATGGGCGGCCGTCAGTGGAAGTACTTCTCGGGGGCCCTCGACGTGGTGGCCCACGAACTGGCCCACGGCGTCACCGACTACACGTCCGACCTCATCTACCGCAACGAGTCCGGCGCGCTCAACGAGGCGTTCTCCGACATCATCGGCACCTCGGTCGAGTTCTTTTACCAGCAGGCCGGGTCGGGCCGTCTGCAAGCCGATTACCTGCTCGGCGAGGACCTCACCGAGCCGTCCGGGGCGTTCCGGTCGATGGCCAATCCCCAGGCCTACGGCGATCCCGACCATTACTCGAGGCGCTACACCGGCACGGCGGACAACGGAGGCGTCCACCACAATTCCGGCATCGCCAACCACGCCTTCTACCTGGCCATCGAGGGCGGCGTGAACCGCACGTCCGGCCTCGCGGTGCAGGGCGTCGGTGCGGCCAGCCGCGCGAAGATCGAGTCGGTGTTCTACCGCGCGTTCACGCAGCTGCTGCCGGCCAACGCGACGTTCTCGATGGCCCGGGCGGCCACGCTGCAGGCCGCGCGAGATCTGTACGGAGCCGGGAGCGACGTCGAACGCGCCATGGAACAGGCGTGGTCGGCTGTCGGTGTAAGTTGATCGCCGCCGTGCTCGCGCTCGCCTCGGCGCTGGCGGCATCGCCCACCCTCGCCCAGTCGCTCGATGGGCAGCCAGCCCGCCAGCAGCCTCCCCAGGCGGCGAAGCCCGCGGCCCAACCGGACGGCAAGCAGGCCGCTCCCAGGACGCAACCCGCGGGCGCCAAGGCGCCGCCGGCCAGGAAGGCCGCACCGCCACAGACGTCCAAGGCGTGGAAAGGCCGCGGGTTCGCCGTCGTCAGCGTGGGCGCGCAACTGGCGGCACCGGGCTACACGTCGACGGCCGACTTCACGGTCCACGCCGAGGACGCGACGTTGAATGCCGATGCCACGATCGGCATCGGCCCGGCGTTCGGGGCGCGCGGCGGTGTGCGCGTCTGGAAGAACCTGGCGGTTGGCGGCGGCCTGGCCGTCGTGTCGACGAGCCAGGAGCTTGCCATCACCGGGCGACTCCCGCATCCGTTCCAGTTCAACCGCTACCGCGAGGTGAGCGGGACCGCGGACGGCCTCGCGCGCACGGAGACGCTGGTCGCCTTCGAGGTTTCGTGGCTGGTCGCGCTCGCGCGCCGCGTCGACATGTTCGTGTTTGCGGGACCCGCGTATATCAACGTCCGTCAGGACATGGCCACGCGGATCCAGTTCAACGAGTCCTTCCCCTACGATACCGCGACGTTCACCGGCGTCGAGACGGCCAGTGTCAGCGGCGGCGGCGTCGGCGCGACGGGCGGAATCGACGTGTCCTATCTCGTCACGAAGCGGCTCGGCATCGGCGGCGAACTGCGTTACTCGTACGCGCCGGCCACCCTGACGCCATCCACCCAGCCGGCGAGCGTCGGCCTCGGCGGGCTCCAGGCGGCGTTCGGCGCACGCATCCTGTTCTGAGGTGGGCTCGACGGTGGCGGCCATGCCGTGGCCCATCCTGACCTGGCCTGATGCGGACCAGGCGCCCGGGACGCGGAACAGCCGCGCCGCGAAATCCGTATCCCCGGGGAGACGCCTTCCGCAAAATTGATCCGCTGGCCGGGCAACCAATCATGGCCATGACCCCGTCTGACAGAACAGAGGCAAATCGCCTGGAACGCGACATCGTGCAGCGTTGCCGCGGGGGCGAGGTCGGCGCCTTCGAGGAGCTCTACAAGCGCTTCGGAAGCCGGCTCTATACGGTG